>JGI24158J21664_10008384_pt1 | contig 13743 bp, 10 predicted proteins | sample Ectturendosymbi3_FD_21664 | JGI IMG/M metagenome (IMG submission 21664) | reverse complement strand
GCATTCGTCGTCATAAGCGATGCATTCGTCGTCATAAATGATGCATTCGTCGTCAAAAGCGATGCATTCGTCGTCAAAAGCGATGCATTCATCGTCATAAGCGATGCATTCNTCGTCATAAGCGATGCATTCATCGTCATAGACAATACATTCACCGTCATAGACAATACATTCATCGTCAGAAACGATGCATTCATTGTCATAAGCGATACATTTATCGTCATAAGGGATACATTCATCGTCAAAAACATGCATTGATCGTCAAAACGATGCATTGATCGTCAAGGAGATGCATTCATCGTCAAAAATAAGCATTCATCGTCACAAACGATGCATTTATTCAGATGCAAAACGGCCTCACTTGTGACAGCGACGTGACGATTAGACTTTCCTTCGTCGATCGTCTCGATCACTTCGTCGGGTGACGCAACAAAGCGCTCTGTGCAGCCTTTGACGTAAGGCACCCGATTCTTGTCTTCGTGGACTGAGAGGTTGGTCTTTGAAACTGGGAAGAAAGTTTCGAGGCCGGTTGATGAAGCAAGCACAGTAGGCAACCAGCAATGGTGTCAAGAATAACACCTGAACTTAAGCGCAACATGCAAACAAATTACACAAGTTCTGAACAGGTACGGATGGTATTATACACAAATTATCTACGACTTGTGAGAAATCTGCAGCTGTTTCATGACCTCTTCAACTATCCCACCTCCCTCCGAACAGCTAAAGTTCTGGCAAATTCAAGAACACTAACTTCCTTCAACGTTGTCAAACAGCGAACTTTCCTTGTCAAAAACCTTTTTCATGGTCTTAACAATCAAAATGATGCAGTTACTGGGCTACAACATGTGTGAAAAATATGAGGTGTTAAGCACGTGGTTGACAAATTAGAGCAATGTGTGCAGCTCAATAACAAACACGACACACTACGAAAGCTTCCAGAAAAAACAGAACGCAAAATGAAATAACGGATGCAACATTGTCTTCAATTGAATGTATAACAAAACCAGGTACGTTTCGAAATCAACCCACTTGACCGTCGATGCCTAAACGTCCATGTTAATCGCAGCAAACTTTATCAGGGCTTCACAGGTTATTTATTAAAATAGAAAAAAAACATTGAGTCTGACTTATTTCCTCAAAACCACTTGTAAGTGAAGGCAAAGGGTTCGGATTTTGATTATCCTCAAACGAATTGAAGGCGAACTTGAACTTTTTTTGCAAAATATCGATCATTTTCGCGCAGTTAGAAACGAAAAAAATATGAGTCAAGAAACATCAACGAAACTATATGTTACTCACCATCTAGTAAGTCACGTATTTTGTCCAGATAAATTTCAAAATAGGAAACTTTTATGTGGAACTCGAGATTCTCATCCATCATGTAAATGTGATTGAAAATATCGTCGATGATGCGAGGAATAATCCCGCTCAAGTTCTCTTCATGAAGGACGCCCTGAAATAAACGAATGTTTACCGAAAATATAAGGAAGGAAAACTGATTCGTCAATGGCAAGAAAAACCCCGGAATGTGAAATTCCACCAGGCCTTGGCAAAGGCTCTGATCGAGACTGCAACGAACGATATGGAAACGAGAAGTGGTCAGAAACTGTGCACGTCGTCACGAAGTCTTCCGTTATCATTGCGTTTGTTCTAAGGCCGCATCTACATGCGAGGAACGCAATGCAACCGTTCCGCTAAATTTACGTTCCTATTTAACCCGGGTCTCGACACTGGAACACCAAATACAATTTTGTAAGTCATTCAACCTTTGCAGAATTTCGCCGACAGCGTCAGTCCACAGTCAGAAGCTTCAGCGAATTGAAGATTACCCTAATCCAGTGGTTTCCCAACCGGGGAGCCATTTACAATACTCAGGGGTGCCGCGAGTTAAGACGTTTCTTGATATATCTTTAAAAATACATTTTGAAAATGTCATCAAACGTTAGAGAAAATCGCTACGGGTTCGCCACTGAGTGCCGCAAATTATATTCCAGGGTTCGCCACAACCCTGAAAAAGGTCGAGAAACACTGCAATGGAAAAATGCGCATTGGAAGTTTTACGACAGGCACAGATACTTGTTAAAAAAACTACGAACAACCATGTTTAACATTCACATTTAAGTTAAACTTGATGAAACAACACTGGTAACGATATTTTCGGTTAATGGTAGAAAATTGTGAGTAACTTCGCGTACAAATGACATCCTGTTCACTGCAGTTCGAGATGGAAGCCACGAAACGCATGGCCGAGAAAAACTAGCGAAGTGGGGCTAAGACAATAGGAAATTACACATGTACGAGTTGTTGTGATAGTGTTGACATTTCTCTCGATGAAACAACTGAAAGAAACAGGAAACGTAAGAAAAGGAGGGCGACATTCGTGCGAGAAGCATCGCACCATTGTTTATCCAGATTTAACGTTATCAGATTTCTTTCAGAAATAACAATGACGTTTATGATGTCACGGGCGGGTGAAGAGTTCGAGCAGAGGTAACAGCAAACCACAAAACAGCTGCATGGTGCTTCAAGACAAATCGAGCGAAGTACACTGCATGTGTAAAGGCCATTAGCACTTGCAAACACAAGAGTCGGCTCTGGTCCAGTTCTAACGGCTTGAACAGCTCTGCAAACTGTCGAGGTGGCGGTACAGTACCAACAGAAAAAATACACTGGGAATTTATGTGCGGTGACTTTGAAATGCTACGCCGCAATGAGTTGAACTTGTGGGCCAATAATCCTTTATTATGACAACAATGAAACAATCCTTTATTACGACATTAATTATGACAAAAGTGAAACAACCCTTCATTATTACATCAAAAATTGAATCTGAGGCACCGAGAAAAATCAGTCGTTCTTTGATCAGCGAGCGCTTTGCAGCGCACTAATCATCTTTTCAAGGCGGTATTACCGACCGCTGCTGGTCAACGACATGGACTGAGCTTCGGCTTCGATCGACCGCCCGTGTTCATTTCACAGAAGCCTGATTTTCGAGAAGGCGAGGCATGCGCTCCTGCAGTGCGGATGAATATTGCTCCCAACTTAAAAACACAAGAAAGGAAAGCTCGACCTCGCGCAACAGAGCACGTACCTCCATTGTATGGGTTTTTCCACTAGAGGTTTGTCCGTAGGCAAAAATCGTGCCGTTGTAGCCTTCCAACACATCTGAAACACAGCCCAGGTTGGTGCTGGCAAAATGCAGAAGACATGCAGCAGTTAACTTGGATACACAGCACCGGATGGCAACTGCTGCTCCTGAATGTTTCTTTCAGTTTGATGCGTCACGTGGTTTTTGTTGTTAAAGACGCTCTGTTGCACTTGACATGCATCACTGCGCAGGGAGAACAAGCGTACAAAACCATCAACGCGATATCCATGCTTTCAAATTTTTCGCATGTCATGCGCAAAGTGATTAAGATATTTAGTTCCTCAACTACTGTAGTTAACGACGCAGATGGAAATGTCATCAGATCGACCCCTGTCGAGTTGCTTTACCGGGTGAAAATGTGGCGTTGCGTTGTAGTTTGATACCTGAGCAGGTTCGCACAGAGCGTCGAGCAACTGACTGACTGCAGGCTGCGACGCAACGATATTGATCTCAAAACATCAATAATTTAAAGACGCGAGTTGCAGAGAAATTCCCATGTATCGATCACGTCCGTGATGTTTTTCAGTGACGTGGCCGCGTCCACTGCACGGTGCAAGTAACTTCTGCACGAGAACACACGCAAACTCTCTCGATGTTATTTGCCAGTCGAGCTATTCCTCAAATAGGTATATGGGTATTCGTCTCTCAACGGATCGCATCGACAACCGCACATCAACAAACAGAAACATACAGAATTACTAAAAAAATAATTTATTTCCACAATTGAATAAATGCAACTTATTTGTCACGTACCTGCAAAAGCATATCTGTTAAAGTAAACATAACTTGCAATCATATTGACAAAAAAAGACCTACACTTGCAAAAACAGGTAATGGCCTATACAAAAATATTACTAAACGCAACTGAATCTGCATTGAATAATTACGAAAAAAATGTTAATGACCAGGAAGGATAAACCTGCGGTTAGCTGCCAACTCGAGATCATTTTGTGTTACCTTTAACAATGGGCTTGGCTCCAGCGAGATAAACTTGCTCTTGCGTCGTGGATGGTCCAAACACGCGGTCAAACGTGTATGTCTTGGCCTGCGCAGAGAAATACACAAACATTGTCAATGGAGAAATCTATCATTACCTGCCTTGCCGACATAAGTCTATCCTTTGCTTCGACTTACGGGATGGCCAAAGGTGACTTGTTCCGGCGATGGGAATTTGGGTAAAAAAATATCACCTCTTTCTTTTTCGGATGAATTCAGAGGACGAAACCGACACATCACCTGCGCAATGAAAACCTGCATTAAGCAACAAGCAGAACAGGCTTTTTGTATTCCTGTTTTTATTGGTACACATTGATAAGGTTGCCAGCTTCGCGAAACCACATTTGTTGTTAAATTAGTAAAAAAATACCACTGCTGAGACACTGCAGCTGATGCCACTTGGTGGTCATCTGTTGTGTCTGAGAGCTCATTGCCTATCATCAAAACCTTTTACTCAACTAATTTAAAATACGTCAGTGCAAATGCAGTTCTCCACACAACAGCTCTGGTTAGACTCTTTAACAACTCAACATATCAACGACATGCAAGAATAATCACACAGAGCATATGGAGGAGCACCATTGACATCGGTATGATGGAAAAGTTGGGTATCTTTTTTGATTCGTGACAAACATTAGTTTTTTATGTAACATATTTGAAGTGCCTAACTAATCCTTAGTTCATAAAAAAGCGCAGCACCACTAAATCATATTCTAAGTTGGCCTTGTCAAAATCTCTTTCAAAAACACTTTTCAGGTTGATAACTCATTCTTCTACAAACATTCAATAGGAGAAAAATGCTACTTGCGCTGAACAGTTGATTAAATTTTTATTTTATGTTAACTATTTATCATACTGCTGCAGGCTAAAAGATCATGAACACTCATTTTGCAGCATGGGTTCAAAAACAGCAACACACTGAGTCATTTCTACATAAACAAAAACACTATCAACTAAAGCAGGACAACATGAGAAGAATCGGAAACGAGTCTTATCCCAATAAAACTCATCGTAGAGCTTTGCTTGACTTAGGTTGCACCACTCACTCAAACACAATGACATTTGACCACTCAAATCATAGTCGTTACCTTAATGCTGCACTCAGCAGCTCCTTGGTCACCCATCGTTTCCAGTCAATCTATCAAACCTATGATTCTGCAAAAGTTATGAAATAACTTGTAATACTAAAAACAAGCCTCAAGCATATAACCAGCAAAAATGCTTACTGCACTACATAAGATAAACCTTTACTTAAAACAGCTGTCAAATGCAAAGTGCAATCACAAAGTATGCAAAACACCAGTTTCACAGCAAATCATGAGTTAAAGTTGACAAACTACTTCAGTTCAATATTCATCAGAGAAGTGACTTAAATGACAGCTACGGCCGTCGCTTCCTGGCCCTGTATTCCCGATAAAGTATTTTGTACTTGGTCGGGATGCAGAAATAAACTGAACTGAATACCACATTTTCTGGCCAAAGCAATTTAACTGATGTAACATAAGCATACCACATTTATGATATGTCATGACATGTTCTGTTTGAAATAACAAGTTTGAAAAGATTTTACATTTTTCAATTGCAAACGCAAGTGTCAGCAAACAGACTTTGCTATGGTTACTAAAATATTTTACATTCACAGCACCATATGACTTTGTTAATTTCAAATTCATTCAAAAAACGTATTTCCTGATGCTTCCAAACCTATTAGACTGAGAAAAAGCAAACAAAGGGAACGAATAGGAGCCCAACAGCCTGATGTATTGGTTCCTATTTTCCACAAAAACTCTTCCATTATGTTTCACATACTGGCTTAATTATCTTAATAGCTCAAAACCAAATAATTATTTATCTTTGCTTTGGCAATTCAGAAAATACAACTCCACTGTGATCACAGTACTCTTAACTGAAACCAAGTGCAGAAACAAATTTTTCAACATACATACTTTCCTCAAAAAATTTTTTTTCAGCAAAATGGATAGAACAGATTCTTCTCCACCCCATTAATGTATTGTTGCAACCTCTCCATTGGTGTTGCACTGAATGTGTGATTCAGCACAAATGGGATGTGTGCTAGGAATAACACCCATATATATATGTGGCATGAACAAGCAATGATAGAGTGATTGTGGCAGATGACCTCTATTGTTGCTTGCCACCACAGTGTGAAGCTTTGCGCACTTGCCACTCAGGCTTTCCGATCACAACAGTGTAAATGGCAGAAAGTTAAATATGAAAAAAAACCTGACTTAATAATTGCAAGGCGTACAACAGCTAAAAATAATTTAGAATAAGAGATGCCACTAAACCTTCTACACTTCCTAAACCTGTTTTTTTTGTCATAGACTGAAATGTTTTTGAAATGACAGAAAAAAATTGTCATTTCGGTCAGAATATCTGAAAATACAGGCTAATGAACACTGTCATGGTGAGTTTTAATACAACTGTGAGACAAATAACCAAAATGTTTCAGTGAATAAAAATACAGACCTAACTTATGCCCCAGTCAACCACCACAATAAAATTTGTACTCAGCAGTATTTACAAAAATTGAGATGGTGAACATGATACAACAAAATCCTACTTAGCCAATTGGTGAGAAATATTACCAATTTAGTTGAAACACAACATAATTCAAATTTCAAATAATTGCTTTTCAGCTTCAGTGCTAAGATGATTTCAGCAGACTTTTGTGCCATCTTGTTATCAAAACTTAATCAATACAATAATGATTATAATAAGTTTACAACAGTTAAGAGGTAGTTCACAACTGTCAATATTTTCACATGCATATAAACTGAAGGACAAAAAATATTATGTTCAAACCACCAGTATCTGAACAACATCAGATGGCCATAACTATAGGAAACCACTGAGTATTTTGGCAGTACTACAATAAAAAAGTGGACGGAATATCAATGAAAATTTTTTCCAACCTTTGCCATGCAACAGTGATTCAAACCTTTCATACAGTTGAATTTTACATTACCTGTTTACAGAATTAAGGTTATCAAAATGCGTCTATTCTGTACACTCATAATGTTGAGCACTGTCCCTTACAACTCTTTGATGTTCAGTTTGTGATTTTGTTGTGTATAAGTGCAATATTAGATGAACATAGGCACCAAGATTGAAGTTTGTATGGGCATGTGAAGTCTGTGACATTTCAAAGCTAGAAGTCAAAACCTGCATCAATTGGCAAAAAATATTGGTTAAACTATCCCTGAATGGTTTTACACGTCCATAGAATAACTCTCACACTCATGTCAATTTTACAGGCAACTCACAGTTCAAACTTTCAGTATCAAGTTTGTCTGTCGCAGTGGAAGTTAACAAGAATTCAACCCATGTTGAGTTGTGATCAATGAAGATAATTTATTATTGCAACGAAGTGCACTACTAAAGGTATGTTTTGCCTCACAGGTAGTACAGGGCAATGCAAAATACATGCAGAGCAAGCACATTAAACTCGGAAATAAGTGAGCTAAAGTTCAGTTTTCTGCACACAGTTCCAAAAAGGCTAATATGAATGAGCTTAGTACGCAGAGGACCAACTGTTGTTATCATTGCTCTGTGATGTACATTAGGCATGGATGAGTTCTCAAATTGTGCACTTTACACCTTCGCAGCTGGTATGATTTGGCATATTTCAAGCTGTTTTCAGTCGTTTACAAACTGCGACGTCACTCACAAAAAAATTGAAACCCAAAACCAAAAACATTTTTTTTCATTGTCAACTTGAAGACTTGCCGAGTCTTTTGAGGGTTTGAACAGTTTTCTAGCACAATTGCCTAGCAAGTTATGCAGTTGCTAAGACAACCAAAAACTGCTTGACTTACGCTAATTCTTAGGTTTGTATATTCATACACCAGCAGCGAACATGTTAAACATGAAATAAAGATGGCATCACACATGTCAGAGGGTTTCATGTGTGACTAAGTTTATATTGTTTATATGCAAAAACTAAATAACTGGGATAAATGCGTTCACTGTTCAGTAAAGATAAATTAAAGATAGTTTCACATATAAATAAAAAGTAACTTGTAGAACTTCTGCAAAAGAGCTTAAGGCAATAAAATGTTACATGTGTGACACAAAATTTGTCAAAAAACAGTTGTCATATTTCCGAAATAACCTGCAAAATGGAAATTCCAAGCATTGAAGAGCACACCATATCTCCTGCACTCCACACTGGACCATTAAGTAGTTGTAAAAACGTTTTACCAACATCAAAACAATATAGAAACAACTAAGGATGGGCATTTAGGAATAGTAAATCCAGGATTTAAATCCTGGACTATCTGAATCGAAATGCTAATATAAACAAGGTAATAGGATTCGGTTTAGATTTTCCACAACATCAGCGTTCACTTGTTTCCACCACATCGAAAGTTAATGAGCACAAACAAACATTTTTTCAGCCCACCATGTCTGCATTTTTCTCTTGCACGCCATGGAAACTTAGCACTATTTCGCATGTACAAACATGTTTTCAGTCCACTCACATACGTTTTTCTCTTGCACAGCATGGGAACTTAACACTGTTGTGCATGCACAGACATTTTTTTCAGTGCACCACCTGTGTTTACCACATGGAAACTTAGCACTATTGTCCATGCACTGACATTTCCCAGTCTACCGCTTGAGCTTTGTTTGAAATAGCAACATGCACAGCCTTTATAAGTCATTGAGTGTATTGTTTCCTGCATGTTTCGAAATCAGCTGTAGTCATTTTGTTAACATACCATCTAGACAAAATGCCTGGAGAGAGCAAAACTATGAATGAGCAGTTGCTATTGCAAAAAATCTTTGCATAACTTGCTATGTGAGCCTCTTCAAAGAGATATTTTAACAGTGCAGAAGTAACTGCCACCAAGTTGCGATCACAGTTAACATGTTGACATTTGGAAAACCTCACTGTATTGTACTACATCAGTGACGCATCACTTCACTGTCATGATACACCCCTTGTGCCAAAGGTACTCAGCAGTAATGGCGATCAAATGCCAGATGCTGCCACTGCAAGTCTCTAATGCAGGTGGTTTGGGACAGGCAACAGCATTTCCCTTCTAATGTTGCATATGATTATAACAAAGCAACCACATTGCTGCCTTGCCAAAAACACACCTACCCAATATCTGTAAACAATACATTGACATGTGCATCAAACGCACATGTTTCGGAGTCTGCTACTTGGCAAGTGCTAGACCCTATCAAAGCTGTCAGTTGCACAGTCAGGCACACACAGAGCTAATTGCAACATAATTGCTTAGTGTTTAGAAGACGCAGTCTCAAAAATCATGTTCGTTTTGTTTTGCACATTAGGCGTAAGTTTTATCTGCTGTTTACACTGGCTAGGTAATGACAGGACTGAATAAGGTTTATGCCAATTTTGACTTCACGCCTGTTTTTTTTCAGTCATAGACCGAAATGTTTTTGAATTGACTGAAAAAATTAAGTCATTTTGGTCAGGATGTTTGAAAATATAGGCTAAACACTGTTATGGCAAGTTTTAATAGAACTGTGAGACAAATGACTAAAATATTTCAGTGACCAAATTGTCTCAGCAAAAATAGACCAAAATGTTTCAGAGAAAAACAAGCCTCACGCCAAGTATTAAGTAATTAGTGTTCCCACAGAATTTTGAAAATAAATTTCCAGACTTTTTCAAGACCTTTTCCGGACATTGTCTGGACATTTTCTAGACCTAACATTCCTGTATGACCTACGCAGGTCAAATACAGGCACTGTAAAATTCAACATGATATAACTAAAATTATATCAATCTTGAGTAAAATATTATGAAAATATATATGTCAAAAGATCAAGTTTGGAAAATAATATTCTTTTTCCATACCAACAGACCAAACAAAAATTTTTTCCAGACTGGAAAATGACAACTTTTTTCCATACTTTTGAAGACTGCATATGAACCCTGAGCAATGCTGGCTTGTTTCCACTGAAGCTATATTTTTACAAGTTTTTCAAATGGAAATGCGCATGAGCTAGCCTCAGAAAATGTTGTGACATTGTCTGAACAAATAACAGTCAAGAATTGTATTTCAAAATCAGCTTTATTGGAATAACAGTTGACAACGTTGGGTCCAGTTGAAGGATTCCAATACTTCTTTGTCACGATTCATTTTTACATCACATTTAGAGCTCGACTGCTGCATCGGCATGCCGATACATATTGGCCAGTATGGTGATGTTGCTGATCTATCATATCAGCAAAATTCAATCGATATCCATCAGCAATATTTGATCATGAAAGGCGCTACGTTATTGTTCTGCACGGAGTATTTGGAATCCCAAGTTGCTATGTAGATTTTAATGAAAACTTCAGTGAAATACTTCCGTCTAGCGGTTGGACCCAGGTCAAGTATCAGCAGCCAAAAATGGCCAAAAACTTGCCTTACTTATGACAACACTCACAGAAAAAAACGAAACCCAAAATCAAGAAAATTTTTTTTCATTGCAGATTTGCCAAGTCTTTTGAGGGTTTGAACAGCTCTCTAACACAATTGTCGGAGGAGATGTTCCCGTTCAAAACACATGCAAACTGCTGGATTTTATCCTTAGCCTACCGGAACAGAAGGTGTTAATAAAAACATTGTTCTCTTTCTTTACTCCGACTACTTATGGCAATTTGTTACTCAAATACTGTAATCCAACATGCTGCAACTCTTTCATATTAGTAGGAGTTTTAGCTTTAGGTTTGCACTTAGGGTTTGCCTGAAGTTCACACGGTGCAGACAAGGATCTGCTAACAGCTTGCCAGCACTGAAATCAAGACAACACTCTTCTATCAGAGTGAGCCGTAACAAACTTCGTTAGGCAAAACAGATGCTGCCTGTTCCTAATTTATTGCAATCACAATCTGCTTTTTCATGATTCGTCGTCACATTTCTTTTGTTTAGTGTGACCTATATACTGAAGAAAAAAATGCACTATAATGTCTTTAAGTCTGTGTTTCAGGCAGGGATGTAGAAGCGGCTATGTCATCAACCACTTCCGCTTCCAAAAGAGCCTGGACTATATCTCATCTATGAAGTTGCTGACAAGCATGATTATCAAAACCAGCAGCTTATGATATACAAGGGCACATTACTAATTAACATGATCGCATATCTTAGTATTTGTCAGCACGGTACTGCTACTCTGCTCTTACAAAAAACACAACCTAGTAAACTGTCTTCAAAACATATCAATACAAACAGCACTTACAACAACCTGACCTTAGCCTAACAAATATCAAGCTAAATTGCATAGCATACCGTTCAAGGTAGTGGTTCTCAAACTTTTGTGCACGTTGATCCCCAATTAAAATATACAATTTTCTATAGATCCCCTGGCCTAGCCCAACAGTTACTAATACAAGGAAAGTAGCCTATGCGTCAAAATAAATTTGAGTGCTTTTTACTTGAAATGCATGATAAAATACCACACAATCCGAAAATATGCTTGGAACTTAGGGCCATTCAGTGATCACATTTGACGACAGTGCGCGTCTGCACTCGATTTCAGGTTTAAGGTCACTGTTGTTGACAACTGTCGAACCCAGATACACAAATGAATTCGCAAATTCCACAGCATTCCCATCGATGTTTAGAGATGGAGGATCGGGGCCTTCACCAACATGCATCAGTTTGGTTTTGGCCCAGCTGACCTTCAAGCCGAGTTTACGTGATTCGCGATCGTAAACTGAAAGGGCAGCTGTGAGTTTCTCGATGTCATTGGACAACAGAATAGTGTCGTCAGCNTGTTCGAGATCGGAAAGTTAGAGGTTGCCGAAAGACACGGCCGGGATCTGTGCGCAAACCTGTGACATGAGATGGTCAACAATGCAGTTGAAAAGGTCTGGAGCAGCTACATATACTTGTCTAACGCCACTGTTGATGTTAACCACTCTGAGAGTTTCCCGTTTATGCGGACACAGCTTTGGCAGTCTCCGTAGAGCTTTTTGAACAGCCTTAGGATCTTGCCAGGCACATCAATGCATGCCAGAATTGCCCATAACGAGACGTGGTCGACGGAGTCGAACTCAGCTTTCAGATCGATGAAAGCAATGTACAAGTGACGGCCTTTACGAAACTCTTGAGTCTTCTCAATGATGAGGCAAAGAGCAGATATCTGGTTGATCGTTGAGCGGTTTGTCATGAAACAGGCTTGCTGTGGCCGCCTGTAGCAATGGATTGCTGGGAGCGAGCGACTGAGCAGGACACGGGTAAAGACTTTGCCAGGAATGGAGAGAAGGGTTATACCTCGGTGATTGCTGCAGACCAGCTTGTCACTTTTTCTCTTCTAGAATGGCAATATGATTCCGCGTGTCCAGTCCTCAGGGAGATTTTCAGAGTGCCAGACCTCACTGATGATGTGCGTCAGCCACCGAATGATATTACTGCCACCGGCTTTAAGCATTTCAGACGTTTAATAAAATGCTAAAAGCTATTTAGACTAATGCTAAAAGCTATTTGGACTGAGTTGGCAAACACATATGTACAGTGATATCTAAGTTAAGTTCACACACGTTTAAGTTCACAACCCAGTTAAGTTCGTACAAAGTTATGAAAAAACCTGGATTCAACTTTTTCAGCAAATCAAACATGACAACTGGTCATAAAAAATATTAAACACTAAACATTATGTTGCTAAAGTTCACGATTTGATGTAATTGTTCAGAAAGTTCATTTGCTTTCAAAATGGTTAGTGAAGATGGAAGGGGCAGTTTGGTCGATGCATGTTACCAATCCAAAGAAATACCTTACTATCCAGCTCTGTTAATCTGCAGTCAGATGCACTAACTTTTTTTGTGTGTGTGTCTTCAGACATAAGGGCAAATAACGTTTGCACATAACTTCCCGCTTCGCACAGACTTTTGTACAGCAGCCTCACTCTGTACTGTCGTGTGATGTTTCATTAACTTGGATCAGTTGGATGATTTGACTCAAAATGACTTAAATGCTTGGCTGTGCCTGACATTGTTTGCAGTGATGCCAAGTTATTTTGCAAAAACAAGCAAGTATATTTGTAAAACAAGCCAAAAATCGGTAATTAAACCATAAAACAAGCCCAACATGCGTTGGCAAGAAATTTCAACAAAACGAAACATCAGCAAGAAAATCAAATAAACAAGTAGGGAGGCAAATCTGAAAAAACAAGCCGAAAATGACCAAATTTTCATGAAAACATGCCCAATATGCTGTAAGCAGTGAATTGAAACAGCAAAAGTGTGATAAAAAATGCAATTTTGCAGCTGATTGTCAGCATCAATTTTACAAGTGCATACATGCATGTACACTATGGATAAACAGAGTTCCTTGCTGAATTGCAGACGTTTGCTGTAGGTTGGACAAGCTACTACGCATCTTTTCAGCACTACATTCGCAGGAACAAAAAGTGATTGTAATGTAATAAACACACTGTGACCAGTGACAACCTGGAAATCTATCCTTGAATTTTACATTTAGAGGTCATTAAGGTTTTTAGGCTGATACTAATGTTTTTCATTAATATTAAGTTAATACAGGGTGTTTCACAATTGTTGAAACAAAGCGATTGGGCACAAATTCAGGATTTTAAATGATACCACAATGATG
>JGI24158J21664_10008382_pt1 | contig 13744 bp, 10 predicted proteins | sample Ectturendosymbi3_FD_21664 | JGI IMG/M metagenome (IMG submission 21664) | reverse complement strand
TTCAATTTGCAATGCACTGATGATGATAACAGGAGTTATCGAAACGTTTGCAGTATGTCGTTTGTATCGTTTTCTTTGGCCGTGATTTTCATTATAAAACTTTAAACAATGCAATCAATTGTTGCGATTTCTTCAACTTCGAAAAACTAATCAGTTGTAGAAGATAGTTTGGTGACTTTTTTAAAGAGAAGTACACAGACAACAAAAACCGCTTTTTTGGGGGGAACAGATGAGCTTTAATAACATGCTGCATTCACAACCGACGTGAACATTACTGCATTTGCGGTAAAACTCTTCCGGGCCTCTTGCTCAACGCGCCCTTCACGAATAAGTGGGAAGGTTTCTACAGAACCAAAGTTAAACATTCCTGTTCATGAATTATGCCACAAAGGAACATGCACGTACTGCTACAACATCAATTAAAGCGCTTAGTCGAGTTTTTCATCCGGAAAAATTTGCTACCTTCGGCAAACCTGCTTATTCGGAAGTTGTTGGATATCTTTAGCCCAGCGTATCTGCTCATAGGTAATAGTCGGGAATTCCCAAAACCAGAAATCGAGATGGACGTGACTCCGCAGCTAAAGAAGAGCGGAAGAAGAAAAAAGGTCAAAAGCAAAGACGAGCAACAAAACCAGCCCGTAAGTTCCCACTGACGCCCTCAACGTCAATCTAGGGAATTCTTTTAAAAATTTCAGATGCGTTCTTTTTTGTGAATGGCGCTGTTAGATATGTGAACAGAACATCAGCAGCCAACGACAGCATTTGTGAAGATACATGAACAAAAGAAAATTTTGCTTTTACTGAAACTTACGTTGATATTTTTTCTTTGAGAATCCTATGGTTCTCAGACCAAGGGCTCTACCAAAAGAGTTTTATCGATACTGTGTAAGTACATGTCCGCTGAGAACCACGTGTTCATGGTGGAGTCTCTCTGCTTGTGCATGAGTCTTTTTGTTCGATTGCGTTTGCTTTCTATTATGTTAGCTTTGCACGTTCGCGTTGCTTTTCTTTCATCCTTCGTTCTACGAAGCAGCCAGGCCGCTTCGTCAGCAACGCGTTTAAGTTTTGCGCAGATATAACCTCGTTGGTCGCTCGCAGGAAATTGCAAGCAACAGCAATCACTAACAATTAGCTTCTTGCGTCAGAATGAATACGTTTCGAAAAACCACATCAAGCGATTTGTTCCAGTCGCAGAAAATGTTTCTTGGAACAAAAGTACCTTCCAACTACCACATGAATAGAAATTTAAAAAAATGTAAAGCGGCTCCGGAATCAAGCAACTTAAGGTTACATGTGACTACAGCTGTGCAGAAGCACAAAAACTAGACATACATCACTGTAACTAACACTACCTTCAGCAATACCATATTATGTGTGAAGCAGCTGCGCTTATTAAACCAACAATTTTTTGAGTCAAACACGTTCGTGGAAACACTCAGTTATTTGTAATGTTTTTCGTTATTAGCAAACAAGTTAAACCTATGTTACCTCATAATGAAACGCTTGTTGCTTCGAGCCATTTGACTTGTTTACCGCCATTTTGTGATAAACTTTGCCTGAGAACGAGTCAACCAAAACGAATCACTGTCTCCAGTCGAGTTGTTGAAGACACTGCAACATGAGCGACTTAGTCTATAAATCTGCCATGTGACGGATTTTTACCCAACGTGTTGTTTGAAACCCGACAGCCTGCCGCCGGTGATGGGGCCGATGGTCGGCCCCAGACCAGAGCCCTGCGGAGGGGCAGGACCACCAGCGTCCACGAGACCAGCGAGAACGGAGACGCCAGTTCGCTGAACCGCTTCAAGAGCATCACGCGGATGGGCGACATGCTGCTCAACTCCCCTGTTGGCCAAGGTATACTTCAGTGATGTCGTCGTGCTTTTGACATCAATATGCGGTCGATAAGGAATGCGTGTGTAAAAGTAGACGACTTTTAATTTTTTCCTTAAACCCCAAAAAGCGGTTTAACCCAATAGTGTGTGATGTTTTTTTGATGAATGCTGACAGTCGCAGCATACTGTACATCACAGTGTTCCGATTAACTGTAGCTCCCAAAAACACTGCACACATATCTAAGAAAGTGTAGTAAGAGAGTGTAGTGAAGGATTAAGACTTATATTTTATTGCGAAATTTAATTTAAAAATTACAGCCATGTTGGAGCTCTTAGTCCAGAGCTTTCGTAGGTGCGCGCATCCAGTTTCTAATGTCTTCTTTGATAAATTGTTCTGATGCTTACCGAACACAACAAGCCGTTCACTGCTCTGTGCACGTTTTGCAAAATACCGTCTGTCTCACATTCTTGAATATCCTCGTCTTTTCAACTTCAATAACTATTTTATGCACCACACGATAAACTCAATATGCTGAGTTTGCTTTTGTGAGTCTGTGTTTTCACATCTCAAACAATTCTACGGTGACTTTTATATTTTGTGACTCGCTTGTGCTGGAATAATAAATAATTTAAACAAATGTTGTCAAAACAGCAACAGTGCGTTTCTGTTTATCAGTCTGGCAACGTATGTTGCTGGTAACGCAAAAAATGTTTGCCTGACGTATAACATAGTTTTCAAATGCCCCTGGCATCTTGTTTGATTTTCTAATATTGTATTATAAAGTGGAAATCTTGTTAGAGTGAAGTTAGTTTTCAAAGAGAAAATCTGAAGGAAAAAATACCGGTAAAAATAAACTTTAAAGTAGATTATTTAGTAAATCATTCATTAGTTATAATTTAGAATTGAACGCTATTCCCAGAAACCAATAATATCCACAGCAACGTGGCTATATGAGATTAACCTTCAGGTTCAATTAATGCTCTAAATCGCAGGATGAATTATTTACTAAATTTTGTAATAGCCCAAGATTTCTGGTGCACTTGTAGCATACATTTGCGAAAAATGTAGGGACCGAAGTTTCATTCCAAATATTTAAACAACAGCATTTGCTGTTGCGATCGTGTTTGACGGACCAGGTCTTTGCCCGCCACGGGTTGCAACAGTGTATGCATTCATTAACTGCAGCCGCTTCAGTCTTTTCGCCATCACTGGCCCATCGTGGAATTGCAACGTTTTACTTCTGACCAGCTGTTACCAAGCTATTTTGCCCATGCCCCACATAATCACGTCTAAAATCCAGATTGCCCCCCCATATGGTGATGTATAAATCGTATGATTTAAAAAGTGAATTCCGTTTCAGATAAAAATCTTAAAACGCCATAACCTTGGTTTTAACAAGCATTACACCCAGACTTCGTCAGTCGGTCCCAATTCCCCCCCACGCCCCACATTGGCAACCACTGCTTTAGACATGAAGTTCTGCTCATCTTGAAGTGGACTTTGTTGCTAGTAAGCGTTGCATACCCGTTATTATTCATTCCAGCGATCAAAAAGCGGTTCGAGGCGGCGGTTTCTCCAAGTCGATCGCCGAGCGTTGTTTCCTCGCCAACGTCGTCGGCTTTCCAGAATGACCAGGTACGCGTGGTGTGAAGTTTTTGGATGTTTTTTCAGATAGCGCTTAAATGTCCGATACGCCGAGCCTTCAGCTGCTATCACCGGAATTGTTGAAATTCAGTCGCTTTTCTGGTTGAATGGTTCAGTTGAAACCAACCCTTGTCTCTCTGTACTCGAACTGACGCCATGGGTTGTCTCTCAGATTCAATTTTCTTTATATTGCTCCATCCTACTTTTGACGGATGTTTCTAGGCAAATTTTGACTACCACTTGGCTGCAATTACATTTTAAACGTTTTCACATTCTTTAAATGCTTGAAATACTCGCAGTAATCTGTATTTTTGCCAGTACTGCAGCTGTTTTCGCGCTTTGCTAAAACAAGTCCAGCTAAATCCGCCCATGCTTTGTATTTTCAACTCGCGAGCGTTTTTAATATAATCTGCTGCCACCGGTTGCGAGACCAACTCTTTTTGTGTTAATTAGTCTGAAGGTGACTACTAACATAATTCACCCGTAATGCTTTTAAAAGACACAAAAGGTTGGTGTTACACCCGTGTATATTATTCTTGCACGCAAAGCAACAAGGAAAAGGTGAAAGGAAATGTGGAATGACGGAAAATACTCCGTCTAATTTAGGGATGCATATAATGGAATATCGAATTCTTTGGATTCGAATCCAAAAATCGAGTTTTATCGAATGTTTAGATTCGAAATTTGGATTAAAAATAACGTGAGAAATTGCGAAGTTGGGAAAACAAACAATTTCACTAAATTGTGCAGGGGCACTCTGCGCTCCTGAGTAAGAGAAAGAAAGAAACACTCAACAAGCTCACGGCACTGCGTGGTGACGTAACGAGATAATTAGCAGGTCGTCTGATCGCTCATCGACGTTCTAATCCTCTGCGCGTCAGCTCAGTTTGCTCCTGACAAGTTATTCCGGAATAGGATTCGATATTCTGGATTCGACATAAAGATTCCGGATATTCCAGAACGTCTAAATGTTCCATAGTGCACATCCCTAGTCTGAATAGACTTACATCTTCGTGAATGTTTTCTGTAATGTTAGCGTTTNATCAAATTTTTTGTAAAAACGTGCTAAGAAATATTTTTCCGCCTTTTTGTGATCTAAAATAGGTTNAGATTTTTTTNAAATGTTTTTGGTGTTTGCACCAATCCGTCATACGNTTATTATGTAAGGGAGTAATACCCAAATTTGACAATGGTTTCCTGACAAACATGAAATTTTACAACATTTTTGGAGAATAATGGGGAGTTATGAGAACGATCTAATTTCATAAAGTGTATATGAATGACTTGACGCATAAGGGATTAAATGGCTATAACTGAAAGAGTGAGTGAGGTAATTACTTAAATTGGAAATGCTATCAAACAAAAGTNATGTGTTGGATCAGTNAGTAGCAGTGCTTCCCCGCGTTTTTTGACCGCTTGCCGTTCAGTGTTCCCATGCTGTCACACACGTGCTACCTGGCTCCGAATAGAACGCAAGTCCGTCACATGTCAATTACGTCCTTGGCTAATCAGCAACTGAACGTTCTAATGAACCAACACGGCAGAATGCAAATAATTAGCTGCGATTTTTCGCACTGATGATGATGACCTCAAAGCACGTGTAAATTTAACAGTTATGTGCTTTGTCATGAATTTGCGAGGTAGTCGGAAGTAAATAAGTTTGGAGCAAGTTGCTAGTCCGTTTTGTTATAAGTGACGTTTAGTTTCAGGTCAGTTCACGGTACTTGGGATTTATTGGGTGATGGAAAACCTTATCCTGCCACCAACTTCCCAGCGTGCGATGCCGTCTGATTGACTTCATTTTATGCCAGTGGTTCTCAACCTTTCATGGTTTTTGGCCCACTTCCATAGACTCTCAACACTTGCACCCCCCTGCTCATCAATAAAAATACCTGGCATTGTTATTGTTTTGGGTTTTGCAATATCACGGCAGAGGTATTTAGTAAAGGCTTAGGCTCGTGGACTCCGGGGACCGCTCTGCGGCCCCCAAGGGGGGCCGAGGGCCCCGGATGATAAACCCTGTTTTATGCGTTCTTTGCCGTTTTGTTTCTTATCTATCCGTGATGTCTCAAGAAGCAGTCACTGCTTTATTTTGGATTTGGAGAGCGGAAATTATTAGATCACAATAAAACGTGAAGAGAGTATTATTTCGCGGCTACTTCTAAGTTGTCACTGCCACGACTGATTAAAATATTGTGACAATAGTTAAAAAGTTGAAAGTAGTCAGCTTCTCGGTCCAGTACTTCATCTGCAGGGGCACGCAAAGGAACAGCAACATGATAATAAAGAAATTTCAAATAAAAAAAGTTTCTTGAACAAAATCGAAAAACAACACTGCGTCTGTTGAGGATGCTGGGACGCTCCAGCCCACCTAAGCATCGATTCCAAGACCCTTGTGTGAAACGTATTCAGATATGGCTTTGCATGCGATTTATGAATGATTTGCTTCGAAAAAATTACGACGCTTTTTGTGTTGGTTGCCTGCGTTAATTCGTGAAGCTTTTTTTTAATTTCTAATTTTTTTTTTGAGTAGCACTACAACTGCATGCATCATCTTGTGGGACGAGTTTGCATTTTATGCTCGTCCTATTTGTTAGTCGCTTTCAGACACATCCTACCTACTGTCAAGGTATCCGCAGGAGGCGCAAACTCAGAATGCAGAGTGCGTGATGATGTTTCAGCAGCTCAATATGACGATGTCCTTGTGCTCTAAACATAGATCTACATCTTCCTGTTATTTTGCTCTGTTGGCAAATTTCTACATTATTAGTTTTCGCGATTTGTTAACAACAAGTCTGCTGATGCAGAAAAAAAAATGTAAAGAAATAATAACAGCCAGTTTTGTGGCCAAAATCAACTGGTAAACGCTAATGCCAATTCTCAACAGTGCAACTCCTATACTTTGAGTGAAGTAAGCAAAACAGAAGACGTTCGTTCGAAAGAGCGCCGGGTTTCCACAACCGAAAGTTAAATACAGTAGTTAATCAAATGAACGCCACTTTACATATATATGCTGATTGTGTATTTTACTTTGATCGTTTTCGTGTTCCAATGCCCTGCTTACAGGGGTGTAGTGAGGTGGGAACGCGTGGGAAACCTTTTCCATGTTTTGCTTTAAAATAGTTTATGGCTATTTTTTGGGTGCGTTCCCACACCCGTTTTTCCTAGCACTACATCCTTGCCTGTTTATATGAACTTGACTAAAAAAGGTGACAAACTACAATGAAAAAATGTCAAAGCATAAAAAGATAATTGAAGCCATGCTTTAGCTAAGGTGATAGTTGTTTAAATTCACATGAAAGAAAGCTGCACTTCAACACCTTTGTTGCTGGCAGCTTTATTTCGGAGGCATTGTGGTTATTTTATAACCTTTTCATTCGGGCTTCAAAATTTAACCGATCTTTAATGATCTTTAGAAGCTCCAGCAACATTTTTGCCCGAGCTAATGCTTAAACCGCGATCAGCTCAACAGAGCTCTTTTCATTTCAACGATGAAAGTCGCTGTTCTTGATTGTATCTGATTATATGCATGGCTTTTCCGGGAGTCTGATAGTTGACACGCTAAAGCGTATGCGAGTGAAGTTTGAACGCCCGGAATTTGTCACGTTCAACCACCATTGAAACATCGATACAAGTGAATGACCAAAGCTTACAGAGCAAATTCACCCCGGATCGACCCTCTAGCTGTCTCGCTACTGGCCTAATCCCAGTCCTTCCAGCTGTGTAATCGTCGCAACTCTACAATCTAAAGATTGTTTTGTGTGTCGAGATTTCGACATCAAATAGCATTCCAAAAAAAACGTCTAGCTGATAATTCTGTTGAACACTCCATTCTCCTTTCTTTTTTGTCTGCAACATTTTTTCAGCAAGAAGTGTTTTTGCTTCATACTATCAATTTTCATCATCGACTGCCTTTTCTATTTCCCCACTTTTCGTGAATTCCTTGAAATTAAGAGGACCTTTTTTGGGATGACCGACAGTTTTGATAAAATGTCCCTGTCGACTGTGTGTCAAAGCCAGTCGTTGAAAATGAAACAATATCGTTGTCATCCGAACATGGTAAACTTGTTATACCAATATTGTTGTTTCCAAGTCATCCACACCAATATATCCAATGTTGGACACCAACGTTTACCATACGTCTGTATCAATAGCTTTCAAAACCAGTTTTTAAGCCATTTTTTAATATATTTCCACCACCAGCCCAGCGTTTTCTTTCGTTGGACAATAGTAGTCGCATGCTTTCAGTTTCTTTGCATATACGTTCATTTTGTATGTTCACGTAGTGATTACTTGAATATTTAATTGCACAGCACTTTTCGATGCATCGATTAGCTGATGCATACTGTTGCAGTTAATCTAATTCTAAACGTTCCGTTGACAGACTCGGCAGTCGAATCGCAAATTCCGCAAGCTGCACGCCGAAGATATTTCACTACCACTTGAGTGCACGCCTAAGGAGCAAATGAACGTCGGATCGGCCGCGCGTGGAACAGGCGTGCTGGCGCAGACGCAGAATGTGGAACCGCCGTCTCGTCGTCTGCGTCGGAGAAAATAGACATCAAGCAGCACTGCCTTTTCTGTTGTATTCATATCAGTCTGATTCACCTGTTGTAAAAAAGCTTCCTGCTGCGACTAAAATAACTGGATTAGTTTCTAGCGCACACTTTCGTACGTGAAAAATTTTCTGCAATGTTGTGCACAGTTTATTACCGCACCGTGTATAGCTATTCCACTATTGAATTCGTCCAATCTTTGTATAGTTTCTTTCCGAGCTGGTTGCAAGTTCACTTAACTTATCTTCGCACTCTGGCTCAGCTTTATGACGAAATAAATTTGCAGCTAATGCCGCGAGTTGATTTCGGAAGAATGACCAGGGAAATTCTCAGAACGCGACTGCGCTATAGTTAGCCTTAAATATTTATGAAACGGGCCCTCGTTTTTCGGACTTTCAGTAGTACTTCGAAGATTATCTGGCCATTTCACTGGCTTAGCCAGGATTTTTAGTTGAAGGGGAGGCAAAAATTGTGGGCTAAAAGCTTAAGTTCGGTAGTGTTCAAAGCGTTTTCACGTTGTCTTCACACCAGTCTGCTTTTCTTCTTATGCCTGCGGTCCTTGTTCAGTCTGCAAAAGCATCGAGATTTTTTTGGACCCAAATACCACCAAAGCACGTCAAAGTTTAGAGAAGTTTACGAAAATGTGCTTTTTTTCATGTTTGGCTTTGAAATTAAGGCAGCCAGGATCCCGCTTAAGCCACACCTAGCATCTTTGACTCGAAAAATTTTTAGATGGCTCTGACTCGAAGGGCTTGTGGCTCCGACTCGACAGAGATGACTTGGGTCAGGCGCGCAGCCAGGGGGGCCATTTGCCCTCCCCGAAAAAATTTCAAAACATTGCATAGCAATTTTGACATTTGCAGAAGCTTTCAAAGTAAAAATGAAATTTTATCTTCTAACAATGTTTAAGAAAAGTCTTATTTGAATATTTCTTTCTCCTACTGGTAAATTATCTAATTACAAGATTCATCTTGAGACAGGCCATCTGATTGAAAATTTCGTAAATGATTGGTATTTAACCACAAATATACTGGAATTGTCAATTTGGGAGATAGTTTAAACTGCTGGTATTTCTATGGCATTTTTTATCCTTTTTTTCTGAGACAGGCCTCAGTTTGGCGTCATGAAACTTATAACATTAGGGTACTGTTGAACTGCTGGAACTTACAAAGTGATAAAAGAATCTTGACATGTTGCTTGTTAGTAGAAAAGTTTGTGGTCACGTCAAACCGGTTGTTCTTCTGCGACCTTTTGATTATTTTTGTTGGGGGCATAACGGATCACCATTAGTACATTTTTAAAAAACATTTAGTTGCATTTTCGGTTCGAAACCTGATAGTTTTTAACTAAATTTAGCGTGAGGGTTTTCTCGGTTTAGTGTCTTCCCTGAGTTAGTACCATTCCGTACCACGGCTTGTGAAATAAAGGTTTAGTAAAGCGTCATGAGTGCTAGTCAAGTGTTGAACGCACCTACCTACTACACCACTTTGGCTCCTTGCAACCAGTGCAAGCCCTGAAAGCTCAAAGCGTTAAACCTGTTTCTAACAACTTCCACACAACTCGCGGATGCAAGAAAAAGCCGTTTGGCTCCAAACACACCTGATACGCTATGCGGCTAAGAGAAAGTCCCACCTTATTCAATAAACTTAAATGTAAACTCAGTATCGTATTCTACTTTAATGGGTTCAGTAAATATCACATATTTGTGGAATCGGTGAATCCGAAAGACTTTCAATGGCAAATTACCATTAGGAAGGTGCTATTTGATATGAAGTTGGGTGGAGAATGTTATCGATTATTACAAGCAATGTTACAGATCTAAAGAAACTGCCAGAAAGCCACTGAAAGCTGTGTACAAAGTCTAATGGCGTAAATGTCGCTGATATAATGGTTAGAACTCCAAAAGTCATTTTGGATGCTTTTGATTTGCAAAGTCTTAAAGTCGGAATAGATTTTGCCTGCCAAGATGATACATCAAGTATAAGCTCAGAAAGCTGGTTTGGGAAATTCATGGAACATATGGATGTGACAGAAACTGAATTAGATACTTTGTTGGCAGAATTGGACGAAGACAATTTGAAATATGACCCAATAGACAGTATTGTACAAGCTATTAACTCCACATTTTCATGAGCCCCAATGTCCCATATTGAAACTACAATATCAATTACAAATCAAAAATTTGAAGATAGAGGTCTTGGAACAAAATCCTTTATTTTTTGAAATGTTCAAGCAGAAACTTTATAAAGAATTCCAAGGCTCACTTTTCTGGTACTGGCCACTGGTTCAATATGTGAATAGACACGATGTCCAATGGCAAGTCATGTGGCTATGGGAATTTTTGATAAATACCCCAACTGATGAAAATACTTATGAGTGGTTACAGATGTTAATTAATGTATAAATCAATTGTAAAGTACAGCCAAATATATCATTCACGTGACGGGTATTGAAGTAAAAGATAACTATAATATGCATTTGTGTAGATCCTTTAAGAACTTAACTGTAAAAATGACAATTAACGCTATGAAAAATTGTATAGACAAGCTGATAGATGAAGGAACAAAGGCTTCCGAAATTATGGAAATGACTCCAGCTATTGTATTGACCCCTGTGCTGTTACCTAGTGATCGTATAGATCGAATTCACCGAGGCATTGAACCTTACTCAGTCGACTCAAGCCTAAAGACATCGTTTGAAAATTATTTGCAAGATATTGGTAGCGCGAAATATGAGGCTCAGACAATTATATCGAGTCTCCTGCAAGAACAAACACTGACTGGCAGAGCAGCCTATGCCTTACAAGTGCTTCAAAGTGTGAAATTTGACTGGGAAGAATGCCCTGTGAAAGTGATGGAAGATCACCTCCGGGAGAAAAATTTAGGATTATAAATTTTGGATGATAATCCACTGTTGTTTTCAGTGTTTAGGCGAAAATTGTATAATAAATTTCGCTATTCTTTTCAATTATATCGACCATTGCTCGATCTTGTAAATATGACATACTATCGATGGCAAACTACCTGGTTTTGGCAATATTTGATAAATATTCCTATAACCACAGAAACATACGGGAACATTCATGCTATGATAAATTTATAAGATCGCGGTAGTCTATGATGAATCTTCTTTACTGTGATGTTGTGATTTGTTTCAGAAAATTTAGAGAAACTAAAAGTAGCATAATGGCAGTACGTTTTATTATGCCCGCAATTGAACAGACTCCAGATGAAGAAGAAACCATTATGCCCAAGGTCGAAACAAACTCCGCTGAAGAAACACCTTTTGTTGAAAAACCGACCTGGATGCCCGTTAATGAGATTAATGGAAGTAGTGAAAGACAAATACGAGTACGTCAGGCGCTCTTCATACTCAAGTCTACGAATTTTCATTAGCGCCAGAGTCCAATAAAAACCTTGCAAGAAAAATTCCGAATTTGTGGATTAGATTTGACTGTTTTTGGAGAAGACCCAATACTATTCTGCATATTTAAGCAGAGACTGTTTGGAAAATTTCGAGGAAATCTCTTAATATACAACCCATTAATATGTCTAATAAATCAAAAAAATTGGTCTTGGCAAGTTAATATGATATGGGAGACCCTGTTCAACAAGCCTCGTCATGAAGATAGTTATGCGATATTAGAAACCTTAATCAATTCGCCCTAACTGATCTAAAGATCGGTGTTACTGATTGATAAAATTATCAATGACTTAACGGCATAAAATAACAGTTTTTGAGGAAGATGATGTTTTAAACAACTTCTTGTTCATTTTCTTATGATGTTTCGTTGAACTATTTCGTTGAAACAATTCTGAAAATGAGGTGATGTGAATAACGGCTTATTTTTGCTGCTGGTGAAAGTGAACACTTTATTCTATATGCCTCTTGAGCAATATTGCTGCTATAATGTTGTTGTGTTTCAGGAAATTTCTAAGTAGGATTTTAAAATAAAAATGGCTGCACATTTCCCTGATGAAGACTTAGAACAAAAGTACAGTGAAGCAACGGTGTGGACATCTGGTCGAATCCTGAATCCAGTCACGGCTGTCCAAGATGCCTTGGCGATTTACCCACTCAATTCTTTACAAGAACCACCTAGAAATACTTTGTTTCGAATTCTCTGGTTTCCTCAGAAGAGTGGAATAATACCATCTCGAACATTTGTAATATTTAAGCGACCAGCTCCACCTGAATTAAAATACCTTCATCGTTGGAATTGCAGCATCCTGGAAGACGTGCTTAACGGTGCTCAAAGCAATTACCTCTAAACCGAAGATTCTTTAAACATTGCAATGTTTCAAAAGTCCTTCACATTTTCGGTGATACAAACTGTATGAAATTTATACGCATGTACTAAACAACTATGAAACCATGTGGTTTGTACTCTGTCGATTTAGACAGCCAGCCGTAGGTTGAACTGCAATAGGATGATAAAAATGTACACTGAGATTTCTAATAGGATTTTATAATATCAGAAGTTTTCAGGAAGACGTGAAGTTTAAAATGTTCTCGGTTTTAAATATTTCTTTTATCAAAGAATCCATAGCTAGAAAAATGATATTTAACTTGCTAACTCTAGAAGATGGAAGTTAACCCGACATTTTGAAGACAATGAATTTTATTAAACAAAAAAGAATATAAAATCAGAATTGAATGAAGTACGGAGTCAAAATGGGAAAAGAAATAACACCACGAAAAAGAAATCAAAATCAACGATTTCACAATTTCACGATGGTAGGTTCGGTTTCGATGAATCTACCTTCAGACAATTGAAGGTCTTCCGATAACAACGAACGGTCCCAGATGGTATAGTCACGAAGTGAGTCCGGAGCTGGATGCTCGAAACGTATGTACACTTGGTTATAGTACCATTGGTCTTCTCCCATAAACCATACGAGTCGGAAAGCTGAGTTATCCGGTGGAAGTAGGGCTCCGCAATAATTGAAAATATCTTCCGCCTGATGTAAGGCCGAGACAGGATCCAGTCGTTGACCCCGCCTATAACGACTGAGTGCCAGATCAGTTTCATTTCGAAAGATTTCTTCCGCATTTAATCCTGAGGATAGTGGCATGTTGTTTATACATGAGCAGTAGACGCTTTAACTTTGAATGATGACCAGCTCTGAAAGCCCTGCTTATATAGTCAAAACGGGTGGAATTTCCCGGATGATGCAATATGGCATCACCTCCCATAATCAGTTGTTGCGCTACGTGTTGTGCCCAAATCGAAAAGTTTTTGATACGATGTTATAATTCAACGGTCTTGCTGGGCTACCCTCATACTTGCAACGAAGCTGTATATACCTAAGCACCTTGGAAAACACTCTTCAAAACCGACGAAATTGAAAATGCGATTTTTTTATGGCTTAGCAGTAACGTGCATAGAAAGCAAAGCTTGTTTGTATTCCAAGGGTTACACTGCTTGTAAGCAAACCTACTAAATGGTTGCGGTTATTTTTTGCACCGAAACATCTCGTTAATATGTTAATTATAATGAATCAAACCAACACTGAACATCCAGCAGTCACCTTCACAATGAATCCAATGCGCGTATAACAAATTTGCATTCAAATGTTGACGTTTTCATGCTTCTAACGTTGTGCACCAACTTCCAAGTTTTTGCGCACTTTGCTTTGCAATTTTCGCCGATGAAGGTGTACTCATAGGCGTACGAGGCGGGAGGGCGGGGGGCGCGGCCGCCCCCC
>JGI24158J21664_10008380_pt1 | contig 13746 bp, 10 predicted proteins | sample Ectturendosymbi3_FD_21664 | JGI IMG/M metagenome (IMG submission 21664) | reverse complement strand
CAGCGAAGGTGAAACGAGCTTTGCTGAGATTGTCTCGTCAATGTCGGCTGAACCAACACCTTCTGAAGACACCTCAACCACCAGCAGTGACTCAGAGAGCGCTGTTATCGCTGATAGCGATACTGACTTGCTTGGCAAGTGATAAATTGTTGGCTCGTTGCAGGTGTTCAGTTTTCGTTACGGCTGCTTCAAAGATTCTCATTATTAATAAAAAATGTGAAGCAGTAATTCAGTGTGGTTGTTTTCAAAAACTGACCCGTTTAACTCGTAGCATGTAATGCCGGTTGTCATGCGCTCACAAAAGTTAACTCGCCTATATATCTTCAAGGTTGTTAAAACCTCTTTAAATTGATGCGCCACGTTTAGCGCGGGAAAAACAATTTTTCGTTAACTCAAAAGCAATGTGTGTACAATGTGTGTGTATGAAATCCGCGTCTATGCCCTCTCGTGACCTCATGATTGTCAGGAATATGAAAAGGTTTGCGCATGGTCGACAACCAAATTTCAACCCGGCAGGAGGTGGAGCACATGGTGACAGCCAAGACAGGTTGCCATTTATGGGTCAGAGGAAAGCCAGGATTGAAGGCCAGGTGCAGCGTCTGCTATCGGAGAATTGCCACAGTCGGCACAATATCAACATTCGGTCTTAAGTTGGTTTTCGACAATGGGCCAGAAATGATGCACAAACTAACATCGTCGCCTGCCACTGTAGGGCCCAGTCCCGAAAAGGTAACCTTTCGGCCGCCGCTCCGGGGTATTTCCACGCCTGAGCCTCGTATTTTCGAAGATACTTCCTATGCTGGCCGGCTCACATCGAAACTTCGCCCAGGGATAATTTTTTATCTGGGTATGGGGCACACCGAAAACATACGCGTACAGGCACATCGTTCGAAGTTGTTTTTACCTTGTGAGTCATGTCTTCTCAGTTTCATGATCAGAAAAACTTGGCAAATTTTGAGGAATAAATCAGCGGAGTGCGTTAGCTTCTTCCGGTTCCAACTGGTTTCACACGTCGTGAGGTTGGTAATGATTGCAAAAATTACATTCCCCAATAGAAAGGTAATCGTTAAGTGAAACAACTCTGCTCAAAAGCAAGTTAATTGTGTGGATCATCGCAATCAAAACAAAAGTCTTATCACATCCAAGTATTTTGCGCTATTACTGCAGCCTGATGTTCTTCACAATGTACCAAGCTTATTTCATGATTGGTAATCCTTCGAATCGCGCACACTATTATTCTCGTCACGAGTAGACCGTACTGTGCGGTCCTATCTGGAAAAAATCCAACATCGAGTCATTGGCCAGGAAGGCATAGAACGAGGCGCGGAATCTATCTAGTTATCAAAGAGGAAGTTTCCAAAATAAAAGCGACACAAGCTTGGAAGGAAATTATTCGTGAACAACCTGCCAGCAATGACTTCTTTTAACCTGACTAGCTTGCAACCTCATTCGGCCTACCTGCCTCCATTTTTCGGCGGTGTATGTGAAAAGGGTACCTGGGATTAATACAAGATTTAAATATTCGCTTCGTACTAGTTTGCATTGGAAACTTGTTCAGTTCTGTAGCAGCAGTGATGTTCCTGGTTACAATGTATAGGAAGAACCATGTAACAAGTGCAATTCCAACAGAAATATGCCATTCTCGCGTGAGGTTTCTGAGTATGTGAAAAGCGCATTCATCTGAACTGAGTACTTCACGCAACCTTACCGGTAATGTTTGCTGCCAGATTTCTTTTTCAAGTGAAGAATGAAGGGCGAGCGATCAGGATTGATTTTTAGAAGGTGCTCCCTGCGCAAAAGCAGGTGAGAGTTGTCCATTGCGTGAACTGCGAAAGTGTTTTCGTCGATCTGAACAACAAAAGTAGGTCCTTTGAAAATCAGATAAGTTTAGCCAATATAATGGGTAAGGGTAAGTGCGGCTACTTTCAGTGATTCCTTGGTTCAACACCAAACGAAGCCCATTGTTTATCACGGTTATATAGGGAGCTGCTGAAAAACTGTGTTCAGACACAAGCACAAAAATAAAATAGCAGTGGGTCTTAGTTATATTCAAAGCACCAATGGTCACTATTTGGCTTTGGTTTGGCCAATAAAATTACTAAAAGTGTGTGAAGTGAAACAAGGAGGCATTGATTAGAGTTCAAGTCAGGGTTCACACAAACACAATGCGTAACAGCACATCTGCCTCAGTTTTCAAAACAAATTGACAGTTGTTGTGCTTGCAAATTTAGAAAAGCACCATGCTTCCCGGCTAACCTTTGCAAATTCACTTTCGGCAAAAATGATGCCAATACAAACGCTTAAAAACAATAAAAAGAAAACCCTACAGCTTACTGGTGTTTTTCTAGTTCTCAGTGCCACTGTTCCTGGAATGTAGCAGTCTTTCTTTCCTCTTATCTCAGTTTTCGCCAAAACAAAATCGCCTTCCTGCAAAGTGGACTATTTGTAAATGCTTCCCATTCTTGCGAACGATTCACGTTCATGGTCAAATTTTCATGTCTATCTGTAAGCCAGGTCACTTTGTTCAATTACCGACGAGCTGCCGAAAAACAGCTGAGGTTAGTCAGTCTCGTCGAATCACTGGCAACTCCTGCGCCGAAGACAATAACTGGCCACTCCGGGCAGGGGACATACCGAAGTTATTGTTAATCTGGGTCAGCTCGCAGGGAATGTGAAACGTAAAAGTTTTGGGAAAGGAAAGTCCGAGCGAGATCCCAGGACAATCAATTAAATTGGACGAATTGCGACCTTGACGAATCTGGAACAGGGATGCAGAACCTGCAGCACACTGATCAAATGCGGTCCGCGTGAACATTTAATATGGACCGCATCAGAATTTTCGTTACTCAAGTTAGAACAAACGTCGCGTCGAAACGAAACCCATGACAAATAGACACGTAGCATTAAGTCAAGAGAAGTCTCTCGTGTTCTTTATAGTTTTCTCTCCTTATTTTCCTTGGGAAGATGAAGGTAGAAATTTAAGATGAAAGTAATTATATTTTGCGGCACACCAGCGGTTTTCCACGATTCATGCGCCACGTGGCTATATGTAGGTTCCCCACCCCTGGTTCAAAACACACGGAATAAGTATATCGAAGTAGAGCGCCAAACTTGAATCCACAAAATCGGGCACCATCGAGTCTCGTATGTAGAGTAACTATGCCCACAGAGTAGCCTCTGGACTAAAACAATTTGCCAAAGACCTGGGTTGCATAGCTTCAATCAGCTGCGCCATACTGCAAAATTATAATTTTCCACAAGTTTCAAATAGCATTTATTTTTTTCACAAAATTAAAAAAACGATATGCTGTGACTATTTATTGTGCTCAGTTGTTTATCAGTGACGTCACGCTCACGAAAGGTTTGTGGCTTTTGTTATCGGGTTATTTGTTAGATATACGCATATGGTGAAATAGATTGCAGTGCAAGAAAACTAGTGGGTATTTGCTTGTTTTGCCCGGTGCTTTTAGCGAGGATAAAACTCTCTCAGATAAAGCTAAATATAAACAATCATGCTGTTCTTTTTGCTACACAAGTTGTATCGCAGCATTTACCACCAGGTTTCAAATCAAGCAGATAAATTAGCTCTTCTGGCGATTATTTCATTTATACATAAAAAGCACTTTTCAAACTGCAATTTTAGGTTTAGCGAGGAAATATATCACAAGCGCAGCATAGATGCTGTCTCATTCTCCTTTTTCAATGGGCTGAAAAGCATGTTTTGTTTGCAGCGACTGTTAAAATAGCTACAAAGTTTTCTTTCCTGTCCACTGCTCAGGCTGTATGAAATAAAATAATCGCCAGAAGAGCTAATTTATCTGCTTGATAAACAATCATGTTCGGGCGGCAATAGCTCAGTGGTTAAATGTCGGCCTCCCAATTGGAAGGTTGGATGTTCACAACCACTGAGTGAATTGCCGTAGCGCTCGTTGGGCAAGAGCGTTCACCTCAACCGCCCCGGCAAGAAGCACAGTTCAGGCTTCGGCCTGCCGCCAATTGCCGTCACCAAAAATTAAAAAAATAAATAAATAAAAAATCGTGTCAGTGCTACCTACACCACTTTTCTCCCAAATTCAGTTCAGTTTTGGTTAATACATAAAACCTGTCCTGAAATATTATACTATCATGAAGCGCCTCACTGTGCAAACAAGACACAGCTACTGCTTTTCAGGTCGAACACAAAGTCTTGCAAATACTGTACCCTTGTTTACGAAAGAAGTGCTGCTTTGCCCAGACAGAAGCGAATGATGACGGAGATTGTTCATTCTTTGCAGTTTCTTATGTTTACAACAACAACTGCAGTTATCGCCAGCACAAACTCGCACAACATTCGCAGCAAAACAGCAACTCATAGATTCGTGTCAAAAATACCGCCATATATTTTTGAAGCCATAGTTTTTTACAAGAGAAATGATGTTGCATCAGTTTGAAAATGTGGAAAAAAAGAGACTGAAATCATAAAGCTACTCTGAGTTGGATAAACACGTTTAACGTGTTGTTTCAACGAAGTTTAACTGTTGCCAGCATCGGTTGAAAGAGTGAAATAAGCATATAAATCCTTCTGCAGAAGCAAAAGTCAAAGATATTTACTGTAAACTCTTTGTCCCATGTGCAATTTAACTGAATGAAATTTGGAAGTCTTGCAAAGTCTTAGCAGCAGAAACTGCGTAGAAACCTATGGTTTAAATTATATCATACGGATCGTTTCGAAAAAGAAATGTTTTCATCGTCAGAAAAGATTCACTGAATAAATCTTCTTAGGAATTGTTGCTGATAATAATAATAAAATGACCTGATTTTCAAAACCACCAATTTGATTTTCTTTGGTTGTAGCGTTATTGTTGTTCCTAAAAAGATTCGACTCATGAGAATAGTTCACCTCAAGGTCATCATCAAGATCTTCTTCGTAACGTGGTATGATGAAGCGAGTTTTTGTGTTTTGCTGCCGTCTGCTCCTTCTTCCTCGAGTTTCCAGAAAGTTGTCTACATCGCGACGTTCGAACTGGACCACTGCCCACTGTGAATCTACTCGTTCTTTGATCTTTGCCTCGTAATAGAGTTCATCCTCTTCATCTCTACAGAAAGGACACGAATTAAGCACTACCGCGTTGTTGCTGTTGCTGTAACTTCCGTGTTGCTGGTGCTGTTGTCGTAAGCGTTGGAGTTCGCTTTTTTGATTGGACAAAGATGCCTCTGTGTTAATTATAAACTGAAGCACAATGGTCCCAAACACGTCAGGCACGCGTGTTTCAATTTAGCAATGCAAACCTAAATTTTAGGTTTAGCGAGGAAATGTATCACAAGCGCAGCGTAGATGCTGTCTCATTCTCCTTTTTCAATGGGCTGAAAAGCATGTTTTGCTTGTAGCGATTGTTAAAATAGCTGCAAAGTTTTCTCTCCTGTCCACTGCTCAGGCTGTATGAAGAGTTATTTTTTTTGACTCAGTCTGGAGCTTTAGTTCTGCATTCAATCACTCCAGTCAAACACTGTCCTATATAGTCAAGTTACGTTTTGCTCAGGGGGAACCGGTACGTTTTCTATTGAATTGACTTTAATCAGAAAATTGTGTTGTTGCCGCCGGTTTTAAAAAGTTAAAAAAATCCTGACAATTAATGCTCACCAATCGTTTCAATCAAACCAACGCCTACCACGCCTGGACTAAAGTTTTATCAAAACTTCAAACTGACAAGAACCAAATGTATTTACACCTTGAATCACCTCTGACCCCAGAAAAACGAGCGATAAGTTACTTCATTATAATCCCAAACATCAATTAAATGCTCTAGATTTGCTGTAAGCTTTCGAGGAATCAGCCCACAGGGCTCTGCTTTCATCTTTTAGCGATGATTCAAATTTGCATACATCTGCATTCGTACAATCTGATTCAAATAGAATCTAAAATTGTAGGACTGACGATCAGTAGTGTTAATCGATTTCCTATATAAAAAAAATTGCCGACTGTTGTTTTTGTTACCTTTGTAGAAACTAGTTATTTAATTCCAAACGCGATGACATAAAAAAGGAAGCACTTTTCAACTTGCAAACCTTTGGAATCGACTTGCAATTCAGGTGCATCTTAAAACTTAAAAATACCGTTAAATTGTGCAGATGATGCTATGTTGCTGCAATGCTGTTGCTATGTTGCTGCAATGCTGTTGCTATGTTGCTGCAATGCTGTCACGCTTTAAATGCTCTCCCTGGACCTCTTATAATTTTGAGCCCAGGTAGTGTGACATACTAGAGGGAGTCAAAACCTTTTTGTCCAGCTGAACATCCCCATAATGTTTCATTTCAGCCTGGTGTTAGGATCTTTGAAATTTAACCTTTCTTCTAAACCTTCTGCTACAAACGTATGAAAATGTTATCCAGATCCTGCTGAGATTTTTTAATCGAATGAAAGCGCTTTGAATGCTTTTGCGATCGAACATTTGGAAGTTTAACTAAGTCGGACATTGCTGCTGGGATATGAAATACGTTAACAAATACGAGATGCTACTGTGAAGTGGTCGAGTAGCCCCAATAACTTAGTCTCGATCAATTTAAACGAATGAATTTTTAATAAATTAGATAAGATCTGTGTATGGCCATTGTTTAGGTCCGTAACATACATGCAGATATATCAACTGAATAGCATCTTTGAAAAACTTCGCGATAGAAAAACTGATTAATAGGTGCACGGCAGGCAGCTGAATATTTCTACTGTTTTAGGTTGAACAACTAGGATGGATGCGAGACAAAGAGGAAAACAAGTTCATTACTGATATGGTTTTTATAATCGAGGCGGTTTTGACGAATATAGAAAATACAAAATTTCAAGTTCAACTCTTACCTTGCTAACACTTTTTGTCCTTTGACAACGTTCACAAAATCGCAAATCAGGTACAAACGCTCACTGTCAGATCTTGGCATGATACTTCAAAAAATCTCAAAAGAAAGTATATATTAGTATGAAACAAAAATAAAATATCACCCTGCATGAACAATAGTGAAATGTAAGGTTTCAACGGCAAGGCAAGAGAAACTAGTGAAAAGAAGTTCTGTTGAGGTCAGTGAGCTCGATTACAAAACAACTATCTTGAAACCATGACAATGTTTGGAGCAGCAGAGGCTATACAGTTGAAGTAGCAAGTACACAAGGTCGCAAAAGTTATTTTGCAATTGCAACGTTTATGGAAAAATATCAATTACAATTAGTATAAATCAGAAGACTGGTGATTTTATGATTGTGGTGTTGTCATCAGAAAAACCCAACGATTCACGTTTTTGTCTATAGCAGGGGTCGGGAACCTTTTTGGCTAAGGGAGCCATGAAACCTACATACTGTATTTTTAATTGTATTTCCGTAAGAGCCATATGGCATTTTTCAACACTTAATGTAACTAACGTGTGTATTTTTAATCAAAATCAACAATTTTGAACAATGGTAAATGTCGGAATTTTCTCTTATAACATGCTTCTTACTGTAAATGCGACTTCTGGTGCTGCATGGTGTTGNTGATGGCTTTGTAGTCAGGTAGATGGAAAATCAGAGAAAAAGTTTCATTCGTAACAATCGTGTTAAGAAAATATCAAGCGAGCCAGATGCTGTCATGAAAAGCGCCACATCTGNCTCGCGAGCCATAGTTCCCGACCNCTGGTCTATAGAATCGATGCCCATACTCCAGTACCATAAAACTACCAATATCAACAATGAGAATCACTCGACAAGGGTGAAAAGATAATACAGCATAAGTATCCAATGAAAAGCTTTTGTTTTTCAGTATTTGCTAACGCTTTTATCGCGCTGACCATGTTTAGGAGAATTAGTTGGTCTCTTATTTTATCCTTTCCTAACGGTGGCTACCCCAGAATGGATGTTCAACATATAGTGTACATTTCACATAAAACATATGTGTCACTGTTATAACGTTATCGGGCTTGATAAGAGCTTATAAGACCATCCACGTCCTATGCTGATATCAAAGTTGTTGACTGCGACTGATCTTCTCTAAGCCATTTTAATGCTCTGCTGTTCAAGTAAATCTATTTAAGGATTGTAAAATAAGCAGAACTCCTATTCATGCCATGTGTTTGGCAAACAGAAAAGGTCTGTCTGAACCAAACGCGCTATCATCCGTGAACAACTTTAGGTAATCAGCACTGTCAACGAAAATCAAGGTGTGGGCAGCCTCAAAACTGTGACATTGGCTTAAAACACTCCGACGCCTGTACAAATTTTCCTAAATTCACCGATACTGATGCACGAGTACAACCCTCACCTCGAACATCATTCTTATGTTTAACCGTTCTTCGGCTTCCATTTTCAGCAACAGTTTCAAGCCGATGAATTGTCTATAGCATTTCGACGAAACAAATGCAAACGCATCTTATATCGTATGCTTCACGTTGTACCGAGCATATATGTCAGAAGTTTGCGAAAATGGAAAAGTGTACAGAACTTAAACAACACTTTGTGGCGCAGTGCCATCGCACGCAGGCGCCGGAAAGTGCACGTTCTCCAAGAAATATTTTAGTCCCTCATGTGCACCCCTGCAGGTACAACGTTGCTATGTAACGAGCGAATTAAAGAACTGAAGACCCAAACAAAACATTCTCTATCAGTCCGTCCCATGAGAAAACATCTGTACGTTATTACTGTTGCTTGGTTGTTTGTACAAGAGGACGCATCTGTTGTTTGAGCAAGCAGCTGAGATGTCAAATGAGCAATGGTGAATTTAAGGTTGTGGCACTTTCTTCGCCACCCCTTTTTCAAACGTATGCCCCAGGCCCATAACCAGGGGTGGCGGGGGGGCTAAAATTTCCCCCCCCCTGGAAAAATGTGTTGGATCTAGTTTGAAAATATTTAACATACTGTAGTTCAAAAAATTTGGGCCCCTCTCAGAAAACTCTTTGCCTCTCCTGGTGTCCCAAGCTGGTTACGGGCCTGGTGTGCCTCCCCCTATTCGTAAAATGTCGATCATATTTGGTGCTTATTGCTACACGTAAGGTTTCTTACCAATATGTGTTGCTTGTTGTGTGGCGCAAACAGAAGGCTTTGTTAAGTCAGATTCAGAACCTAACAATCTGAAGTGTGAAGGCTAATAATGTTGTTGATAATGGGACAAAAATATCTATCATGCTTTGAAGTAGCTTTTTTTGATGAACAGCACTTCTACATCTAAATTATTATCACTCATACGTACGAGTAGTTTAAAATAGTAAGATATACAATATGCATGTTATGCGAACTGTGTAAGTTACATATTTGCTGTGATTTTTCAAGTAGCCTGAGTGCCTACTTGTGTTAAGAAGGCCTCCCTCAAATATTTGCCTTGGGCCTTCAAATTCCTTGTTCCACCACTGCGAATGAGTCAAGTTGATACTGGCAAGATCCAGGTTTTTATCTGTTGCAAGTTAACAACAGCAGAACGTTTGGTGCAATCAGGTCGTGCTGGACAACGCATTGCAAAATACTCACATCCAGAACTTCACACATCATTTGAGTTTTTCGTCGCACGTTGGTGAAGGTTCACAAAACCTTGACGACTTTTCAAGTTGCCAGTTTGTATGGACTAAACAAGCAACATTCTTCGCCAGGATTTGGCCAGTAAACACGAGTTCAGCACATATTGCATTACTTGGTTGCAACGCCACGTGTAACAAAACGACTTTGTGCCTTGTGCTTTTTGAGTGGTACGTTACTTACTTGCATCTGAGCTGAAACCCTTTGGTATTTGGCATAGTGCCTGTCTAACCTGTGAGATGGCTTGAGAATACATAGCAACTGCGGTTTATCGCGCGTAACTACGTAAACAATGTTTCATCAGCTTTTGCGCATTTCCAGTGCTACAGGATGCTTGTAGTGCTGAACTACGTCCGCCAATGCCTGCAAAAGAACTTCTTTCTTAACAATATTGCAGTGAATCTGACCTAGATAGCCGAAAAACCTGTATGAAAGCAGGAAAAAGCCTGTCAAACGTCTCTTATGAGAGAACATCGTCACACAAAAGATAGAATTCAGTCGCGATATCCAAACAACTATTCACGAGGTGGAACCACGACATAGAACTTAAACAAAAGACGCAGACTACCTCATCTTTTGTTAACCAGCAGAACAAAAGCTCACGTCGGCTCTAACGGCGTGGCCTTCGTAGTATTGCTTTTTCCGTGCTTTACTAAATGTGCTTCGAAAGTGCTTATAATGTCCTCCAACGAAGATTAACTCGACCGCAACAGCATGTTGCACAGTTTCGATTCTGAACTTACAAAAAGCATCGTTCTGAAAACTTAAAAATGATAACATTTTCATTTATAATTTTCCCATTAAAGTCCAAAGAAACGAAACCTTTCACCGCTTTTTCGATCAAACCACTGACTTCAAGTGTGTGGAGAAAAAAAACTTGCAACCCTTCTGTAGCTTTAAAGCCGAAAGAACCTTCTAGCAAGAGCAACCAGAGCCATGAACTGCGCTTGAGCTTTAAGAAAGTTTTCTTTGCATCCAATAAACTACAGAGCGATGTGTTCTCGCGATAAAACTACTTTTCAATTCTGATCTCCAACGAATGACGACTCCTCCTCCCGCCGTGTTGACGTTATGTTTTTAAAAACAGGGTGTGGTCGGACTTGTGCATTGAGGTCTTCGGTTTATCAGCAACGAAAGAAAAAGTCGTCTAAGGGCGTGGAACGGACGCGCATGACAAGTTCCGGACGTTGTCACTTCAAACCCGAAGTTATTTCTTTTGGATTTAAGTGATCGCGGCCACAACGCATTGCTGCTGTTCGTCGTTTTGAAAAAAAGGAAATAAAGTTCATAAACTGCCAGAGGAGACGATAAATAAACAAAGGGTATATGAGGTGTCGTTGTTCTGCTTGGGCTAAACCTTACGAATGTTGAACAATCACACTTGGCAAATGAACTCAAGTCAAGCCGTGCACACTTTTCAATAGATTTTTTGTTAAATTTTTTTCAACTTCGTATACAACGGAATACGTAGTATTTTGATCAGACTGCTAAAAGTTGCACACACAATAGAAAACGATATACAGATTGAAGAGGTGCTGGTTTGATAATATGACTTTTTCTCTTTAAAATGTTGGTAGCTGTTCAAGAAAGAAGTATTTGTCTTTGGATATCTCGCTCTTTCTCGAGGATAAACCACAGAAGGTTTTTCCATGTCTCAGGACTGTTTTACAAGTGTTTCAACCAATGATGTTCTGTGCTATAGCCTCGAATAGCGGCGGTTGGATAGTTCAGTGGCAGAGCTTGCTATAGATCTTTGTTAGCAGACTGGACTCTGTACCAGAATGGGACAAAACCGAAGACTTAACAAATGGAGCTTGCTTTTTTGCAGTCTCGTGCTCAGCGTTGTTGAGGGATGCAAGGATACCATCATGCGCAGTATTGCCAGTGACTTGCTCCCACTGCAGGAGCCATCACGTTGTGGCTGTGTGGCAAGGGCTAAATGCAAGAGCAGCATTTAGTGGCAAGCGGAGGTGGGCCTCCGCAGGCCATTCGTGACGCCCTAACGGGGGATGAAAATGTTATGTAAGGAAATTTTTAAAGGGATGAAAATGATACAGGGTGCAATTTGATATTGCTTTGAGTATAGATAACAAAGACAACATGAAAAAAACGCATGGATCAAAAGATCAATGGGCGACTATAGGTAAGAGCAAGACCACACTCTTAAACGCGGTATGAGCTGAGTGGTTGTCCATTATTGTCCCTGAAGGATTGCTGCTGGTGCCAATCCTTTCTTATATTCTCATGACGTTTTAAAAAGTACATTCTTAGAAAAATTTACGTTTTCACGAGACTGCTCGGTGTTTTCTATGCGGTAATGTATCTTTTCTTACAGCATCGTTCAGACCGCTTAGACCAGGGTTTCTCAAACGGGGACCTCGGTCCCCCTTGGGGGCCACGGAGCGGTTCTCTGGGGTCCCCGAGCAGAGGTCTTCACTAGGTAGCTTTGCCGTAATATTGCATAACCCAAGTGTCACGATATACAAGCATTCGCCAGTTAAACTTAGAAGAGGGCCACGGCTCATGGAAGTTTGAGAACCACTGGCTTAGACAATATGAGGCTGACTTCGAGACTACCAGGAAAGAAGTTTCTTCAAGCAATCCTCCATAAGATTCTCACCGTTGTCCCAGCAGAGGATGGATCCACATTCATCATAACAAGCGACTTTGCCGCTATCAGTTCAAGAACCTTGTGGTTTTTTCTTACCCAGGAACCCTGACGACGGTAAATGTTTTCAGGTAGAAAATATCCTGGACGAAAATCTTTTCGAACTATTTTCAAAACCTTGCAAAAACAGAGAATTTCGCCATACATTTAACGTTTGAAAACTTCAGATACAAAACATTACTTTCGCTCTTCCTCGTCATTGCCGCGTTGTTCATACCGATGCTATTTCTTCTGCCAAAAAAATTACTTTTTTCGCTGATGTGCTCTCAGTCACTTTGAACTAAGTATTTGAGTCATAGAAATGTAATTTTAGGGATATACAGATTTTCGAGAGATGTTAATTGTTTATTTTGCAAATAACAAAAAGTGTTATGTGTCTAGGGGTCTTCTCCTGTGATTTTGTGGCCGTTAGTCTTTATAAATTCGAACTAACTCTCAGTAGTCGTATCGTAAATCTTTATTTGCCTGTTGCTACGAAGTATTACGCTTTCTGAGGTGGTTGTGCATCTAGCTACGATTATCGCCATAGAGTTTATTCAGTGCGGCTTGCACAGCTTGGCCTACACGCTTTTGTAAAGCGCGTGATAATAGGTAATACTCTTCAACGCAATTCGTTCAATAATAAAACAAAGGCTGGCCCCATGCCCTGTCACGAGATTCATACGCCAGAGAACGAGTATTCAGTAATGCGAAACATAAAAATCAAAGTATTTTCTAACACTTAAAGTAGTTCAAATCCGTAATTGAATGCAAGCAGTTGAAGGCAACTCAGGCAGAAATGGTTTCAATTAGGAGTTGTTCAGGAAGTAACAAAATGTCAGTGAATTTACTGGCAGAGAGCGTACAAAAAAGAGAGCGTGCAAAAGAAAAAAGCGAGCGTGCAAAAGAAAAAAGAGAGTGTGTAAAAGAAAAAAGAGAGCGTAAAAAATACTAAAGCAGTTCCACTCCGGCGTTCATCAGAAAAACCATTGACAGATGAAAACACAGTGAAAGCAGTGAATTTAAGTTTTTTACTGGTGATCAGGTTCCGCAGTTGGTCTGCTCACATTCGTTTCAAAAAGCATGGGTGCACAACACACGGCACACAACACAGGGTGGACAACACAGGACACACGTGCCATATGCGGCAGGCTGTAGGTTCGAAAACGCCATGCGAGCGATAGGTTCAGATGAAAGAATTTTTTTCTCTTTGGCGTAAATCACGATAAATCTCTTATATGTCGTAATGACTTCAATCGTCAAGTTTACTTTCACGCAGCTAACTGCTGTCTGAAACTAGCAAAAAGGTAAGCAAGTAGCCCACTGCAGTGTTGCCGTCTCTAATACCACAGGATGTGTGTGTGTTTCAACACTACTCTTCGAAGTGAGCCCATAAGTAATGCACCTTTGATTTTGCTTGTTGCTACAACAGACCTCAAACTTGTTCCTTTTTTCTGAAGGTGAAGCAAAGTAAAACTTCGCAATTTAGATTTTATAACAATGCAAACACTGATCTTGGAATTTGAAAATGTGAGTATTTATGTGTGTCATTCCCAAACGAATACAAATGGCAATAAAATAACTGTTCAGCAGTGCT
>JGI24158J21664_10008379_pt1 | contig 13749 bp, 6 predicted proteins | sample Ectturendosymbi3_FD_21664 | JGI IMG/M metagenome (IMG submission 21664) | reverse complement strand
TTGTTTCGGAGTTTGCGTCTCACCAGTATTGCTTTTGTGCAGTGAAGTATGTGGACACTGTGTACACACCAAGCATAAAAAAGTAAGAAGTGCTGGGATAGGCCTTGCTCGTCTCAAGGCTGGACACTGCCGCCAATTGTTAAATAAATCCGTCACATTGCATGCAATCAATTAAAAAAAATTAGAAAAATTTCAGTAATCACAAAATTTCCTTGAAAAAATTTCAAGCGATCTGGCAACCCTAAGTGGCTCCCCTTTAGCTAAGTTTTCCACCCTGGCTCAGGCCGTTGGTTACACCACTGAATATACCCCATGTTCACGTATGCAAATAGAGTCCACTCCCATACAACTTGATCCTGGTTAGATTGGATAACACTCTTTATGCAGCAGCAGGGAAGTGATCCACTGCCAGTGTCGTTGGTTGTTCCGGGAACTTATATTTACGCTGCTAATTCCGAGTCATTTATAGTGAAACAGGACCATCACTTGTAGGCCAAATATGTGTACTGTGTCGCGATCCAAACAAGTGCCGCCAAGGGTCAAAAATTGGTAGCGCCGAGGCGATCCTAACCTGGGTTGCATATTTTCAACCTTTTGTAGCGTACAGTGGGTACTTGAGAAAAGGGTGGATTACTGACATCGAAAACGAATTAGCAACTCACTGCCAAAAATCATAGATTAATTTGGGGATTCTGAGTGCATTGCGCAGGATATACTCTTCAAAACAGCAAAAGCCATGGCACCGAAAAAACAAAGCTTATCTGGTCAGATGCACCACAAATCATTCATATAATCATTATTATTTTCAGGTTAACATGCGCTGTTTGAGGCTTTGGTCGCGAAATGTTCACCAAACTCAGATGTGGGTCGTACTCAAAAGTTTGGGAACTGCTGGTGTTAGGCTACAGTCTCTTAGCTCACACCAGGGTCGTTTGTGAGAGTTGGCAAATCATTCTTCCAATTTTCCTTGGAAGCTAATATTATTTCCACTTCCAGCAAATCAGTTCTTCCGGCAATTGCCTGTTTGAACGTGCAGCTATTGACGTGACGTGTGCGCAAGGTTAGATGCGTGGTTACTTGGAAGCAACAAACAAACGACTTTGTGCAGATATTCCCCACGGAAAGGATCGTGTACAGGAACTGCCAGCAATGTTCATAAAATAGACTACTTTCTGTTGAGCAGTTCAAGAAATCTAAAAAGTTTATAGAATCTGGAATATTTCGTCCGAGTATTGGCGAACAAAACTCAAGCTACGCGACAAGAGATGGTTCATATTCTTGCAGGTACCAACTCTGACAGTTCCCATGGATGTTGCTTCAAAGCATTTGTCGTCAGCCATTCAGGAACAGGATCACCGACTCATATTTCAAAGTTAAAACTTTCACTCGTCGCGTCTCTGTTCTTCATCTTGTAGTAGAGATTTGGAGAGAAGGTTTCTGTGTACCAACCCAGGCAGAGCGACAACCATCAACACTGCCAATACAAAAATCCGATGCATAAGTTGAACTCTTATTATAGAGGGGCTCTTTTTATTAGAAGCATTCAAACTCGCATGAGGATAAACTAAGCGAGTAAAACTACAGAAATCGAAAGTTAGTTCGTACGGAGCATTCACAGGCAGAACGTGAACGGTCACGAGAAGTTGCGTAACGGAGTAAAGTTTGAAACGATTATCAAGCTGACGTGTCTAATGGAGCGGTAGTGCAACTCTTTTACCGCTCATCGTTTTCCTTTTGCGGAAGAGTTTTACAGCGCTCTTTAGAAAAAGTTCTGCTTTTTTTTCCCTCACTTACTCAACACTGATTACGAATGACTCGGAACTGACTTTAACTCGAAAATGCGATGGCTCCATTTCGACCTAATTTCTAGGTTTGACTTGTGCTCATCTCTGTGGTTAGAAGACAGACAGTTCATGTTTGTTTACATGGAAAGGACCCGGAGGTCATCAGGTCGGCTGACCATTCACATTTAATCACTGCTTGGCGATGCCCAGCACCCAGCAAAATTTTTCACGAGTGCACATGAAACCAGTTGTTAACCACTATATTGCAACCCTGACAGTTAATTCTGTAGTGTCAGTGTTGCAAGTCGTATTTAGGAATGTGGAAATATTTCGTAAATCTAGCGAGGCAGGCTGTCAGCACACTGGACACATTATCTTAACGTGCGCAAATAACAGCAGCTGTTTCACTTTTAGTTTTGTTTGTAATTTAACGTTTGACACGTGTTGGCAGTTTCCCGTTATTCATAACCAGCTCTCGAGTAAGTTTGCAAGATATATTATCAGCGTTTCTTAAAGTGAAACCGGGAATCACAGAGATGAAAAAATTCACGCGTTATCTTTCACGAAATTACGGTTAACACGTTAACTTCTCACATGCAGAATATTCATATATCCCGAGATTTACATTTAATCACTGCTGGCTATGCCCTCATTCGCTAAGTTCTGCTTTTGTTACTTATCTGTACTGTCTTCATATTCGTGCTGGGGAGAAGTTTGCAGCGAAAAAGCTAATTAACAGTTCCTATCCAATGACAAGTTTTGGCTTCTTTGCGAGGACTGCTTCGCTGGCTCTCTGCAAACCTTCTGCTTCAACGATGTATTTGTAAACAAACTGTTTTGCTGCATGTGCAAAACTATCAACGCACTGAAAGTGTCAATAAGCTTTTTTACAACCTCGCTTTGGCTTAACAACTTAAAATTTCAGGCCGCCCAGTCGCAAGCAAGACTAGAGCTAAGACAACAATAAGGTTGGTTGATCACACCTGACAGCGCTTGCAGAACGGTTAACGCATACACACATCCAGTGTTTTTCAAGGTGTTTCGAGGGATCGAAACGGTCTCTCAAAATACACCAGAACCCCACTGCATAACCAACCACCACCAAAATACACTAAAACCTTGCTTTGCGACGTCTCAGTTTCAGATCAAATAGTTTTAACGGTCACTAAGGTCGAACCTTAAAAAAACCCTGCATGCATCTTTATTCTCAGCAACACATTTACACAGGTTTTGGTCACAGCAAAGAATGCACCTACCAACAAAATATGCAACAAGTATGCCAGGTACAAATGTTCCCAACCACGCCAACAGCAAGAAGCCCATTAGCAGCCTCAGCAAGAACGTGTTTCTTTCCTGTCGGTACATTTCACGGATATTCCGACAGTTTTCTTCTACAAGAAGCTGAATTTGAAGAAGATTTGAGCAAGCGTCATCAAAACTCTTTTGATCTTCTTCGTTCCTGTGGTTTGATAAAAGATTATGGTGTTCTCAGCTGACACAGTAATACTTCAGAAAATACATCGCAAGAATATGCGCAGATGTCAGTTGACGTTTACAGTGGCATGTTGTTTTCGGACATTGTTCCAATAGCAGAAAATGTTTTTTTTCAAACATAAGGTTAATTTTCAACTTGAGGTGCTGTTTATGTTTTACCTGGTCATACAGGTTGCGATGATCGTCAACTAAGGACAAAGACACATGAAACGTCGAAAGTAACCGCAAAAAAATCTGAAGACAACACTTGTTCGACAATAAAAATTAGGAGAGCAACTGGTGTCGCTACACGTCCAGGTCATCGGCCACCATCTGTTCCATAAACATGGAAAAATGAGCAATGATTTAGACTACTTTGTTTTTTTCTTCCCTTCAAATTTGAGTAGGAATCCTTTACAACTATGAGCTTTGCTAGTAAACTAATTTCGCACCGTTTGTCAAGTCAAAGAAAAAGGAATCTTAAAACGTATGCTATTTTTGTCTATTATTAGCACTCAAAATGAACAAACACTCTTCGGCAATTATGCACAGTTATCATTGAATTATTGATTTCTGTTAGCGAAAAAAGTTCGGATCATTACTTTCTGTGTACGCCACAAAGTTTTTGTTAGTTGGGTAGATGAAGTATCATCCAGAATATTGTTGGCAAGTGTGCAGTCAATCACAGGTTGCATCAATTTTCACAGCTCAGTTAAACAACAATTTATATTCACCATTGTTCGCATTTAGATCCGGACACAAGAGGATGAATTAGATCAAACAAAATCCAAGCACTGAACGACAACGAAACGGCCGTCACAAATGTTGCGTTCAACAAATAAAACGATCTGAAACAACAGTAATAGCGAAAGTTTGTAAACGACTTTCGTTCGATGACAGTCACATCAAAAGAGCACCGGAAATGAAAACACCTAACCTTAATACAGATAGACCGATATATCGGCCTGGCTGATATTTGGGTTTCACCGATATATCGGTATCGGCCAAAACGGCCGATTTTATCGGCCTCAGTAGGTGTTGACAAAACGCTGTCATATTCCTCACGCATCCAGACAACTTGCGCAAGAAAGCACAAAGAACCAAGTCAAGACAGTTATCTTGCAGCAACGCTAGCAGGTGCGTTTTCATAAACAAGCAGATAAGATGAGCCATGAAGCATGCGTCGGCCGTCGCAGCCGAAACAAAGTATCATCATTAATTAGATTGATTAAAAATCATAGCAAAATATTGAAATTGCTGCAATTTGAAAAATTTCAGCTCATAAATCCCGATTTTTGAAGTTTTTGAAAAAAAAGTAAGGCATAGAATACATTATGTGTTTGCTTATGAAGCAGAAATCATGATTTAAAAATTTTGGAAATATCGGTTATTGGTCCATGAATGGCCGATATGGCGGCATCGGTATCGGCCCCGAAAAGCCATATCGGTCGATCTCTAATCCTTAATACAAGCAATAAAACTCAACCGACCAGAATAACCGTGGTCCATGCATTTTTTCACAAAAATCGATTAAACTACAGCTCGAAGTGGTGATATAACATTTTTTTAAACATTCTGTAAAATTTTCGGAAAATATGACAAATTTTGAAATCTCGAATCTCGGATTTTCTGATGAAGTGCGGGTTTCGGTCTCCAAGTTTTAACCAGGCCTCCGTCTCGGAGGTTACGGTCTCACCACTGCCTTTCACATCCAAACCTAGTTGTTTTTCAAAAACCAGTTGCATCACCCTGAAGTACGAAGTATCACACTATCAGCAACATATACCTAGCACAGCTATGTCCAACCCGCGAGCCGCATGTGGCCCAGTTTAGGTTTTCGTTGCAATATAAGTAGCCTACATACTGACAACCTGTCCTTATTTTGATAATCTTAAATTTGACATTTTTGGTACAAGTGGTCCTCAGTGCCAGTAATCGCGTCTGCACTGAGTGCTGGGAGATTTCCACATGTTCACTGACACCTTGGTGCAAAACTTTGGGCAAAGTTTTCTGATTTCTACCCTTGTTCCAATGGCACTAAATCTGCCTATAAAATTACACTTGCAGAGTGGTAAATGATGCTGTCAAAACCTCTCCGTTGGCGTTGCGTTGAATGTGTGATTCACCACGAACGGGATGTGCGCTAAGAACAACACCACATATATGTGGCGCTAACAAGCAATGATAGAGTGATTGCGGCGCATGATCTCTATTGTTGCTTGTTGCCGCAGTGTGAAGCTTTGCGCACTTGCCGCTCGGGCTTTCCGATCGCAACAGTGCCAAACAATCGTTACCACTGCAGTTAGGATTCGACCGCTGTAATTACATTAGCTTAAACTAAATTTACTTTCCTAAGGTCAAAGTAAGTTATTCAATGTGCACCACTCATTCACATTTCATTCAATGTGTGGCCCTGGTTTAGATAGTGACACAAGTTTTGGCTCAATAAGCAATTTCGGTCGGACATAGCTGGTCCACCACCCTTATTTCGATCAAACAGATTGTTACAGCACATTAATCAAGTTTGCAAGGTTGAGTGAATGAAGTGATTGAGAACGTTGCTTTCGACTGCGCAATCATTTTATACTGCAGTGTAAATTATCCTTTTATTTACAATGGCGACTTCGCAAAACATAAGACCTGCATTTTGAAACTTGATCTTCGAGACGCGTGCTATATATGTCATGGGAAATTTTTACACTATGCTAGGTTTGGCACTGTAGCGTTAATGGTAAAACCTTATGAAGTCAATAAGGACTATGCAAAAAACTGCTCACAAAAGAGTGGTGCGTTACGATGTTCGGCTGTTAAACGCTGTACTGAGGCTTTAAAAATTGTCTTCAACAGCTTTGCGGTAGAATTTTGTTTTTGAAAAAGCTGTTACTGTACTTGTATTGCTACCAGGGTTGCGGAGTCGCAAAGAGCCGGAGGTTTTTGGGTGGAGTCGGATTCCCAACAACACTGGGAGTCGGATTTGTTTGTCCGACTCCGGATGTCCAGTTGCATCATTTTTTATATCACACTCTTAAATTGGGAATTTGTGTTGAAATGGTTCAATTTCTTTTGAAACTTTTGTTGAAACAGAGATTTCTTGCTGTGCACCACGATTTCCATTGATTTTAACAGCCAAATTACATTCCCTTTATGTTAAGGAGGTGGAAATTTTGGAAAGCCGGAGTCGGAAATTTTTGAAACTTCGGAGTTGGAGTCGGATATTTACCTCCAACTCCGCAACCCTGATTGCTACGCACTTCCCATCGTGGTATCCCACTAGGTGTTGTATAAGCTTTGCAAAACCGAAGTCAAGACCATGTTGCAGAGGACCAAGCCCAAACAAATTCGACACACCATTTTCCCCTACGCTTCTGACCTAGCACGTTCACACCTGGTAATATCCGCCCAAAATTGCAGTCTGTACGAAAAACTAATTCAAAAATGTACGTACATGAAAACAAACGACACAATCGTGAAAACAACTCCTGCATGAGAAGCATCGCTCCATTTTATAACATGATACACCGCAGTGTATAAACGCTTCCTTCTGAGCTGCTCCCTTCTGCAAGGTATGATCTTTTCATCCTGCAACAATACATTTTTTGTTATATTTGGTGACTGTGGATCCAATGTGAACACATTGCAGACTACCTTTGAATAGATATATTGATGGTTACAGGTTTGACATAGTTTAAACCACATTTGCAAACGGTGTTTTTTCTTAAGTTGGTGCTTACAACATCAGCGCATATTGTCACTAAAACAATGAAATATTGGGCCAGTTTCACAGCTATTATGTCTTGGTTTCATAATAATGTGAGCATTTCAAATTAACTTAAGTATGGAATGCACTTCAAAAACTTTCTGAAAGGAAAAGCAAAATTTTGGAGCTTTCGAAACACTTTTACTAGAGCACTGAACAACATGTTACTTTGGCTTTGATTAGTAAAAAAATATTGTAAAAAACATCAAAACTACATTTATTTGCCTGAATGCTACATTTTTTATTTTAAAAGCCAGTCATATTTTCGTTAAAAGAAAATTTATTAGTTTTGGTTTTTGACTGCCTTGTAGGGTTAGTGTTCAGCATGTTATGCCTATGCCAGAAACAGATTGCATATGTGACTGGCTGCATTTAGTGGATGGCATATATTTTGTTAAATCCAACTTCACTTTAACAATCATATTGCTTCTGTCAATAACATTTAAAGATTTTTTGTTATGTTCAATACAAGTTTCACCTGACCAGTCACACATTTAGCACTCTTGCATGCATGCACACACTGCGACACTCTAGATCTTTGTAGATAAAACTAACAGGTGCTTGAACTCTAGAAATACTATCTGCATTGCATGAGAGATTACTAACTCAATCATCTGTTCTACATTTGCATGCTGATAAATGATAGGAAAGCCATACAACCTTTGCAACACTCTCCAAACATTTTTGATATAATGTCCAAACAATTTTATGACAAGGAATGAACTTTTAAATTGTCAAAATAGTTTTCGTAACGAAGCAGGAGTGTGTGGTACCAAAAGGGGTGAAAAATAATGGGTTAATTCATGTTGACTGACATGCAAATCATACATATGGACTAATTAACATACACTACTTAACACATTGGCGTTTTTACAAGAAACTCTATATTGAACAACTTAAATACAAAATATGTAGCACAGTACTGGGTAAAATACAATGCATATTAAAAACAATTATCAGGGTTGTCATCTTAGCCCAAATTGATGAATTGCCATCATGCATATTATTAAAACTACGGTAAATTTTTTGCTGAAATGTGAGAAGTAAAAAACAGGTCATTGTCCTTAACATGCAGTATGCACTTAGATTTACCAAAAAATATCAACCCAAAGACTCTTCTTGTCCTATGATGTGAATGTCTATGGTTGAGACATATCCATTCAAAAATTTACAGAAGCCAAATACCCTGTAGCCATGATGCCACTGATTACATCACTACTTAAGAAAATTTAATACAATTTCATGACATGATTTCAAAACTTTTCATAATACCTGTACTTGTGGCTAGGACTCTTAGCATAAATTTGTGGTTAAAATTTTAAAAATATTTGGGATAAAACCTCCTACAACCTGTCTTACCTAATTTTACTACTGCATAGATGTGCATTAAAAGTTCTAAGCAATATCAACAATAGTTTTAAGAGCATCAGCAATCACCCATGATTAAGCAGAACACACTTTCTTGTGTTTATATTTCCACTTGCTGATTGCAGCGAAGTTTGATTAGTATATACCATGTTTTTGAAAATCTTTTATAGCTGCGCCATAAGTTTAACAATGGAAGTGGCTACGGAGCCACCTTGCATGACGCGGTTCGAATAAAATGCCGAATTTGTCACTCCAGCAGCACCGTCATGGTAGCATAGCAGCAGCGTTTACGTTTGCTGTACCAATGGTTTTCGGTTCAGCTCTCACCTTGGCAACTTTCATTTTGGTAGTAGTGCTTGCAGGTTTCAATTCATGGGAATAGTTTTCGTTTACTTTTTTCAAAAGTTTCCAAAGTTTAGGTTTAGAGGTTAGGTTTACGGGTTAACATTAGGGTTACTCTGAGGGTTAGCTTTTAGGTTTAGGGTTTACCTTTTACGTTTAGTACATTTCCACCAAGCCTACTGCATTCTCGTTGTGTGTGTGTTAATGTCACATTACAGGTGCTGGTCGAACACAGTTTCAAAATACAAAGATCCACAGTTGGTTCTGTAGCCAATGCCTTTAAGAATCAGGTAACCAGGTCTTCATGCAAGATGAAGATGCTTCTACAGCACTCTTAACGCATATGTCATGATTACGACAATCTGCACACCAAGTCACTAGTGTACCTCTATTTTGTTATAGGCATTGGTCACTTTGCGCCATTTGCTCTTTTGCTTTTTAGAAAGAAAAGACACATGCATATTTAAAACTGGCATCTATTTAAATTATGGATGTAAGCTCTCTTAGAAATGAAATTAACTACTTTCTCTATTTTATTATTATTGCTCTACCATTACATTAAATTATCATTAAAACTTCATAACAATTTGTTTTTTACACAGCTTACAATTCGCATTTTTCATTTTTCACAGCGCTTTTCTCCTGACTGACCATAACAACTTGTAGCAAGATCACTGCAGATCAATTTGCAATGCACTGGTCTGATGATGATAAAAGAAGTTATCTGAATGTTTGCAATATTGTTGATATCATTTTCATTGGCCCTGATTTTCATCATAACAGCCTACAGTTGGTAAGTAAGGTGAGTAATTGCATAACCTTAAGACATGGAACCAAGTGTTTAGCATATATCTTGCAACAATCCTAAACATGCTGCCACTGCTAGCCATGTTTGCATAAACTTTTTTAACTTAAATAAACAAAATGTTTTTTATTAATGCAACTCTAGTAATTAGTTGCAGCTCTGTTTGGTAGCTTGTCACAAACTTATCAATTGCAGGACAGACACTAAAGTATCGTCAGTTTTGCTTGGAAGTGTTTTTGAGACAGCCAGAGCCGTCATAAAACTGTTTAGCTTACACAACAAAACACATGGACTAGGCTAAAAAAATGTACAGAATAATCACCTTCGCATTACATCGTTTATGTTTCTGTTCCGAAGATTCATGGAAGTTATCTCCTTTCAATGCCATTTTGAAATAACGACAGTAAACATTCAACGAAGCGTGCAGTAATGATAGGTAACGAATTCATTAACATGACCAAAAATCAAAGCCATCTGATTATACTTCGAAAAAAAAAATCTGTTAAATTCTTTAGCGTCAAATATATTATGTTGCACAACAGTTTCGCCTACAATATTTCCGGGATCTTGCGATTTTCCAAGATAAATTTAGACATCAGTCAGGGCAGCAACACTTTGTAATAACAGTACCTCCATGTTTACCAGAGTATTTCCCAGGGGAAACCCCGAGGGACGTCAGAGGGTAACCACTTTGCCTGCGCGCAAGTTACGGTCATTCATCAAACAAAGATGGAATAGTTTGCACAGTTAGACCTATGAATTGGTTTTTGCAATGCGTCGCTTAATCTGATTAGTTAGGATACTCCTTCAAGAACAGTTTTGTGCAGCACACATTTATTTGAGGAGTCGACGCTAGATACTATCAAGGACAGGAGTGGGGTGTAAAGCGAAAATTCTCACCTGCGAAATCGCTGACTTGACTTCAGAGGTGGCCGAAGTCACTTTTTCAGACTCCGACTCCACTCCTGTTCCAAACTTTTTGAATCCGGGTACGGCAATTTTTCAAATTTGAGAATCAGACTCCTCTTCAGACTACGGCTAGAATCATCGATACAACCGTAATTTACCCATGTTTTTACTTAATAAATGACCACGCAGACTCCTGCTACTGCCTAAATTGAAAAGTGACTCCAGTCCGGATCTGGTTTTTCCCAAATTTTTTACTCTGGGTCCGAAAGAAAAACGCAGAATCCTGCCGGAGTCGAGTCCTGGTCCGATCCCACCTCTGCTTGAATTCACGCCATTGCGCATGCGCAGAGCGATATTCCACTTTTGGGTCACGCACTTCACATTACAGAGATGAGCGGATATTGATTTTTCAACGCCTGATCCATATCCGAAAAAATTTTTGCATATCCATATCCAATCCTGATCCGAAACTTTCAGAAATTTAGTATCCGATATCCATCCGTATCCTAATGCGACACTGGCTAAATACGAAAGAAGCACGCAGTACTAACAAAACAAAAGATGCCCGATCATGACAAGAGTCAACGCGAAAGCCATTCACACAGCAGAGATTAGCACGCACCAGGAGTGGATCGGGACTATTGCCAATTTTGGCCGTATCAACATTGGATCGGACTGCAATTTTTTTCAAAATTGGCGGATCAGCACTGGATCGGACTGAGAAAACTTTTGTTGTTTTAATGTGATTATTCTGAAAATATCAAAAATTTTGATTGTGATCCGATTTCACAGGTGTGCTAAATGGTAGTGCATATTTTGCCATCAAATACAAAACACTGCTGGGACTATTTTGCAATTCGAACTGTATTCATCTTTGTTCACAATCACATATATCGTGGAGTTTAAGTAGCAACGTGAACATAGTTGAGCGGTTAGTATTTATGCCTGCTGTGGGATTGTTCGCTGGTTCTCTTCTCACCATTTCCTTTGGCTTAAAGTGCAGAGGTTACACTTTTGATAGGAGTGCTTTTAATGTACTTTATCAAAAAGTTTAGGGTTTAGGTTCAGGGTGTATGTTTAAGTGTCGGTTTAGGCTTTACCTTTAGGATTTAGGTTTTAGGGTTTAGGTTCAGGGTTTAGGCATTAGGTTCAACTTTTAGGTTTCGGTTTTGGGTTTATGTTTGAATTTTGGGTTCAGATTCAAGTTTTGGGTTTAGGTTCAAGTCTTGGGTTTAGGTTTTGGGTCTAGGTTTTGGGTTCAGGTTTTGGGTTTAGGTTTTGGGTTTAGGTTTCTGGTTTAGACTTCTGGTTTAGGTTCTGTGTTTTGGTTTGGGTTTACGTTTTAGGTTTAAGTTTTGGTTTTAGGTTTAGGGTTTTAGGTCATGTAACAAGGACCTTACGCTAATCTAAGTGTATCGTCCTTGTCACTTCACCAATTCAAGCAATCGGACTCTCCTAACGGCAAAATAACTCCAGCAGTGCTTCTGCCTCTGATGCCTAATGGACACTTCCTTGTTAAATTTTGGAAATGCCAAAAGGCTGTGTCAATTTTGAATCATGAGGCAAAAGCACTGCTGTAAGTATTTTGCTAAAGGCAAAATAGCTCTAGTAGTTCTGTCTCAAGAGACAAAATGAAAATAAATGATTTTACATTGGCGGACAGGACTGGATCGGACTGATGGTTCTCAAAAATTGTATAGATCAGGACTGGATCGGATTCAATTTTATTGGATCAGGACTGGACTCGGACTGAAAAATTTCACAGTCCTCTCATCTCTGTCACACAGTAAGACACGTCTACTTGACTACCATGGCAGTTCTGCCAATGTGACAAACTCACTACTCAGCATTTTATTATACCTTGTTACCGCTGGTGAACTTATAGCCACTTCCAAACAAAGACACCTTGGAATTCTGTAACCCAATCCATAAAAATACCATCACATGTTGTGTACTTTCAATCAGAAAAACAGAAAAATTGTGTGTATTGTGCCACCAGAGCTGCAGCTCAGGCGTGGTTATTTTTCCATTTGAACTGTAGTGCATCCAGCTTTGTCCACTTAAACATTGAGTTCGTGACACTAGCAGTTGGTATGATGAACCTGGTCGAGTGGGAATTCCTGCTAACTGTGAGAGTGGTCGTCGTCTAGGTTCTCAGCATTGTTATTTCGGCTCGGCTGATAGATACCACTCTTTTTATGGGAAAATGTTTGATGTAAGCTATAGTACTTTTTAAATAAGTTTTGAAAACCAGACACAGGTTTATAATTTGGGTTAGGGTTTTGGGTTATATGGCAAAGACGATCCGTTAATCCAAGGATATAGTCCTTGTCATGCGACCAATTCAACCAATCTGGTTCAGCTAATGGCAACAGAGCTCCAGAATTCAATCAATTGGTAAAACAAAGCAAATAGATTTTGCAACACTGAGAGTAGATCACAGCACAGATGAGCGGACTGTGATATTTTTCAGTCCGAGTCCAGTCCTGATCAGATCAAATTGAATCCGATCCAGTCCTGATTTGCAAAATTTTTGAAAATTATCAGTCCAATCCAGTACTAATCCGCCCATGTAAAATAATGAATTTTTATTTTGCTTCATGAGGCAAAAGCACCACTGAAACTATTTTGTCTTTAACCAAATATGATTGGTTGAAGGCAAAATAGTTGTAGAAGTGCTTTTGCATCATTAGGCAAAACAGACATAACCGTTTGGCATTTCCGAAGTTCAACAAGCCAGTGTCTATTTTGCCTCATGAAGCAAAAGAACTGCTGGAGTTATTTTGCCATTAAGAGAGTCCGATTGTTTGGGTTGGTCAAATGACAAGGACGATGTGGGATACACTTGGATTAGCATGATAAAGTCCTTGTAACATGAGCTAACACCCCAAACCTGAAACCAAACCCAAAACCTAACTTCAGATTAACCTATGCACACAAAACCTAAACCCAACACCAAAAACCTAAACCTAACAAGCAAACCCAAAACCAAACCCAAAATTAAACCTAAACCTGAACCTTAATCCGTGAACGTAACCCCTAAATGTAAGCCCAAAACCAGTGGTTTTTCAACGTTTTTCAGCGACCCATTTTGCAACTCAATTCAACCTATCGACCCCTTCCGAAATTGTCCAGCCAGACATAAGACATGCAGTTGTGTTTGCACCAGGACTGTGGAGTCGGAAGTCCCGTCATCCGACTCCGACTCCGGGCAATTTCGATTATCCGACTCCGGACCGACTCCGACCTTCAGCTGTATTAGTTACTTAAAGTGATAATTCTTTTCAGATGAATTCATAAACCCTACTTGC
>JGI24158J21664_10008377_pt1 | contig 13749 bp, 11 predicted proteins | sample Ectturendosymbi3_FD_21664 | JGI IMG/M metagenome (IMG submission 21664) | reverse complement strand
GGCATGACGAAAGGGCCGTATGGCTGAAAGGTTGGGATATGCCGGTCGTTATATGATAGCTTTCTCGTGTATTTAACTCAAGTTTTCTGCCAGCTTCCTCTTGTCATTTGAATCTTTGCAAACATTTGTGATAAGTTATCACACACATTTGGCACATGAAATAATAAAGAATTTTCAGCACTTCAGTGCATTTGACGGCGTATGTAGCCAATCAACTTCGATGAACTTTCATCGACAAGCTTACCAGTTCGTCGACAAGCTTACTAAAGTCATAATTAAATCCCCCTTGCTTCCGTCAGGCGCTAACAGAAAATTTTTTGGCAAAGATCCGGCTTCAAGAAGGTCAAACTGTTATGAGCTTGCAAATCATGCAGCTCTTATGTGCAGAATGATAATAACGAGCAATTCTTCACATAACGCCTATACCGAGTATCGCAGGGCTTTATTGAGTCGAGTTGTTTATGCACTTATTACGGGCAGCGAATGCGGGGAAGGGCAGGTGGTATCCGAGTGCCGGCGGTAATTCTACACTTGCAAACCTGCGCGGAAAACCGCGCGGAATACCTGGATCCTAAGAATGTTTGTCGTCAAGCAGTCTACCTATCTTCCACAGTGTTTTGGACAACTTCAATCTCCGAAAGATGCGTATCTGTGACTCTTCAAGTGCTTTATTTTGCTTCACCCCTATAGACCTCAGCACTTCCAAACCTCGAAATAGAAAGTTTCCACCACGCGAACCGCAGACCGCGACCTGGGCGAAGCACTGCCACTTTTTGAACGCTTGATTGACCACCTTGAATCTTATGCTTGTTTTGCTCACCTCCCGCATGTGTTCTGAAACAGTAGCATATCGTGCGTTTTGAGGCTGGACTGCGCAGATGGTATTTATATTTGATTTTGCACACTTTGCGAGCAGGCCTTTTCGTGAATCATTAGCAGTAATCTCCCACACGATCGCGCTTCGGAAGATTTTCTGGTCCTATTAAACCAGGATCTTCTCTAAACTAACCCAAGAAGAAAATGCTTGATTTCCAATTGCAAAGACATCTGATGCGTTTCCTTAAAAATTGACCAATACGCTTTGGCAGAAAAGAGTCAAGTCCTTTGTGTTGAAACGCATTACAAGATTGTTTGTTTGTCTTAAAAGCTACTTGCGCGAGTAAATTTAAATAGTCATACAAGTATAATGCAAGCACGTGGGAACGAAAGGACCTTCTTCAGTAGAATTCCACTTGCGAATTAGCAGGGTCACTCGAAACAAGGATTATTTTCCTTGCCATTACTTACGACAAAAGAGAAGCGCACTATCAAAACCGTCGCAAATATGAAAGTTAATTTTTCACTTGACTACTTGTCAACACTGGCGATTGTAGAATTAAAAAAGTAACCGGGCCACAGCGGGGCCAAGGAAAAAGTAGGAGGGCGACATAAATGTCTATCCCGCATGGTGATCTTCCGTTGTTTTGAAGATTAATTTCCTATGAATAACCCTATCAAACCCAACATAGGCTTGTGAGCATCGTTAGATATGACCTGGCGTTATTATTCACTATATACACCTAAACGCCTCTATACGCAACCCCACACTTGTACTGCTATTTCGAATAATCTGTGCTAAACATGCAATTTTCACAGCACTACACCTGCAAAACGAAACACCATTTTCCGTACACAATTGTGCCGGCCCCACATGAACGAAAACCGTGCACGAAAGTGAAAACAATTCACATAAAAGTGAAACAGTTCCAATTCAACCAAGAATTCTTCCTGACACAGAGACAAGTAGGCTGTTGATAGCCAACTACTTTCGTCAAAATATTCTTACTAGTAAAGCAAATTTTAAAAAAATGAACCATCTGCCAACAGATTGGTGGCTACTGACTACTGATTGGTTATACAGATTCGTGGCTGCTGTTCAATGCACTACGCATTTAACAACAACGAGGTTTCGGCATCAGCGGTACCTATAGTATAGCCGCGTCGCAGATAGGCATACGAGGTATGTGCTTCGGCGTTTACGGCGTGTACCTGATACCAAGATGTAACAGCTGACCAGTCCCGTCGCCACGGTTGGGCTTTGGAGGGCTTATCCCACCAAACGAAGTTCCAAGGCCCCCCGAATTGAAATACGAAACACTATAAATCAGTGATTTTTAAAAAATTTAGAATTTCAACCCCCCCTGCACAGACGTAAAGCCCCCCAACAGAAGACTTTCTGGCGACGGTTCCCAGCAGACGTAAAACTTGCTTTGCCAAAAAAAACCTTCAGACAAATAGACAATGAGCAATATGATTCTCACACAAATCCCTGCACAGTCTACGTCAGAATTTCTTATCAACACCAACTCAGTGTAACTTAATGTTACTCCATCTTTCACCGGTTATGGAATTTCTGAGAAATGTTTATGTTTACACTAATTTCATTTTAGAAAAACTTTCACGTGAAGCGCTGGTGATGGGAAGAGTTACAGCTATTAGTAACAAGTTGTATGAACAATCAAACGTAGCAGCTTTGTATTTTATATTTTAAATCATTTTCACTAATTGAATATGAATATGCGAATTCTTTCAAGTGTTCTTCTGATAGAAATGTTTGACCCTCGGGAAAAATAGCTGAAATGCTGGAACGAATTGATATGAATCATTACAATGATCTGTGATGTTGCAGGAGATGTGTTGGTAGACTTAAAACCAGGGTTGCGGAGTCGGAGGTAAAATATCCAACTCCAACTCCGACCTTTCCATAATTTCCGACTCCGACTCCCAAATCCGACTTTCCAAAATTTCCGACTCCGACTCCTTAACATAAAGGGAATGAAATTTGGCTGTTGAAATAAATACAAATCGTGGTGCACAGCAAGAAATCTCTGTTTCAACAAAAGTTTTAAAAAGAAATTGTACCATTTCAACAGGAATTCCCAATTCAGGAGTGTAATGTAAAAAATGACCCAACTGGACATCCGGAGTCGGACAAAAAAATCCGTGTCGTTATGAATCCGACTCCACCCAAAAACCTGCAAATCCTTTTTTGGTGACGGCAATTGGCGGCAGGCCAAAGCCTGACTTGTGCTTCTTGCCGGGGTGGTTGAGGTGAACGCTCTTGGCCAAAGAGCGCTGCGGCAATTCACTCAGTGGCTATGGATCGAATATCCAATCTTCCAATTGGAAGGCGGATACTTTTACCACTGAGCAATTGCCGCCCTCCGACTCCTACTCCGGCTCCGACTCCACAACCCTGCTTAAAGCTGAAGTCACGAACCAGTTACGTAAGATGCTTCGAAGTCGTATACCCAAGACAGCAGTGATGCACACGACTGCGGTCTGGATAAATTTGGATGAATTAACTGAAACCAAACCATAATGCTTTCACAAACATTTTGCTACTAGAACAAGCAACATTCTCCTGACAGAAATACAGTATCATCCATCCAGTTCTACATCAAACTGAAATGCACGCAAGATCCATCTTCCCATTTCTGCGACTGTTCCTTTGATTCGAATGGGATCTTTCACCACCACGACCGCGGTCTAATTAAATTTCACGCAAGATCCGAGCAACCGCTGGTGTGTGTCGTTATAAACAACTGACCATTGCCCTGCCGTCAAGAACAAACAACGCAGCTTATCATTTATTTGGGAAATATTGAATGCAGACTAGAGGGCTTATAACTTATTGTTTAATTTGAAGTATTGCTGGCTGGAAGTTGTCTGATGTATATTTCAAGCAAACGAACTTGAACGTGAAAGTAAGCACAAAACTCGGGGTGCGAAGCTGGGAGCCAGCTAAAAATCTGGGCGGTTCATGGCCCACCCAGCCCCCCTTAGAATCGCCACTGCTTGTCAAGGAAAGCTTTAGGCATACTTCTGCTGCTTTCATTTAAGGGTTTTTCCCTTATAGGACCTGTCGTTGAGGTCGTAAACGCATTAACAGTGGCATTAGCACTAAGATTCATTTAAAATGCATTTGTTTATGAAAGTGCAAATTTTTCTGAACTATGGGGTTATGCATAGCACTAAAGTATTTCGTTTTTGAATAAGATTGCAGAACTGAGGATGCATAGTGTCAATTTCCTGATACCAAATTTTGCTGATCGATTCAAACTCTTCATCTTTGTGGAAACTAGTTACTTGAATATATATGTGCAATTTTGAATCATCACAAAAAGGTGAAAATAGAGCCCAGTCGGCTGATTCCTCGAAAGCTTGCAGCAAACGTAGAGCTTTTAATGATAGAAAGATTCATTAATGATTCGAAGAAAAATGGTAATGACTGCGTCAAATTCTAAAATATTTAACTTCGAAATATAATTTGCTTTGTGCAGCAGTATAAGTGCAGCAGCAGTATTTGTGCTTTCAATACGTGTAATCAGGCACACAAGCTTTACGGAAGGTAAGTCTTGTTTGTGTTTTTTTGTAAAATGTTGTGAGTAAGCTACATATGCTCACCATTAACTCTCGAGTTTGTGTAAGCCAAGACACTCATTGAAAGATGTCAAACTAGCGGTCTTCATGGTACTTACACGTGCTGTTAATTGTCCTTTGCTTTGGCGGGCTAAAATTTAACGAAATAATGACCTTTGTTAAGGTTGCCAGAGTTTTTTTGAGAATCGAAAAGATCGAGAAAAAGTTTATTCAGCAGCACACAGGTAAAACGCAATGAACGTGTTGCGTAATGCATACAAACGAAGGAAATAAACGGGTGCACATTTCTCATCTTTTAATGCTACGAATCCACTTACTTCAGTATCTAATTCCGTTTTCATGCTTTCGACTTCGTTACCACTGTGACGAAACTATGTTTTCATGCGGTATACCAAACTGACGCAAGGTGAACCGCAGCTGAAAGATGAGTAAATTTCTTATTGCATACACGTCGTCGTTCACTGAAAAGACTGTTTCTTGAGAATTTCATAAAGTGTTGTTACTCTCGCAATGGGTAATCAGTTTATCCATACAGAACTTATCATTGAGAATGCGTTCCGGCTGGGAAGGCAAAGATACCCGCGCTCGGCAATTTGAGAAACAAGCAATGCGTGGAACTTACTGTGACCATGCTAAACATCTTGTCCACATGTACGTCAGTGTTTTTTTTCTAGCAGGCGTGAAGGACCGGATTGATGACAAAACAGTATAATCCACTGCCCGATAACATTGCTGACGCTTCTGCATCGACCACTTCCACGCTGACTTCAGAATGTTCCTGAAAAAATTAGAAGCGTCTTTCATGTTGAAAATTGGACGTTCGATTTCGAACCGTAATCATTGTTCGATCGCTAGTAATGAAATCGTAGAGTCCAACTGTCGATGCCGCTATTTAAGGTTTTGCTACATCTGCTCGTCGGCTCTATAAATTTTACTGGGACCGAAAAAATATTCTCGATGTTTTTCAACGCAGTGGTGCTAAGATATTCCACAGCATGGGCGTCGGAAGGGGGCACAAGGGGAGGACTTGCCCCATGTAATTTGAAATTTGGCATTTTTGTTATTAAATTTTCAGCAAAAAAGGTCATTTTCTTAGCTTCGAGTGGGTAAAATGAAATTTTGCAAGTTATGGCCCCCCTGGAAAATATTTTGGTTACGCCTGAAAACATCGACTATTGCCCCCCTCTGGAAAAAATCCTTCCGACGCCCATGTTACACAGTCAAATGTTGTCCATTTTCACGAACAAGTTTTTGCAGAGCAAAAGTCTACGCCTTTATGCAGTTGCTCTGAACGGTTAAATGGTATCAGTCGTGTAAAAACAAAATTCCTTGTTGCCTTCGACTTTTTGCCGACAGTGAAATTTTTTCGGGCAACTGGGCAAGCGAAAGAGAAACTAACGCATGAGGAAGGCATTGTGAGAATGAACAGCACACTTAAATGCCTGCGTCATCGGATGTGTAGCAATCTGTCACAATGGAAGCTTCACAGAAGGTGAGAATATGAGGAGTGTGAAGCACCAGTCAACTGAGATGAGCCCCAAAGGCTGTTAGGTGACGATGTACACCAGACACCATGAATTGAATAAAAGCCTACAAGCTACGGTGATGCATTAAAGCGTAAAATATTTTGACGAAGTGCATAATCTCAAGCTGAACAACGTGCGTATTTTCAGAACTTTATTCAATATTCGATAACTATTATTGTGAGCTACTGTATATGCAAACAACGTTTCTGGGATGCTTTGTCTCTTTATTCAACACGCTTGGAAACACAGAATTACCTGGTTCTCATGTTGTTAGCATACATAGGCGGCCGACATTGTCGTATGTTTGTTCACATTCGCTGAAATTTACGAAAACACCAAATGCCTCACCCTGCAGCGCGAACACGAGAGGCGTCAAAACAATTATTACTAATATACTATAAACAATTTTTATAGTAATCACTGGTGAAACGCATTTTGCGGAAACGCACAAAGACCACGGTTCTGCATCATGTGAAACAAATATATAGGTTCGTTGACAACCGTTTGGTCGCGAGCGTGTAATAGTCCTGGCTCGGGGATAACAGCTTACTGAGAGCAACGCATGATCAGTGCTGAGCACATATCCGCAATGCGCAACAAACCACACGAATAGTTTCAAATACGAAAATCACGACTGTAGTTCCTAATAAATGGATGGGTTGAAGCGAATGCGGGATAAATATTGTAGAGCACGCAACCCAACTCTGAACATACAGTGTTTGAAAAAATAACTTTGCACATTCAAAGTTTGCTGTGCCCAGAAAAGTATGTTTTAAACATTTGATCAAAAACAAAAATCTTTCCCCCCTAAAATATATTTTACTATAAAAAAACTTAAACCTGGCTGTGAGCCTGCTACACAGTAATTTCAGAAAGATTGCTTCAAACAATGAATTAATGTAAAGGACTGAGCAGTCAGTTCTGAACTGAACAAGGAAACCATGAAAAGACTACCAGTATGTAACAAAACGCATTGCTTACGCGTACATCAGGGATTCGTATTCATTACTTCGAAATAGGCAAAAACAAAACTTATCCAAACCTGAGCGTTGAAGGCATCTGACTACTCATGAAGTTATTTCAGCGAGAATCACAAGTAAGCAATATTCTTAAACGTGAGAATACTTTGAGAGCAAAAAGACTGCTTTTCCACAAAGGGTTAGGTCTGCTGGTAGTGAGTGGCCAAGCCCTTTTTTCAACCAAAAGTTGATGTTGGTTAGCTTTCTAAATTTAGTACAATTATGATTTCGTGATTATCGACTCGTGTGGTTGGTTCGGGACCACTGATTATGATTACTAATGGAATTACTGATTACTGATGGAAACGATTACTGATGGAAAAACATAAAAGAAAAACTACCTGATTTAGCTTTCAGCGAAAAAGGTATCTGGAACCTTCAAAAATTAAAAGTTGTCTTTTTTTCAGTACAGTTTATCGAACCTGAATTGTACTGTGAACCAACGACAACTTGAACTTGGTGAGAGTCACAGCAATTGTAAAAGTATTGGGCAACACATTATTTTGACGTCAAAACAGTGAGACAAAAACAGATTTGAACTTGGCTGCCATGGTTTACTTTTGACGGCATAGGATTTCTTCAAGGTAGCAAAGCATACGGTCTTTACGGTTGGTGTCGTCTCGCTTTCATTACTCCAAAAAAGCACGTCGGTCCCGCATCAGTGACGTCGAACGGCATGACGTTTTTCAATGTAATTTTGGCTAAAAAGCATGCGCTAAACACAGCGTCATCAGAGCTTACAGTCACAGTCAGACTTTTGGACACATCTTTGAAGAGGTGAATGCGGCAGTTCTAAGCACAGATGCATATGGTAATTTCTGGTATTAACAAGTTGCTTTTCAGGAAACCTTGAGAAAAGTTGTTTGACTGATGGTAGGTTGATTAAGAGAAGTACAAGAATAGCAAAGACTGGTTTATGTCTACGCAGAGAAATATGAAATTATATGAAATTAATCAATGTTTCAACACAGAATATGAAATTAATCAGACAATGTTTCAACACAGAATAAAACTTGGAAAGTATTGGAAAAAATGAAAACAGTCAATACATAAGCGTTGTGGTGAGATTATCATCAATATGCTTGTGACTGCATGACTCGGAGAATATAAGGAAATTATTTTTAACGGAAGATTTTCTATTTCCTAAAATTTTTGTTTAGAAAGATTTTTTCCGCAGTCTTCGCGTGTTGGTTTTTGTTTCTGCTGAGTACATGAAGGTTTTCTTCCACAGGTTGTTTGATCGAGAAGGTTTGAGAACGATCCTTTTTTGATTCACTGTAGCCATACCTTTTCAAACTGTTGCCAGGCAACCGATAGAGGAAATGCGACGGGATATGGATCACTGATAATGTGAATGCTATCTGCTGATGTCCGCGATTCCGCAGAAAAAATCAAAGTTTACTTTTCTCCTTGACCAAGTGCCTTCTCTTGAATGATCTTCTCTGAAAGGACGTATCTCTTCGCAGCTATAGGTGTGATCATGCAAAACCTTCGTTGGAGGATATGGCCTTTAATTTTGTTCTCTTCTTTCTTGCTAATGGATGCAGGTATGAAGCCTACCAAATATTGTTGAATCAGGAAATATTTCTACGCGCCGTGTGGTACAAAAACGAGAATATTTGCCAAATCTACGTTTCCAAAATTCGTATTAGCAGACTGCTTGATGGGTTGGAATGAAAGCAAAAATAAATTTCCAAACCGATTTGAAAACTATAAAATAATTTGAAAATGTTGCAGTTATTTTCACAGACTTTTTACATTCACAGAGAGCCTAAGATTATGTTCAAATCTTGTGAAAGCACATGGACATTTTATTAGACGAATGAGCTTGGAAACCGTTGATAGCGATTATTAAAAAATGAAAATGAAATAAAAATCAAGTTGAATTATAAAATATAGTCATGTACGTGGTTTGTGCAAAGCGGTTGAACCTGATTCTGTAAAATATTTGCAGAGCTTTTAATACATAATTATTACAAATTTGACCGCTACACCGTTACGCACCCAAAACTTCTCTCACCAACGCCCTCATCAGGCATAAAGTATCGGTGCTTCATTTTGCAGGTATGACTAATATCTGTAGATTTAACAAATGCGCGAAGCATTCTTTGTAAAACGTCTACATTGGCTCTGATCTCCATAAAATACTAATTTATATAACAGTTATTTTGTTCGTTTTTCGTCTCGATGTCTGGTTGGTTTGACATGCAACGGACCCATAACCCAGTGCAAGCAACGTTTTCATTTTCCTGCTTTACCTGCCTCAAAAGGATCAACCTGGGCATTTCGATGATTTCTAATGCGCTTGTATACAAACGTTTGTCGTAAAGCACAAATCTTCTTGTTCTTAGCTTGTTTAAACTTTAGGAAAAGTATCAAAACGGTTGTATAGGAGCGTTACAAAGCGACAGCTTTATCCACTGATGTCAAGCTGCACCCTCATGATTGATTAGACAACAAACCACGATAACCGGTATTATATTGATGCTGCTTCAAGAGCAGAACAAAAATAAAAAACAAAGCGCAATTTGCTGGAAGTCGGTCAAATTAGAATCGTTGCCAGAAAGTTTTCAATAGGGAGGCTTTACGTTTGTGCAGAGGAGCTTGACTTCTGAAAATTTGACAAAAACTCCACTGATTGATAATGTTTCATATTTCAATTTGAGGGGGCTTGGAGCTTTGTTTGGGGGATAAGCCCACCAAAGCCCCCCCGTAGTGACGGGACTGGGTTAAATAACGCTTGAAAAGTGGTTGGCAAAACGCACATAAAAATGGCATACGAAAAGTCATATCTACTTTACATCAAGCAAAACGAAATGGGGAATTGGGATGCAGCAGTTTTCTGAACAAGTCAAATATCTCAGTGTATTACCGCTTGCCTCACTGAAAGTTGACACTGACATTCAGAGGCAAATGAAATCATTTTATTGCACCGCAAACAAGCCCAGAAACAACTTTTCTCAGTGTTCTACTGCCAATATAAGCACTGTTTCGTGCTTAGTGCATGCTAATGTACGCCTGCCGCCTATGGAGCATATACACATGGTCTGGTATTAAATGACTCCGCGCTGCTTGCAACAACGCTTATCAGATGTAGCATTGCACTTGCATCCCCAGGAATGTAAGTGTTCGCCCACATCAAGTTACCTATTTCGTTAGGATATTTGATGCCTTGATTAGAAACAATTTGTATGCCTTTTTTTAAGCGTTGTACATCACCATCTAACTTTTTATCCGCTCACTTCAGATGTCTGACGCTTTCTACAAATCTCCCGTTTTTGTCACTTTGTAGCGCTGCTGCAAGAAGATGACCGAATGCAGTAGCTGCTTTGTGCGCTGGTTAAGTGTTTGCCACTCTTTAGCATTGTTTGTGTGTTCCATCTATCACCCACCGTGCGATGTGTTGTGACAAAGCACTTTTGTATCTTGTGTTCTATTCTTCACGGTTGTGATGTGTGACATGTGTCTGAGCCAAACACGTAAATAAAAAGTATAGGAATTAAGGTTTGATATTGTCTCATCCCATTGCAGTAAATTATTCAATCTTGTTGTCATTACGAAACCATAAAGGATTACTTGTTATTTTTTTCAATATTTTCTGAAGAACGAATTACGCAAACATTTCAAAGGGCTTTCGTTCGAATTTGGTCCATAGCTCTCGAAAGAATGCTCAAATATAGGATTTGCTGTGTTCGAGAACTTCATCGACTCTTTCCATTTTTCTCAAAAGGCGTTCACTTAGAAAATAATAGTATCCGTGCGTCACATGAGTGGTTTCAAGCACTTTCTCACGTGAAGCGTTACGGTGACTCCCTTCTGCATGATTTTATGCAACGGCCTTTCAAAATAAAAAATATCAAGCGTTTTTTCAATAACTAACCGAACGAATAACATTGCAACAATGATCATTTTGCTAACAGCAGCTCGTTGTTATACTGAAAGCCACATTTTCTTGGTAGTGCACATCGTGTATCACTGTTATACAGTATATCGAGAGCAACTTCTAAGAGATGTAAACAGTATTTTGAAAAGCTGATGGTGTTGTGGGTCATGGCAGCGAGCAATAGAGCAGACGTCATGTATCTGTTTAAAACGCTCTAAGGCGTGCCGGTCACACAACAGTAACCAAGCTTAGTTGCCAGGCTTTGCGGCGAAGGAAAATAACTGTTTGTAAGTGATATTTAATCAGGGAAAGTTTTCTATAGAATTCTAGAACATTTTTAAAAACCTATTTTGATACACATTCTTGACTGTGCCTTTATTTTTCGCGTGTCTTGATGTAAATGTTTCTGGACAATCGTTAGTTGAGATGTTGTTTTGTGTTTTTTGGCCAAAGGTTTGCTGTGATTTTCCGAATATAACTCAATTCGCAATGATCTCTACCTCTAACCTTCGCACTTTCAGTAAAATATTTTCTAGAACTATTTGTTATAGTCTCCACACAAAGATCTTTTTTTTCAGGCGTGACTGGCCAGACAACAAGTACCTATTCGAATGAAACAACTCCAGGTGATGATATTGATACGACGCATGCTAACACAACCATATTCGATGTTATTACTACCACGCACTTTGATATGGCTAACTTGTCGCATACAACTGCTTACGCTACTACCGTCTCTTCTGCAGTAACCACCACAACAAGCACAAGTAGTGCAGGTAAGATAAACGAATAACACAAAACCTGGTGATTGCAAATAACCATAGACACAAGAGGCAAGTTTGCAGAAAGGGCTGCAGCCCATTCAAATAGTTTGGTTTTCGGCAAAAATTATTTCAAACATGGAAAAAAATATTTTTAAATCAAAAAACTAATATTTCAAAGAATTTATTTGTCAATTTATTACTTTTGTGGTATTAATGCGGTGAAAATTGCATTAGATGTGTATTTTATTGCTTGTAGAAGTTAAATGGTAATCTTTTTTTAATCAACTTTGCCGGCATGAGCATAGTTTTTCGGAAAAGACCCTGCAGCAGCCCAAGATTTTTTATCCCTACGCCTATGCAAATGACCCATACTTAGCCACATTTTCTAACTTGAATAATTATTTAAGTTACAATCTTGGCTTCAAGCACAGTGGCGGCTCGTATGTAGGCACTGAGAAATTGGAGCACCCCGTACTTTCACGATATGTTTCGTTTTTAGGCAGTGGCGGATCCGGGGGCAGTTGGGGCAACTGCCGCCCCCAAAACATCTGTGGTGCCCCTTTGCCATAAATGCACCCCTTTTTGATGACCGGAAGCAGAAACAGAGATAAAAATGCTCTAAAATAAAAAATATTTTTCGCTTGGTTAAACGTCAGGATTTACGGGCCGGACTTTACCCAAACTTTTATCGAAAAGCGTGAACAATGCCGTTGTTTCGTAATAGTACTACTGTTTCGTTATTTCTTTGCCGCGTGAGAACTGCCCAGCCTTAGGTTATGTAATCACAAACGCAGTCGCTTTCGCTTAACACAGTTCTCGACTTGTCACTGGGCCAAGGGCGTAACGAGGTTAGATGGCGCCCGTGGCAAGAAGCAAGTTTGGCGCCCCCATGTTCGAAACTTCATGAGGTCTTTCGGAAGTTAATGCATTGCATTGAAGAAAGTACTTGTAACATTGTTTGGATTTTCGGCGCCCCCCGCAGTAATTTGGTGCCTCATCACTGACCCGGCGCCCGGGGAATTGTGCCCCCTGGCCCCCTCGTTACGCGCCTGCCGTGGTCTGTATGAAATTGGTCTGTTTTTCACAAGTTTATTTTTTAATGCCTGAGGACAGTCTCGAAAGGAAAGGCAGCAGCCTAAATAGGAATGCAATATGAAAAACTTATAACTGACTCAAGATTTTACAAGCCTCCAATATGAAAACGAAAAACCAGTTTCAGTGCAGTTCGTGAGGCCTCAGTTTGTCTGCATCGTAGTTTTGCAACATAAAGGTGAGTGAATGAGTTTCTTGATGGAACTAAACTCTTGATTGAACCATAATGCAGCGTGTAAAAAAGCTATAGATGTATAGCCTACGTTAGCAAACAACTTGCGGATATGTAACAAAAATGCATTGAACGTGCTCGATTAGCTCAAATAATTATGACTAATTGTGCAACTCCTCACTCCACATACATGGACAACGCAGAGGAGTATTGAATGACTGCTAGGGGTGGATCGAGGTTAGATGGCGCCCGGGACAAGAAGCAAGTTTGGCGCGCCCATGTTCGAATCTCAGGTTTTTCGGAAGCCAATGTACTGCATTAATAGGCGTACGAGGCGGGGGATCGGGGGGGAGCGGCCGCCACCCCTGTCTTGAAAAATTTCAGGGCAAATTCTGCTTTCAGGGCAAGCGCAAGTTGCTCACAAATCCTGAATGATGAAAAATATATATTCAATACAGTTAATTCAGGGCAAACTCTGTTTTCAGGCCAAGCGCAAGTTGCTCAAAAATCTTGAATGATAAAAAATATATCAATACAGTGAAAAATTTCAGGGCAACTCATTTTTCAGGGCAAGCACAGGCTGCTCAAAGATCCTGAATGATGAAAGATATATATTCAGTACAGTTAATTCAGGGCAAACTCTGTATTCAGGGCAGGCGCAAGTTGCTCAAAAATCCTGAATGATAAAAAATATTTCAATACAGCAGGATTTTTAAGGTGTTTTAGGGACCCGATTCGCAGTGTTGTCCATGGGACATATTTATCTGTCCCGACCCATCCCATCCCATGGGACGTTTCCCATGGGATTCCCATAGGAATGACATTCCCATGGACAAGCCTAGGGTTGTCCATGGGACATATTTATCTGTCC
>JGI24158J21664_10008376_pt1 | contig 13749 bp, 4 predicted proteins | sample Ectturendosymbi3_FD_21664 | JGI IMG/M metagenome (IMG submission 21664) | reverse complement strand
AGTGAACTATCGCGGAACACAATCTTAAACATGCATAGTGGACGAAAGGCCTGCAAAAAATGGTGAGATGGTTTCTGGACGCAGACGATAACCCTGATTCTCACCAAAACCTAAGTATTACTTTTTGGCCCATTTACAATGCTCCTTCAAATTTGCATGCAAATTAATTCCGTGGTATTTGCATTAAGTCGACAAATTAACAAGCAAAAAGTATGCGAAAACATTTAATTTCCTTTGCGCAGGAAATAAATATTTTGTATTGAAGATCACGACAGCGCAACACCACATTGAAGATCACGACAGCACAGACAGCCAGCCTGGTCATGTTACGCAAGATTGTCGAAGTAGAAGTTTATGTACCGGAAGTGATAACAAGTCGTTTGGAAAGTGTTGATTCTGACAAAGAAGGAACTTCGTGGGATATGCATTTGATGAGGCATGCGAGCAAGAAAACTAAAAATTTGGATGAACAAATAATCCTGCTACTTAGCCGGGTGTCATGAGTTAGAATGTTGAGGACTACCCTGAACTATTTAGCCCAAATAGGACCGCCAGCAATCACAATAGAAGCTTTCCCCAGAAACGGGAGTGATATGACACGGTTTTCGAAGTTTCACTGCAAAAGATTACTACCAAATGGTGAAGCGGTAGGTCACCCATGACTATTATTCCTGGCCTGGAAAAATATAATTTTTTGCTACTACTGCAAACTTTTCAGCTCTGGATATCCACTAGCAGAGCACTCAATACGTGTCGTCTCTGCAGGTACTACACTCGTACCTCCCTTCTGATCAAAGAAGTATCTGGCCAGAGAGGAGGTATTAACGAGGGTCGCAATTCTTTGATTCATTGGGTTTAACGGCGCTGTCAGTGAAATCTCTGCTGGAGAGTTCTTGGCGTCACCCTTTCGGGCCTCGCCTTTGTAACATCACTGATTTCTTCCATTACGCCTTGATGCACCCCTCAAAAATTTCTCCACACCACTGAGTGGGGCCCCGCACTTGCTAACGCCGGCCCTGGTAGCCACCAGGTTCTATGTAACATTCCTACCTTTGAGGCTCTGTTAAGAAAATACACGTAACTGCTTCTCGAAAGATGCAGAAAATCTAACAACATATGGTTACGTGCTTTGATGCAGTCAGATTGTTTATATTCGTCCCTATTCTTTGAACACTATAATCGCATTTTACTCTGTGAATGAGTGATCGAACTTTGCTGTAGCCGTTTGATTGATGGCGTGTCATGCCACAATGCTTTCGCATTTTACCTAGACTCGACCAATTTGGGAATTGGCGCCCTACTCCGCAGTAGTTTTGTAACAAGTGTTACATGTTAGCTAACTTTAGTGTTAAGAATGTGTCTGTAACCCTATGGTTCTGTCTTCAATGCAGTTGCAAAAAGTGTCTGCAACCCTGTGATTCCGCCGGCTTCAACGCCTTGTACTATGTTCTGTTTTTATCGACCTGCGTTCTGCAGAGTGTGTGTGTTCATACTATGGACTTCGTGTCTACTCATAAACAAATAAATTAAAAAATTAACATATTCGCCTCGGTAAAAATTAGACCCTGACTACGGCCATGAACTTGCTGCCCGGGACCCACAGCCCTCCGTGCTACGCCACCGGTGTGACAAAAGATTTTTTCGACTCTCTATTGAACATTGGTGTTAACGCAGCATCTTTTTGGGTGAGAGACATGTTAATACATCAACGTTGAGATGGAAATAAGCATGCCTTTTTGACCAGGTCAGCAAAATCTTGAAGATGTACTTTATCACGAAATATTACGAAGGCAGTAAAATAATGAGGGGATCCTTGTCTTAAAATCCCATTGAAGAAGAGCGGGGATCCAGTTCCAGACACCCATTTGATTCGCTGACCATACTGGTAACAGTGATTACTGAATTGGTTGCATTACAGTAAGATTCTTCTTTGGCTTTGCCTACTGTTAGTTTATTCTATGTCAAGGAAACGTTTGTGAGCATGGACATTGGGGCCACAACATGCGGGGGCTACAGTGTTTGGCCTGAAAAAGTATGTCATGCTCAAACAGAAGATATTTTTTAAATTTACAATTTAATTTCTCTGATTAATAAAGATACACCTAAGGCAATTTTTACCGCATTAATACCACAAGATTTAAATTGACAAAAAAGTATAGAAAGATTACAATTTCAATCTACAAATATTTTTTTCATGTTTGAAATGATTTTTTCACGAAAACAAGATAGTTGGAGGATCTACATTCCACCCTGCACCCATGCCTGTTTGCAAATATCGGAACCAAGTACGACATTGAAAATCATCAGAGGCAATGATTGAAAAACATAGTTTGGGTAGAACTTAGCTACTTTACACTGCACTGTCATCGGATTGACGAGCTAGCGATTCGTCGCCCTTGACTTACCTTCGTGAACGCACTTGCGAACTCGATATTGGGGAGTTTTTACACTGAACTCGAATATTTGCTTCGTGCGTTTGGCCTATGGTATTGCGAAAGCAGTGGAACAGGTGAAAATGAAAAAGCTAATTCCACTACAGAAAAGTGCTTTTTGTAGGTGTAGTTGGAATCGCCGAGGGGTGATTTTATTTAGTGCAGTCCGAAAAATAACAGCCAGGAGAGAAAATCGCAGAGAACTGCTGGGCGATGAGGTCATGAAAACCGCTTCGCAATGTAATTGCACTCTTCAAGTGACTTTCATAGAATTTGAACAGCTTCTACAGGGCAGGAAATGGCAGTTTGTTTTCACATTGCAATGCCACTTTGTTGATTTCGGTCAAGATCATTAACCATACTATTATCTGCACTACAATACAACAGAGTGTCAGATATGAGGATTCGCAGCACTTTGTTAGTAGTAACCTGTAAACAGTAGGTACTGCAATTCACCAAATTGCAATTGTAACCTATTTCACAAACTTATGACACATTTTATGCTACCCCATGTGTTCCATTATGAAATGAGGGAACCATAGCCACATAAACTGGGATACAAAGTTCAAACTGTAGCCTATATTGAAGTCATCCGCTTCCAATACTACATATTTTACAGAGGTTGAATCACTCTACTATACCAAGGTGTAATGAAATCCTATTAATCAGTATTGGGGTAATAGTCCTTCAGCCCAATATCTGATGTCTTATAACCTACCGAATAATAATCGTTCATTTTGCTCAACCGATTTTGCTGACTGTTTCCCTAACTACGTGTAGTTAGCCTACAGGCAAAACTATTAAATATATTAGTCCGTCATTTTTGCTACAGATTAGCTTGAATAGGCTAATCTGTTCCACGGTAATGGTTTTAGCATCAAACAAGTAAAGAAAAGGTTGCACAAGATTTAATACAAACCACCCAACCTCTTTCCCTCAAATCCCTTTATCATCAGATTCCCAGTCTACTTCTGCTAGTTGGATTCGCTGAATTGGATATGGTTGAAAAAATGCACGTTCAAGCAGCTTGGTGAGACACTCACGGTCGTGCTTGAGTGATTTGTGGGATTCCCAATCCAACGCGAATCCGATAACAGTGCAGTGTAAAGTGGATAACTGAGAAGTCCATAAGCCCCAGTTTTATGCTTGATGCTACCTTATCACATTTTACCTGAAGCACAATGTCTGCAAGTCATGGCTTCCACTTGCATGACAACACTGCTCAACATTTTGGTGTCAATTATGGCAACTATTACATTACTAGGATCCGGGGCGGAGCTAGGGGGTGCCACTGCCCCTCCAAAATTTTGCCTGGCCCCCCCAAAATTTTCTACGTGACGTCATGCCACTGCATTGAAGTCCTACACAGACCATTGACAGCTCCCCTTGTTGCAAAACTGGCCCCTCCAGTGGCCCCCCAAATGCAAATGTCTGGCTCCGCCCCTGACTAGGATGATTTCAATTTGGCAGGCAGCACATGTGCTCACAGACATAATTCTGCAGTGGAAGAATATAAATTAAGACGCACTACCTGATTGGTAGCTGGACATGTTTCCTGCATAGCTCATTAAAAACCATAAGTGATACACATGCCAAACAAATTTTTTCTCAAGCATAATCTGTTCCATTTAAACAGCATTAATGATACTTTTGCAGCCACTGCAGATGAGCACAATATACAAAAATTCTAACTTTACACATTAGACATAACAACTTAGAAAAACAGACAAAACCAATCAACAAACATAACATAAAACACGTGCTCTAAGGCTAAAAAGGCTTTTTGTATTTTTGCAAAGAAAAAAAGCAGCATTTTGCAAAGAAAAGATTTCCTGGATTTGAAAGCATAGCAAAACTCAGGCAAACACAGCACAAGCAAACTGAGACTTAAAACAAATTCTGATTGTTTAGTCATGAAAGTGTGTGTACAAACACTACAGCCACCCACAAGTACTCGCCAGCAGTCGAGTTAAAAACAAAATTGCCATTTAGTGCAGTTAGTTGGCTAAGATCGTGGCTTGGTTAGTGGTGAAACAAGTCTTTCATAAAAACATTTCATCGCTCTCACAACTAAAGGTTGTAGGTTTGTTTTAAGCTTTTGAGTAATCAACCATCTGTGCTCTGCTTTCATACCTTTGCATTGATTTAGTCTTGCACGTATCTATAAGCATCCTAAACCCATTTAGAATTTTCTATTTGAATCAAGGACTGAGGATGTGTAGTTACACAAACTTCATTTCCTATCAAAATTATTTGCTGATGGATTGAACTACATCACCTTTGTGGAGAATAACCTTATTACTTTAAATTCTAAGATTGCATATGTCCCAGAAAGTAAAGTTCTGAGTTAAGAGTATCAGTTGTCATATGAGCATAGCAAAAACAAGTTTCTACGTAGTCCGCCAAAAATAGCTAACATATGCATTATATTAGGTAGAAACTTAAAACCAGACTTGAGTGTTTCAAAGTTGTGGTACCATATTCATAAATTGCATGAAACATTAAGTTTCTACAAACCAAACTCAAAGACCATCATATTGCTTCCAGGGATTAAACATTTTGAATTCTGGACACTGTATGTTTATAGTTAAATCAGCATTATTCAACCTGTGCATTATAAAATGACCTGACATTGACCCACTGTTACGAAAAGCAGTCCAGCTTTGCCAAGCAAACTTTGCACCTGGGGTCATGACAGGGTAGCAGCCAACCACTCCGCTTCCCTCCACAGTCTCTAAACTATCATCATCATCTTTTATTTTCCAATGTCTTCCAACAAGTTTACATGACTGTTCAGCTGGCGCACTACTGGCCATTTCCATTCGAATATAATATGCAAAAGCGTTTTTATCAGAAAAATCAACAGGTATAGGGGCCCAGCGAACAGACACAGTAATATTTTCAGTAACAGCAAAAACCTCTGTCACTGCATCGTATGCAAGGACTTTACCATCTTCAATCAAATATTGTCCACTGGTAAGTTTATCAACATAATTTTTAAACCATTGCATAAAGCATTCCCCAACCTCATAGGCCTTTGCATTTCCAAGCACAATTTCAGCAAGATGCCTTGTGTGGCAAGTAACAATTTTTGCTTTACGCTTGATAGCATGACTAGGTGGATTTACTATCTGGTAGTAATCAAACAACTCTTGCGGACTAAATCCTGATTGAGACAACTGTATAACAGCAGTATCACCTGGAGCTGAAATTATTACAGCTTCCTCAAAACTTAACATGAAATTAGAAAAAACATATTTCACATTGTTTTGAGGTTTGACCATCACACACTGTCCACCGAGTAAGCCAAAGCGACCATTACTGTCTTGACCATTGTGGATAAGATATGACAGTCTCAAATCTTTAGGAAGAGTTAAGTGTTCATGATGCTCAAAATCATCCAGCACTTTTTCATCAATGCCTTCATTTAGACTGTCATAACATTCAGGACTATATTCCATTAGCCATTTCTCAAGCTTGTTCCATGCTTCCTTTACATGTCTATAGCAGTCAATGTATTGCCCATATGCCTTGTAAAACTTCTCAAATGTACCTTTCCATGTTTTGCATTCACTGGGTAACTCAGCCACAATCCAGTAAAATTCACAAAGGTTTTTCCAAACACCATCTGATGATGCTAATGAATTCCATCTCATGCATACCTTGCTTGCATTAACCAACTCCACATAATTCAAGTACTTGAACAGTTCTAGAAGAACTACATCTGGCAATGCATCAGCAGTATGCCTTTGCATTACCACAGATAACGTGGTGCAAACTACATATACAACTGAAAGAGTGTATAAATGTTTTTTAAATATCAAAAGATGTTTTAAGTTTGAGTTGCTAACAAAAGATTTAACACAACATTACTAAAAGAACAAATTATGAATTGTCTTGGCAAAATAGCCAACCAAATGCTGATACTCATTTATATTAACATGAATGAAACATAAACTTCAAACAGTGTTGCTATTCATAAAAAATCTTTCCATCTGTACAAAAAAATGTTTCCAAAACTACTTTCAATCTTACCATTGTTAAAGCATATTGGAATACCAAATCTACACAGGGAACAGAATAATATAATTAAGGCAGTGTATATTTAGCTTCCAGTATTTTTTCATTAGCTGAACCTGATTGGTTGAAATTGTCACGTGACAAGAACGATACACTTGGATTCAATTAGTGTATTTTCCTTGTTGCATTTAACCTAAAACCCCAAACATAGACTCTAACCATAAACCCTAACCTAAAACCTAATCATAAATGTAAACCTCAACCTGTGTCTGGTTTTCAAAACTTTTTAAAAAAGCACTCCCATCAAGTGTCATTTCTATTAGCAAAGCCAAAGCAGCAATCAATGGTAACAGCTGAACCAACAACCACTTGCACAGCAGGAACAGACACTTCCTACTTGACCAGGTTCACCATATTGCTAATGCTAGCGTCACAAACTCAGCAAATGTGGACAAAGCTGGATATGGTTTGAATGGCAAAATAGCCCCAGCAGAACTTTTGCCCCTGGCGGCAAAATAGACACTCTTAACCTTAATCTCATATTCTAAGTTTTCTTCGCAGAGACATTTCGGTCATTTGTCCCATAATATTAAAACTCACCATGACAGTAGCTTACCTTTTCGTACATTGACCGCATTGACTTAATTTTTTTTGGTCACTTAAAAAAAATCAGTCAATGAATGAAAAAAACAGCTAATAAATTGACAAGCTTTTTAAGTAATCAACTGAAGTATATGAGACTATCCAAAATTATTATAAACAGTGCATGTTATAGAAGTGCTCATTAACACTTTAGCAGATGAAATAATATTGTAATAACATTAAGATATTACAAGAAGCCTCTAGCCCTCGCAGTAAGATAAAGTTAGAATTTTAGGATAAAACCAATTGTTATTGGCAGCCCACCAGCGATAATCCACAATTTTTGTGGCACGTGATAGTAAATAGGTTCTTCACCCCTGCTGTAGATGAAGAGATGGAAACTTCTAGCTTACTCACTGTCTGAGTACCTGCTTATCATGGAGCTTCGTTTTGATGCGATCTTGTACTCTAAATTGGGTAATGAAAATTCTGATGCAGGCCATATCAAATGTTCACACGGGCCGCATTTGGCCTGCGGGCCTCAGGTTCCCCACCCATGGATGATCTACAGTAACAGAGGTGCATTTCTTTAATAAGAATAACAAAGATTTTGTATGACAATTTATATAAATCGCTGTTTTACTTCTTTGTTTGATCTTGGCATTTTGCTGTAAATTGTGAAATTCTTGCAGTGCTTCACAAACAGTCAAAAAATGAATACATAGGTGCCAGACTGGAAAACGTGGCAGTCGTCGACGAGATATCATGCGTGACAAGGAGATTTTCAGGTGTGACACGCGTGAAAAAACTTTTGCGCGTGAGGTTCACGCGTGACTGCTTTTCACTGAAATCATAATGGCGCGTGATATCTCTTTTCCAAAAAGGTTTTATGAATAAAAACATTGATCAGGCTTTTTGAGCAGCTCCAGTGCCTCGTGTGTTCATTGGCGTTACTTGAGGTTTGAACCAGGAGAAAAACTTAGCTGAAAGGGCCCACTGGTCATTGTAGAAGGCCTACCAGCCAACACTCAGAAAAAAACTTGAGAATTGAATGTGATTACGGATGAAGCCAGCTATATTTTAAAACCCTAAATAACCAGAAAATACTCCGAAAAATGCAAAAAGGCGACAACTTACCGAAACGGATGCTAAAAATGAAATATAAGCTTATGGGGCGGCCAACTTTTACATGTAGCTTGCCAGGTGGGGCGATTCTCCCCTCTTCCCCCATCAGTTACGCCACTGCATGTGTAACCTTGAAAAGTCATACATCTGTATGATGTGTAACTGTTTGTCATTCATCAAAAAACATTTTCGTTCCACTACAAAGTTCCATTCCCGTCCCCATGATGGGTCTTTCGTAGCTAATACTCCCAAACAAAACTTAAGCCCCCCAAGAAATAACAAGCACTACAAATCGGCAGTTTTTTTTCAAAATTTTGGATGTCAAGCCCCCTTGCACAAATGTAAAGACCCTAATTGAAGATTTTCTGATAACGGTTCTGCAAAGTTCCATGGAAGACAGGAAAAAGTGAGTAATTCATCTTAGAAGCACATGGATGACAGGTCGCATCCGATATTTTCCCATTATTCAGAAACAGTATTTTATCAAAACTTTACATCCCCGTCAATGTGGAAAAGATAGTTGCGATCCACCATCCGCCTTTGAAACGACAACTTCTTATAATTTCTTTCTTGTCACAGTGACTTAGTTAGATGCGATCTACTGTATTATTCACCATTACAAGTATTTCTAATTAGCATAACCGTTGTTAAAATAACCGGCTGGTCACTTTTACTTGGAAAAACAGAAATTTCATGTGTTTTGGCAGTTTTCCTAGGTGAAGACACCTGAGCAATAGATGGTGTTAGAGTTCGACCTTAACCTAAATCATGGGTGTGGTGGGAACGGCGTTCCCACGCCTATTTTTGTAGCACTACACCCCTGATCACATGGCAAAAACGATAGCCTACGTTTTCATTTAAAATGGCTTAAGTGTGATTATGACCACTGCAGTAGGCTACTGTTGCATTTGGTAATGCACGAACAACTTTGTGACGTAAGAATTTGCTGTGTTTGTAATTGGATATCTGATTGCGGTAGCTAACTTGGGAGTTATCTAGTTTTCAATGAGTTGTGCTACAGAGTGATTTGCATAAGGCACGATCTCTCTCACTGATGCTGCCATATGCATGCATTAGTTAATAAATGAGTCTTAGTTAAATATAGTGATATCGTACATTATTTTTTAGTCATGGTGAGTTTGTATTGTGCAAGCACAACTGCATTTCATATACATGACTGGAATTTTTTGGAAGGGGCTCGTTAGGTTAAATCGGGTTGCAAAATGGGTCGCTGTGTGAAAAAGGTTGAAAACTACTGCCCTAAAGGGTATGCATGCCCCATTTAAGAACCACTGATCTATGCAATAAAAATTTTTTGCGACCATACATTGACCTTCTGAAGAATGGTACCGTGGTAGATTGGTTTGGAACCAAGGTATGCATGCTGTTATACATTATGCGTGAATTGCTGGATAACTAATAAAGAAGGACAGGATCCCAGGTGCAATACTGATGCAAGATTTTCGCTCAGTTATGGAAAAAATGGTTGTTTTCTTGATATAGCTTACCAGTAGTTTTCAACTTGGAAGTGACAGGCCCCACAGAGGTTGTGAACCATTTGTGGAAGGGTCGTCAGAACCTATTTTATGTACATAGCTGTAGTACATTTGCTTTATCCGAGTTTAGATAGGGGTTGTTGGGTTATAGTGGGTTGCTACAATGGTTCGCGGTACAAAATGGTTTGAAAACCACTGGCCTAGACGCTTCAGTGAAAATAACAATTGACGTTGGGGCCCACTCCCCACAGTATTGCTGTATAGCGTAAAAATTTTTTAAATACACATGCGGGTTGCGGCAAAACAAGAAACTGTTATTGAAGGGATCAATATCATAAATTCCTCAGCAAGCAAAATATTTCAAGTGCATGTTTTCACTCGCACTGGAGGAATCATGTGAAAAACCATTGGTAAAAAAATTTTGACTTTTGCATATTTGATTGGAAATTGTGGATGAATGGCATTGTCAACACATTTTTGAGTGGGAAGTGCTGGTATCTTTTAAACGAAATACAATCCCAATATCTACATTGAAAACAGTTTCAAATTGCCGTTTATTCTACAAGTAATTAAAAAATCAAATATCTATATAGGATGTACTAAATATGCAAGAATGACTCTACTCTAAAACGTTTAAGATTTCTTAGACAACCTAGGCTATTATTGGCTACTTTAGGTAATTCTATATGAACTGGATAAAGCGTTTGCATGCATTTTTATAATTGTATAATCCTAGCCCAGTAACGCATTTATTGCCAAAACACGAAAATATGTAAAAAAGAAACATTCAAAAATCTTTTGAAACTTTCAAATTTTATTGTTTGAATAACAATAAATGTTTGCTGTTGTATTTGTCAAGTAAGTCTTCTGATGTATCGTTATGGTTAGAACAAATTCTTGTGTTCAGTCGCTTTGAAAATGCAGGAATAGGAGCTAAACTTCGGTGTTCTCAGAACTTTTTCATAATGGTCCGAGTACACAAAAACAAAACAATCACAAATAGGGAAAATCTAATGATTGTTCTACTTGCCCATTTTCAAATTATAGTCGATGTTATCGAGTACAATGCACCGGCACGAACCTTTGTAATGAAGGGAACAGAATTGTGTGCTTCGGTCTTTGTGGCCCAATTTGTTCCAGACATGCTAGGATTATACATTTCAAAATCTTCTTACACTTAGAAAAATAAATCTAATGAAACTCTAACTGTGAAATATAGCTTTTTGGAAAAACTTTTTAAATTTAATCAAAATTAAACAAAAATGTTTTTCTGATAGCTTTTACAAAACTCAGGTGCGGAATTGTCAACTTATTGCACCAATTAGAATTCTTCTTAGTTAGTCTGGCTCCATCAGTTTACTAAAAACGTTTACATAGGCATATGGTTTTCTGAGTGAAAAAATGTATGGAGCGTGACGGTTTCTGCAGAAGCGTGACAAGTAAATTGAATCATTTCTTGCCGAGTGACACTAAAGGTAAAAAAAAAAATCGTGTGTGCGCTTGCCACGGATTCCAGACTGGCATAGGTGTACAAAACACTAATGTACTAACATGCTTATGAAATGTAGGAAAAACATGACTTAAACCTTGAATTCAGTTGATCGAATTTTTTGTTCATTTTGTTCTATTGACTAGAATATGGAATTAACTGTTACGCGATTAAAGAATTTTCTTCACAAATGATAAAAGCGCATAAATATGCAATGAAATTACTACTTGCAGAGGCACAAACACCCAATAGCTCTGAACCTGAAGCAACATGCTATAGGAGGTAGCGAAACCTACCCACTTCTAATCATTAGGCTCTATATCAGTCTTTTCAACGTTGTGAAGACACAGACTATTTTTGGACTAGTATAAATCTTCGCAGACTCAAGATAGACTAAGACTACGAGGATACTACCAAAACTAGTTGTAGCAAATTTGGTCTATCGCCTACATTCACAAATTTCTATGAAAGTCATGTGCCTGAGTTTCTTTGACAAGTATGTCGAAATAATGACCTTTATGGTTGTCAACACCCACCTGGTGTCATTTTCTTATTGAAGTTGGTTTTGGTGGTTTAAAACCAGCAAGTTATAGATAGTGCTAAAACCAGTTTCACAATGGTATGTAGTTGTAAAAAGCAAAAGAGCATTTGTTGCCTGCAGAGTGCCGACACAGATTAGAGATTTGGTTCCAATGACTGGTAGGATATCCACTGAAAATTGAGTCAGAGACTCCACAGCTGTCGACTTTGTAGCTCATCGGGTTGCCAACCTATCTTCACCAAAAAAAGCCAGACCTCATCCCAAAAAAGCTAGATAACAGTTTTCAAGCATTAACACATAAAATATGCACCAACTAAACACAAAACAGACAGTAAAACTTGTCAGAAACATCGATACAATACACTTCCACACCTTTAGAATCATTTTCTTTCCCCGTAATTACATCGTGCATTTGTTTCCATCAATAACATTGATCATTTTTTGGGCAACCGTAAAATCTTTTCAATATTTTTGCATCCTGCATGGTTATAGACACTTTTCAAAAGAGATTTTGTGATGAAGATGTAGCTCAGACAATGTTTTTCCAGAGCCAAGCCTTTCTCATTGAAACAAGTCAGATTTTGTCGGGCCTTTTTTGATTTCCAAAAAAAAGCGAAATATGTTCAAAAAAAGCCAGAATTTCGAAATCTAGCTTTAAAAAAAACAAGTTGGCAACCCTGGCAGCTCGATCAGCTGTTCAGCATTGCAATCCACTTCACAACAAACCTGTAGCCGTGGCACCTGAAGACCAGGTAAATGTTTTGATGTAACTGTGAGAAGACCATCGTTGGTCTGCCAGACTACGGACCTGAGCGAAACGCAGAAAAAACGCCAAAAGGAGCAAGATAACGTACACAAACAACAGCAGGACCGAATGACATACAAATAACTTTTGCACAGCATTCTGAGAAAAAATTTAAACAAAAACAAAACATTTCAATAATACATGAAATTCTCATCCACATGCTTCAAAAAAATAGAACAAGGCTTTTACCAATCGTCCAGCAGACCACTTTCAACTTGGCACTTCTATCGAAAAGTTTTTTCGCTCAGATTTATGACAAACAGATTTATACCTAAAAAGAAAGTGAGGCAAACACCAATTTTAAACAACATTTCGGGACAGATATTTTTATAAAAAGAGCGTATTTCAATAGTGCATGAAATTCTTTTTCCCATGCTCCAAACAAATAGAACAAAACTTTTACCAATCGTCCAGCAGGCCACTTTCAACTTGGCACTTCAATTGAAAAAATTTTTCGCTCAGATTCATGCCAAAAAAGAAAGTGACGCAAACGGCAATTTTAAACAACATTTCGTGACAGATATTTTCATGAAAAGAGCATATTTCAATAGTGCATGAACTTCCTTTTCACATGCATCAAAAATATAGAACAAGACTTTTACCAATCGTCCAGCAGACCATTTTCAACTTGGCACTTCGATCGAAAAATTTTTCGCTCAGATTTGTGCCAAACAGATTTATGCCAAGAAAGAAAGGGACGCAAACGGCAATTTTAAACAATATTCTGGGACAGTTATTTTCATAAAAAGAGCATATTACAATAGTGCATGAAATTCTCTCTCACATGCTTAAAAAAATAGAACAAGACTTTTACCGCCGTTTGCGTCACTTTTTTTGGCATAAACCTGTTTGAGCGAAAAAATGTTTTGCAAAATTTGTTTGCAAATTGTAAAATTTCCATACCAGTACACCACTGATGCACCAGTGGTGCAAATGATCCGGATTTTGGAGTCCAATCCGGCAGGATATTTGGAAGTTTTTGGATTTGGATTGGATATCATTTGCCTTTCAACCGGATCCGGGTTATCCAAATGAAATAAAATGTGGCCATGAAAAAATCTTGATATGGAAGAATTGTTGTAAGAGGAAAAATTACGATATTTCCAAATCATATTATTAACAATCTACTTAAAAGCACTAGTGTTTCTCTATGCTTTCGAGAAATCAGTCGACTGCCATCTGCTTTCGTCTTTTTGCGATGATTCAAACTTGTACATATCTCTATTCAAGTATGTACTTTCCACGATGGGTGTAAGCAA
>JGI24158J21664_10008373_pt1 | contig 13750 bp, 7 predicted proteins | sample Ectturendosymbi3_FD_21664 | JGI IMG/M metagenome (IMG submission 21664) | reverse complement strand
AAGTAGAACTGGCTTCTCCACTTTAACACCGTGGTGCCTTCTGCTAGAGCGATACCTGAATTTCATCAATGTTGTCCTCATGCAGTTTGAACTTTTTACGCATGAGTTCAACGCCTTTCTCTATTTCCATCAGCTTGCAGTTGAACTGCAGCATTTGATCGTACGCCGCCATGTTGATCTCCTTCATGCAGCAACGCGGGCACTCCGGTCTGTTGCAAGTGCAAGATTTCCTTTCCTCGGGGAACGGGCAAAGTCTGCTGACAGTTGTCTCGTTGTTGCCGGAAGGCATTAAACGCCTGGCTCTCTCCATAATGGAAGCGTAGCACGGAGGACTTTTTTCTTTCCGCACTGTCGAGATCGGTCTTGTCCGCGAGCACCCTCCGTCACTGTCGTCTTGCTGCTCGCACGGAGCGCAGCAATTCCACGCCGTTGATCCTCCATCGACATCGACCTCCGAGTCTTCACTGACCAAGACTGTTGTGCCTTCACTGCCCTTCGCCGCCAAGCTGCATTTCTCATCTGTGTCCTCCTCCGACAGAGTAGGATCTTCGAAACCAGACGCAAGCGCGCATCTTCCCGAGGGGGAAATTGTCACATTAGACACCAGTGACAGTCCCTCCACTTCATCTGTGGTTGAATCGCTACAAAAGTAGGTATTTCGTTGTGTTTATCACACATTTGTCTTAGTTTGTTGGAACAAGATCTCAAGCCTCGTGCGTCCTAAAGTCAAGCATCAAAAATAATAAAGAGCTAAGTTTATAAAATCCAAGGAATGAGGTCATTTGATTCATTTAATGAAAGTTTTGTGATGCTTTTTTATCGCCTAGATTATTAACAATGTAGGCAACGATGGTTTGAACACACAGATAAAACTATAGTTGTAATGGTTACAGAGATGATTTTACGTCCAAGCGAGCACTCATAAATCCATTGTTAAAAGCAAAAAGCAACACTAGGTGCAATTCGCACAAGTCTTGTTTAATCTGCTGCACCATCATGGCATTGAAATGGATGCCTGCATTTCTTTTTCCCGTTGTTTCTGACCTAAGTTAGGCGAAAATTCTCTAAGATGTTGACGAGTGGAATACAAATAATCTGTGCAACAACTCCAACAAGTACCTTTCTCTTTCTAGCTTTGGTTGAGAGTTACCATCACGTGGGGTGATCAGAAATGACCAAAGATCGAACAATGGCCAGCAGATTAAAAACACCAGACTTTGACCCAGAAGCCGTGCAGTCTATACGTTGGCTAATCGCACAATGGCAATATTTAGGCAATAGGAAAGTTTAACTACAAATAACCACATCATACATATGGGCAGTGTCGTGAACACACATGAACAATCTCTTCCTCACTCACACACATACTTTTGCTCAGCTAGATTTATTGTAAATATCACACACCAACATATATGATAATAACAGAAATTTACCAACCATTTATTGTTTTGCGTGTTGCTTTGTGAGACCTCCGGCCTTCAAGGTGAACAAATGGTAGAAAATTTTGCGACTTATACACGAAGAAATACGGTATTTATGTAAGAGCCGCGGGTTGACCAGGCCTGGACTATACTATGCATAACAAAGTTTCAAACAAATGTTCCCACTTTATCGCTTTCATTCTCTTTCAAGTTTAAGATTTTTCATTCATCAAAGTTTTTTTACGGAGCTTTGGCCACGTTGAAAAAAAGTTATATTCAATGCTTTATGATTTCCCGTGCATTTTAAGCTGCGCGATAGTTTCGTTTTTTGTTTGACGTGGATTTCATAGCTCAGTCAAAAAAGCTGGGAATGTTTTTTATGTTGACAGGTTTTCTTGTTCCTGGTCTCGGGCTGAAAGAGTGGAAAAGAATCTTTGCAGTTGGAAAGCAAGACCTGAAATTATTTTCTTTGTATGAAAGTTTACAACGCTAGAAATGCTACTGGTACACTTTTATTTGTTCATAAATAACAATCGCTGACTCAAGGCTTGATCTTCCACTTATAGCACCACTGCCGAAAAGTAACTTAGCTTTGCCGACAGTAACTCTTTCTGAAACCGTATTGCGTTGAATAGAGCAGTGTTTCTTAACCTTTTTGTTTTCGTTCACCCCTGATAGCAATTGCTGCATTCCCATTCGCCCTATTGTGCATCTAAGGCCGACGTGACAGTAATCATAGCACATCGAATGTTCATTGTTAAACCACGGTATTTGCTCTACCTTATCAACAGAATGTTTTCCGCCATGCAGCAAATTGGCGACGATCTCCAAATATGGTTTGGTTACAGACTCAACCTCGCAAAATGTTTTTTTTCGTTTCATCAGCACATGTGCTATTTGAAAAGAGGAAAGAAGAGACTTTTTAGACTCAGTTAACTGCACCAATGAACAGTTTTTCTGAAGTGCTAAGTTGCTGACTCCTGCAGACGCAAAGTTAATAGAACGCTTGAAGTTTGAGATTTTATTCACGATTGCTGGTATATTTCAAAGACAAGACAGATGCATGTTCTCAGATGATACAAAAATTAGGAACATAAATTTCATTCACCGTTCATTCACCCCGCTCCTTTCATTCAGCCTTGCAACAATTTTATTCACCCTGGGATGAATCATTTATCCGGTTAAGAAGCACTGGAATAGAGTTATCACTGCAACCTTGCCTAGTGAAATCGATATAGAAAAGTTAAAGCGATTACAAAATACCTGAGAGTTGCATCACTGATATTGACCATATCATTGCTTCGGCAGGAATCCGCCATCTATCCAGTACCGCGCCACATACAGTATTTCTGCTTTTTCAATCTTTCAAAACTCTGCTAATTACGCAACGGAATTTCTTTGCTGCTTCCAACACTTTACTCTTTATTTCATCACTATCATTTATTAATGTTTAATGTATTGTGTAACAAAAACATTGTTGCAGACTGAAGAGCGTTGTCATTTTAGTATTCATGTCATTCAGCAAATATCTAATGGGCATTGCAAAAACGAAATGATGTTGGAAAATGTATTGTGTATTTCACCGCTTATCGCGTAACAATAACTGTTTCAAACCTAAAATTTTAACTTCCACACTCCATCAGCCACCACCATCGAAGGAGTATTTGTTTGCGCAACAGACATTATGTGAAATGCAGAGTAAAATCCAAGATGCCTCTGACTGAAAATTAGTAATTTCTTTACTTCATGCTGCAGGTTTCACGGTAGGCCTGCAGACCATAAATTGCCCATTTAACGTTTTTCACAACACTAACTCAAGTAATCCTATTTCAAATACAAGCACATAGGCCTACTCACAACGCTAGAATTTAGAAGTGCTTCATCCAAGAAACATCACTTTCATATGGTTACACCATAGAAAGCTTATTAGAAACAATGAAAGATGATTATCTACTGTTTGCTTTACCTTGAACGTACTACATGATCTGATAACAATTGTTTTGGTCAACTCAATAAATGATAGCATTAGCGGATGTCAAACTTTACTGACTCCCAGTTGTTACGATTGAAGTCTGGGTTTAGTTTTGCTACACTTGAAGTAGACTTTGAAAGAAGTCTTATCCCCCTCACCTTTTACACCCGCTTTTCATCTCGTTTTCCCGTGAAGTAGCCAGCTCCATAACCAGGGGGCAAAAACCCCTGGAAATTTTTTCGCCCCCCTGGAAAAATGTGTTGGACATATTTTAGAACTGTTGGACATATTTTAGAACTGTTGGACATAGTTTAAAAACTTTGGGCTCCCGTCAGAAAACTCGTAGCCCCCCCTGGTGTCCCAAGCTGGTTACACACCTGAGTACAACCAGCAACACTGGCCTTGCCATTCTTTCCTGGGACATTCTGGTCACGTGGCCGAACCATCGTGCGGCAAAGATCTCTCTATTCGTAGAAGTGGCTCGACATTCAAGGCTCGAGTTTCACAACCGCGCGCTTTGTCGCGAAGTGTCGCACCGTGAACTCGTTGCAAAAACCCCGTCTCTGCCGTTTGTACTTGAGATAGTATTGTTAGGTTCAATTTTTTCGCAGCATCTTTTTTCAAGGCATTGAGCATTTCAGGTCAGATTTCATCGCAGCTTGGAGTGTTCCCAGCTTTCAGCTACCGGTAGGAATTCGCAAGATTTCAGTCGCAATGATGTTATTTCCCTCCCCCAAATGTAGCTCTTGCGTTTCAGATGATGTGAGAGTTATTGGGCTCAAAAGATTCTAAAATACTCTCCCCATCTTCCAAGAATATCCTCCTCATTGCTGAGTACGACACCATTTTTGGTCTTCGATGGATCTAGCAATATATTGGTCGTCTATATCTTTGCTTCTTTCAAGCTTTTCGTGGATACACGAAGCAAATTTATAGTCCCTTACAAAAGACGCAGTCGCAAAAGCCACTGCAGCTTTTTCAGGAACGACGTTCCCACACGTTTTTCACGTTTTGCTTTGAAATGAGTTAAGCTGTTTCAAAATGGCTATTTTTGGATGCGTTCCCACACCTTTTTTGTTAGCACTACATTCCTGAGCTTGTTTACCATGTCATGAACTACATCGTTGGTATTTTCTAAATTTCACGCAACATTCATGAGCAGGGCCTATGAGAGGCGAGTTTGTTACTAACAGACTTGGAATAATGTAGCGAAATTAATCCCAGTGATAAAACTGGTTTGGCCTAAAGGATTTGGTAAGCTAGTGTGAAGTATTTTAAGGTGAATTGCTGGCAGTGGATTTTCCTGATATGATGCATTGATAATTATTAACGGTAATTATTTTTGTTGAACTTGAATGTTTGCCTACTTTGTCGAATTTAGACATTCACGATTACTGTCCCAGTCTGTCCATTGAACTGAATTTTCCTTTACGTCTTTCATTTACAACCATTTTCAAACAAATCTTTAAAAAAACTCTCTCCAATAAACCAAGAGTTTCAAACTGAGAAATAGCCTACTTCAAGTGAAATTTGAATGGAAACATGCCAGTTCACAGTACAATTAAATCTAACAACAGTAGCCCTCGCATGTTGCGCATATGTGTAAGACAACTGAAACGTTTAAAATTAACAAGTAACTACAGTGCAGGACGCAAGTGCTTATAATGCACCGCGGCGGTGTGCTGTGCATCTTGCTGATTGTTAAACTTGCGCCGCAAGCAGATACAGGCTCTAATCGAATGTGAGTTTAGGATTAGCGGACATACCCAGAAATCTGAAGATTTCGAAACCATGCAGGAGAAACTGACCACTTACAGTATTTCGACAGAATGCGTTAAAGCAGTGGTCGTCGGCCTGTGGCCAGTGTGGATATTTGTTGTGCCTCACGGTCACAAACAGAAGCAATAGTCAGTTGAAAAAGTATTTCGTTCTGTCCCTTCATTCTTGTTGTAATAAGTAAGCTCATTCCAAGGACACAAAGTATACAACAGTTACTCAACGAGGTCGCAGTCTCATTTCACTAGTGGTGTTTTATTCAACCTCGATCGACTCCATTCATTCTGAGACTGCGGCATTTTTTCTAATTTCTTCCTTGATAAGATTTTACTATGAACATTTAAAAGTCATGTTTAAAAATGGTAATATTGTCACATTAATTGAATAGCGGTATGTTTTAACATAATGTTTCATATAATCAATAAACGAGCACTTCTTGAAGTTTGATGCACATTAATTAGCCTCAGTTTTTTATTTATTTCAAATTAATTTTGCAAGTCTTAGGTGGCCTCAAATGGGTTTTGTTCCGTCTAAAACGATTTCTCTTGGAGGCCCTGTTCATGAATCATCGGAATGATTGTAAAAAAATCAAGCAAATCGGTAAACATTCGAAGATTGTCATCGAAAATAGTTTATTTGCCAGTATGACACTCGTCACTCACTCTGCACAAGAGCCAGGTTCACTGTTCTGGTGTCATGCAGTGTGATGAGCAGGGCCCTTGAGAGGAAAAATATGTGCTGGTGCGAGACATGTTTTGGGCCCCTTTATCATAACTGATTAAGAGCTTCATTAGCTTTTCAGTACTATGACAAGAAAAGTAATTGCTTTATTTATTATTTGACATTATAACCATTTACTGATGCTGTTAGTTAACAGGGCCGGCCTTAAGCCGATGCAACCGATGCAGCTACATTGGGCCTCTGGGGTCCCCGCGCCATGGTGTTTGGGTAGGTTGTTCATTTTTGCCAAATACTCCTTGCTCTCGAGAATTCAGTAGAAACGGCTTATAAATCATATTGTTAGCAAACAATGCTCTTGTTAGAACAAACATTGACACAAATGACAAAAGATGAAAGGTTGAATCCGTTGACGCAAACCTCATATTCGAGGCCGAAGACTCCAACAGTTGGCCATTCAACCACAGCAGCAAAAAGTGTTCTATTTTGCATTTTACGGGTTGGTCTGCACTGGACACTGGAACGTGTCAGCCTGTCTGGGCAGTCGATCAGGAAGCTGTTGATCAAATGCAACGCTAGTTGTGCCAAAATGTTTGTTGGTCGTTGTTCTGAAAAAAATTGCAAGCTGGGGCCTTCGTTTTGGGGTAAATGTCTATGCACAATGATTTTGTTATAGACTTTATTTTCAATGTGCCCCAAACTTTTTCATTTGTGATGGCCCTAATGCTAGCTTTATCGAAAATTGTGAGGATCCTGAGTCTTGGCACAAACTTCTTTCAAGAGCTAAGCGAGATTTTCCAACCGCGAAAGGCCCAGATAAGTTAGATTTGAATTATGAATTTCCCAAAGATGTAGCAGGCAGGAATTTTCAAATTGTCATTTTCAATGTAAATTCTATCCAATGGAGAAGCAATGCAACGGAAATGGCTGGTGTGCTCAGCTGGAAAAATCGGATATTTTGCTTTTGTTGTAAGCTTTTTTCCAATGTTAATGTCGCGCTATCCACTCAGTGGTGTAGGAGCTGGAGGTGCAAGCGCAACCCCAAAAGTTTTGATTTTTCGAAAATTCGGGCAGAATTCCTGAAAATTCGGGCACAGAAGTTTCGACACCTTTGTTCCTATTGAGTGATCCATGAGTTTGACTGAATAAAATAATATAAACGACTGATACTGCCTATCGAAAGAAATCCTCTCTCAGCAAAGACTCAGACACTGCAAAAGTCTGACTGACTTTTTTCTCCAAAGAATATACAAATTTTTTGACCTCCAAAAAATCTTCATGTTTTCCAGTTCGTGAGAGCTGATAATTAGCAATAAACTGCTACAGAAAATTTGTAGGGGAAAGTTTGCTGCACAAAAGTTTTTGGGCAAGTTTGGGGAAATTCGGGCAAAATATTCTTCGCACCTCCAAAAATTTGCCTGCTCCTACACCTATGTATCCATTGATGGGTTTTCTGACTGGTCCGGTGCTAGTGTGCGCTTAGCTGAGCAGGAAAAGTCCAGTTGTCACTAACAGGCAAGTGTTCAATGGTTTGAGGCTGAGCAAAGACTAACGAAGGGTTGCTCGTTGGATTCAATTCATCACATTTATCATTTGCCGCTCCACTAAACTTTCATTGTCTTTTGTCTATTTGTGAACGGAAATAGGTAGACAAGCCACTACTTCAAATTCCAGGTACATGAACGTCAAGGACACTTAAAGCTGTAGTGCGGCCTAACTAGGCAAGGCAAAAATTGTGAATGTCATCCGGCACACTCGTTCCTGTTTATCACTGGGCGCCTATATGCTTCTGTTTCATCAGTCAACCATGCGCATTAAATAATGCGTTTGGTACGTGTTTTCTACATCTATGACGTGATATTGTGAAATCTTTGTACATTACATTTCTAATTCATAAAAACAGTTTACATTGGTATTCAAGTTCATGCATGAAGAATGACTATAAAATTGGGCTTTTGGGAAACTTTGGGCTGATGTACTGTTCTGGGTTGCTCCGTGTGAAGTCCGCTTTTTTCGTATATTGTGTCATACAGCGAATAGTTGATCTTGCGCCCAGACGTTACGTTTATATAACAATGCGTCTGGGTTTGTGGTTACCGAAAGGAAGAAAGGTACTCAGTTCATGTTAGAAGCTTACTCCAAGTCAGTCGTTCTTCGAACGAAAGTGCCGTTTAACAAGAGTGAAATATATTGCATTGTAAGTTCAATTCGCTTGTCACTTCGGTTTGATTGACGTAACTTTAAACTTGCGCCTCGCCGCTCGCATCTACATCGCAGAGCTTTCTTTATAACATTATGAGTGGTAGCGGTACACTGTCTAATGTCCACCACAGCAGCGTATTAGTCATAAACATGGACATAGCTAGGGGACACATGAGCTATGCCCGCGCCCCTTCTAAAAAGAGGATACTTTTGTGATATCATCTAGAGGCGAAATTGCTCTCGAGGAGCGATTCGTTATGGGGGGGATTTTGTGATTCACCAGATTTGGTGGACGATTTCAGTTTCCAGGGGGGCGATTTCTGCAAGTTAGAATATACTAAAGTTCTGAAATGATTTCAAAAATAAAAACTATATTTGCCACTTTGGAACCAAATCATTTGGTGTAGTTTCGACTCCATGGTTCTTGACAAAGGTCATTCAGCACAAGATTTAGAACTGGTGATGTACGGTGACAATCAAACTAATATTGTCCTGTGTAACGCTTCACTGCATTAACTATCCAACAGGGCTGGCAGATAATAATCTCAATAAGAAAACAAACAGTGCTTAAAAAGGCCATAAAAAAGGCAAACCGATTATTTAACGGCGAGAAACAAAGTCAAACTTTGTGTTGTTGTTATTTCTTTGTAACAAAAATACGCCTAAATTACAAGTACGCCCATGGCCGCAATTTTGTTGTAAAATGTGGGGGGGTACAGCTTGATGTAAAACCAGTATAGTCATCGATCCGATGCGGAAGGGAAGTTTTGTAAATACAGATTCCCAATCTTGTTTTTTTAGAGGTGATTTCAAAGAAACACTAATCACGCTTTGCTTTATCCCTACAAATAATTTAGAAATAAATAAACTTAATTTAGTTGTTGGACATGGTACTGTAGTTCAGATTGGTTGCACTGCTATCAGACTATGATACAAACAAGCACAGCAATGTAGTAGAACGCATCAATTGGGTTTTATCAGAGCTTTCAGTTGGAGTGCACAAAACGGTGAATCGCATTGGTCGCAGATCCACATCACTCTTAAGTAGAAAACATCGATTTTCATGCATTTTATAAGAAGTGTGAGTTGCAGCGCGATTTGATGTCTTGTTTAAGTTGCTTCACGCATGGATGGGAGCAGTACAAACTTGCGCAAGTACTCAACAGCATCTGATTTCTGAATGAGACGTTAACTCTAACAAAACAACTGCATTGCTCAAGATCAGAAGAAGCAACTGTGTTTTTTGTAGGATAATGCTAGCCTTACACATATCTCTTGTCTTCAGTATAACCTTTAAGCTTTGATCAGATGCATGGGCGTCCGACGAAATTTTTCCAGGGGGTTGCAACGCCGATATTTAGCTTATACTTTTCAGATTGCTGAAATGCAAATGGACTTTCACAAAACACTTTACCTTTTTTACCAGGCCTATAGCCAAGTTTTGAGATTTAGTGGGCAGAATACATTTTTACGGGGGAAATATTTTTTTTACTATAGGCCTATGTTAAAAACAGATTTTACTGGGCACAACAAAATTGGGCGGACAAAAAATTATTTGGGGTGTCACTTTCCCCGAATACCACCCCGTGGTTACGGGCCTGTTTTCTTCACCAAAACGACGTCCTATGTTACGGCTACAGTTATAAAAATGCGCTTCTTTGGCACCAATAGCCAAGTGCATTAAGATAATTTACAAAATAACCCATCTCCAGATTTTCAAAGCAGGTCGCTTCTTTTCAAGGAATCGTTGCCCTGGTGTTTAGAGATACCACAAATTTTTACTTTAGTTTATCTAGCAAGACTTGCCAGCGTCACTTCGAAACAAGAACTGCAAATATCTGGAGTCTCGGCAAGAGCTGCAATCGTCTTGAAACTCACTCAGATGCCAGAACTAAGCCTGAACGGATAAGACGTATTCAACAAGTCACGTAGTCTTATACTGTGTCAAAAACGCCTGAATAAGCGTAGTTTGATTAAGCCGAGGGTGGGCGACCCGCGGGTCACATGCGGTCTGCCTCAGCGTTTGCATTGGGCCGCGGAAGCATTCAGGAAAAATCAACAACACTGAAATTTTCTTTAACTTATCCCTAAACTTGAACCGAGCCTTGCTTCTTTTTCCATTAGATTCTTCTGATGATTAGAAAGTACGCCCTCGGCTAAACGTGGCCTTCTTCGAATGGCTCCTGAGCCAAAATAATTGCTCGCCCCTGGTTTAGGCTATTCCCTCAGGCACATTGGTCATAGGCCTACTCACAGTCTCACATCAACAATGGATTTTTCAAACCTGTGTTTCGCTCATGCTTCGTTTTCACACAGGCTACTGTAAAACTACGTTGCTAACCGCTATCAGCAGTCACTGTATTGCTGCACATGGGCGTCCACAGAAATTTTTCCAGGGAGGCAACGTCGACGTTTTGCTTACCGTATTTATTCTATTGTAAGCCGCGGCCAATGAAGATTTTTTCATCATTTCGTGCGGCTTACAATCAAGGGCAGCTTAAATTTTTTTTCTTTAGCATATCGAAAGGTCTTGATGACGCTCAATGTTTCCTTGGCTACATTTCGTCGACCAAACTCTCTTTTCGTATTCTCTTCTTTTAGCATCACGTGCACACTCCATTACAGGAGGGATTGTGATGAACAGAAAACAATTGCAGTGGCGTGAGTATGATTACCAGGGTTGTTAATCAAACGCAAAACCTCAAAGGCTTAAGTAACCTGTGTTCAAGCGCGGCTTAAACTAATCTTTTAACACCATTTCGTGCGGCTTACAATGAAGGGCGGCTAACAATGGAATAAATACGGTATCCTTTTCAGGTTGCTGACGAATGACGATGCAATGCAAATGGACGTTCACCAAGCGCCTTATCCTTTCTACCACAAAGAAAATGCCCAGTGTTGCGGCAACAGTCACAAAAGTTGCTCTTCGTTGGCACTTGGCGGCCATGACTCCTTTTCACTCATGCTTCTTTCACGCAATATAAAACTACATGGCTTACCTCCTTCAACAGTCACTGTCTCGCTGCATTACTTGCCAAAAACATGGTTGCCAGGTCCAGATGGACCAAAAATGCCAAATTGCACATCAAAATTGTCTGTTTTTATTGATCTGAGTTGTGCAGAGAGTGTGTGCTTAAACTGTATGGACTTCGTGTCTGGAAACAAACAAATAAAATAAAAACAAAAATATGCCAGACAGCTTCAAAACATGCCAAACAAACTGAAACAGGCGGATAGCTGTCAGTTTTCAATTACTTGGATGAGTAATGACAAAAATACAATGTTGCTATGGAACCAAGCATAGAACTATTGCAATTATATGAACAAAATTGTTAATCTTTAAAAGCGCCATTTCTTGTTATAGAAAATGCTTGATAAAAATACCTATAAGCGTTTCAAACAATAAAATACAATGAAAAAGCAAATATGTACCATACATATAGTTTTGAATTACTTTGAATGTGGATGTGGTACACAAGTGTCTGATATGTTAGATAGACCTACTTGTATGTCAAAATTCCACAAGCTATCTATGACAAAATGTAGTCACAGAGAACCTACAGAAAAACTGTTAGGTTTTCAAGGTTCAAATGTACTAAATACGCCAAAATAACATCAACAAATGCCAAACAAGCTGAAAATAATCTAAAAGTTTAAACTGAAAGGAGACAAGTTTTAAAAAATGCCAGACGTTTTTTACTGCCAACACCACTAAAAGGCCGAAAATAAGACGAATCATGACGTACATGCCAAACAACATTGTTGTCATGCCAAACAACTTTTAAAAAGCCAGATTTATAGAATTTGATATTACAAATGCCAACCTGGCAACACTGGCCAAAAATGTCTGCATTAAACAGCAGAGATGGACAGAGTCTCATTTTTTTGACTCCGCGTTCGCTCCTCCAAAAAGTTTTGCTCCGCATCCCCTCCTCCTCTGCAAATCATGGAAATATTCAACTCCGACTCCGCCTTGACTCCGCAAAATTGCAAATTCCCCAGTAACATACAGGCATGTTGCTTGAAGGTTCTGCTAATGTAAGGTAATGTCTGGTTTGCCTCATGAGGCAAAATAGTGCTCAAGTTATTTTGCCTTTGGATGAACAAGGTTGGTTGAAGTGGTTACATGACAAGTTTGGTCTGCATGACCTACTTAGCAGAAATGAGCATGGACAGGACTGGATCGGACTGGATCAGGACTGAAGCCAATTTTGGCTGGATCAGGACTGGATCGGACTGCACTTTTTTTAAAATTGGCAGACCAGTACTGGATCGGACTGAGAAAATTTTTGTTTCAATTAATGTGATTATTCTGAAAATATCAAAAATTTTAGTTGTCATCCGATTTCACAAGTTTGCTAAATGGTAGTGTAGATTTTGCCATCAAATGCAAAAACTCTGCTGGGACTATTTTGCAATTCGAACTGTATCCACCTTTGTTAACATATAACGTTGAGTTCTAGTAGCAACGTGAACATAGTTGAGTGGTTAGTGTCTATGCCTGCTGTGCGATTGCTCGTTAGTTCTGGTCTCACCATTTCCTTTGGCTTAGCTTGTAAAGGTTACACCTTTGGTAGGAGTGTCTTTTTTATACTTTTTAAAAAGTTTAGAGTTTACATTTAGGGTGGATGTTTAAGTTTCAGTTTAGGGTTTACCTTTACGGTGTATCTTTACGGATTAGGTTTCGGGTCTAGGCTTTAGGTTCAACTTTTGGGTTTAAGTTTTAGGTTTGAATTTTGAATTTAGGTTTCACTTTTGGGTTTATCTTTTGGGTTTAGGTTATGGGTTTGGTTTCAGGTTTAGGGTTTTAGGACATGTAACCAGGACCTTACGCTAACCCTTGTTTATCGTCCTTATCACTTGACCAATCCAAGCAATCGGATTCTCCTAATGACAAAATAAATCCAGAAGTGCTTTTCCCTCTGATGTCAAATAGACAATTTCTTTTTAAATTTTGGAAATGCAAAAAGGCTGTGTCTGTTTTGCCTCATGAGGCAAAACACTGCTGGAACTATTTTGCCTTCAACCAATCGTATTTGGCTAAAGGCAAAATAGCTCCAGTAGTTCTTTTGCCTCATGAGGCAAAATAAAAATACATGATTTTACATTGGCGGATCAGGACTGGATTAGACCGATGATTTTCAAAAATTTTGCAGACCAGGACTGGATCGGATTCAATTTCATTGGATCAGGCTGGACTCGGACTGAAAAATTTCACAGTCTGCGCATCTATGCTCCTTAGTTGACCGTGACATCTCCAATGGCTCAGTTCGAGATGCATGAATGAATTTTGTCATGGTTTCCGTACTGGCAAGCTTTTGGCAGCTTCTTTTATGCATTGTGTGAACTGTAGTCTAAATCCTAACCACAAATCATGAGCTCTTCCACTACACTCTAAATCGTTGTCTCGGCATATTGCACCTTCCACAAAAACACAAAATACAAGTAATTGTGTTCGACTAAAGGTAAAATAGTCCCAGCGCGCTTTCACCTCATGAGGCAAAACAGGCACTACCATCTATACTGTATATCGCATAACGTTTTTCCATCAAAAGACAGCTCTTTATCCACTTGAAACAAACCATTTCAAGTGTACTACAGTTGACAGTATCATAAAACTGATTTTTCATCATTTCAGTCACTGACAGCTAGGCACCGTAATGCTAACAATATACTGTCAAAAATATATCTGAAATACTAT
>JGI24158J21664_10008369_pt1 | contig 13754 bp, 14 predicted proteins | sample Ectturendosymbi3_FD_21664 | JGI IMG/M metagenome (IMG submission 21664) | reverse complement strand
ATTCTGGGGTTTCCTTCATAACAGAGTGGCAACACTGGTCACAATCGGCGAGCAGAAGATCAGCCTGAAGTCAGATTTTTTAAAAATAATTTTTACTGACTCCGACTACTCAAGACCAAACTCCTTTCCGACTTCGACGGCGCAAGCCTGGTAGTGGTAGCAGTGTTTAAGATTAGTTCAAAATATGCTGGAATAACACGCTCACTTGCTACAAGAAGAACACTAGGCTTACCGAAATTGTTGAAGTGTATTAACAAAGCACAGCCGGAGCGGAGCCGGAGCCATGTTATGAAAAAAACACAGCTCCGGTGCCACTTCAAAAAAACACAGCTCCGGTGCCGGAGCCATGCTTACGAAAACAGAGAGCGCCGGAGCCACTTCATTTTTACATGAGCTTCGCAGCCCTGGTCTATAGAGCAACAATTGACAGGTGAAATAAATTTTGACATTGTCATTGAAGAATTTGCCAACAAAAAGGCAAGAAAAGTTACTGCGTAGAAAATCGTAGTTTTCATTTCAGAAATAAAGATGGTCCGAATTTTTTACACTTTTTTACTATTTTTCCCTATGTGTTATTTTTGCTCTTTGTTTAACTGTTGCTTACAGTGTTTGAGTTTTTGGTGTGTATTTCAAGCATGCCATGTCTGAGCAAGTGAGGTTACTGTACTATTATAATGGTGCACAAACCAGTTAATATTACAAAGCTTCAAGAGCCAGTTACTGTGCAGTACGTATTTTTATGGGCTTCAGGGGCGCCAAAGTCAAGGGCCGCCCCGGGCAGCCCGCACTCTAGCTACGCCACTGTTGATAAGTAAACTTTAGAGGTGATTTAAAGCCATAGAAAAGATTTCACTCCACTAAACAGGATTTCTTGGTTTTTCATAGGAGAAAATTGCATGTTTGATGCCACGCAGTGTTCTTTTCCATGCCCATTTGGATATTATGCAAGAGATAGTAAAAGGTTTTGTCCAAGCAAATGTGAGTGTAGCGTAAGAGGACTCTATGCAGGCGACATAATTTTTGAAGAAAGAATGCTTCCTGCTATGTTAAAGGTATGAATCTGAAAGTCATAGATACCTGTGCAAGATAAATAATGTGCAACTGTTTTCCTGGATAAGTGGCACCACGGTAAAGCGTGCGCTGCTCAAGTTCAGCTCGTAAGTTAGGCTTAATTTGCAGAACTGGGTGAAGTCTCGAAAAAGGACACCGACAGATTTTCGGGTGAAGTCTCGAAAAAGGACACCGACAGACTGTGCATCGATTTTTTTTTTCGTAACGTTTCTACGCGCACCGAGATGGCAGTTTACAACACCATCTGCGTCTCAACACTGCTCTATGCCTGTGAGGGATGGACACCGTACTGTCGTCACATCAGATCCCTCGAAGCCTTTCAGTTTTTGTGTCTTCAAACCAGGCCCGTCACCAGCTTGGGACACCAGTGGGAGCGAAGAGTTTACAACAGCTTTGAACTATGTCCAATCCATTTTTACAAGGGTGGCGAATCCCCTCCTGCGCCCCCCCCCCTTAGTTACGGGCCTGCTTCAGTTCTAACACCGGGACATTGTCTACCATGGAAACGCTGGCAGTGCTTGAACAGACTTCAGAAAGTCGTTGTCAGAACGAAATCGAGCTCTTGTAATGGGACTTACTGAAAAGGACTGCCCTGTGCAAGGGTGGCAATGCGCCAGATACAGTTGCCCTCTTGATTTGTATTGATGGTGGTAGCAGCATGAACTATGTTTCGGATCAGGCCTTGGCGGGGACACCATGGGCCTTGGCGGGGACGCAGTCCTAGGCGGGGCCGCAGATCAGGCCTTGGCGGGGACGCAGTGTCGACCAGGCCTGCTTTACCGCTACGTGGATGACTTGCTTTTTTTTTCCTAACCAAGACTCTCCCAACAAGTTTTTAGTTTTTTATTAACATCCGTTCTGTTCACTGTCCACAAAAAGCTGTCTTTCACAAGGAGCTAGAAAACCAATATCTGCCTCCATTTCCTTGATGTTTTAATTGAGAGAACACCAACAGGTTTTATTACTTCTGCATACAGGAAACCCACATGTACAGGTCTCTACTCAAAATGGTCTAGTTTCGTGCTGTTTGGGGAAACGCAACCTTGTCAACTCTTTACCCCGTCGCGCGTATGACATTGCCAGTTCCTACGAACTGGTGCACACGGAATTTATGAATATTAAGCGAATGTTATCTCGCAACGGTTAACCCAACAATTTTTGGAACGTTGCATTCGGCAATTCTTAAACACAAAACATGAAGTCATACGACAACGTGACTCATCGACTGAACCCTCTAGTTCAACAAAATATGCTTCTTTAAATCTATCGTATTTAGGTGCCAAATCTAACAACATTCGGCAGGAACTCAGCAGCTTTATAAGACCCAAAGCCAAAGTAAACGTGAAGCTGCGTTATTTTCAAAATACTCGAAAGCTTCAAAGCTGGTTCTCTGTTAAGGACTGGCAAGCTTTACTCATCTGTTACAACGTTGTTTACAGGCTTACATGCTCATGCGGTGCCTCCTACATCAGGCAAACGCAACGCAGTTTAACAAATCATATAGAGGAGCATTGAACGTCACCAAGCTTGTCAGCTTGAAGAGACTTGCAAGCCAACCCAGATCATCGGGTTGATTTTCACAACCCCGAGGTGACAATTGGCGGCGGCTGCAGATTTCTTGTCTACTCAAGAACAATCCAGAGCTGAATGCAAACATCCCATCGATGCCTCAATGCATTTTCAACCTCTAACACAGCTTCATGCATCCTCCGTGACGCCGCGCGCCATCGCTGTGTCCCGCTGGCATATTTGCAAAATGTAACCGTATTCGAAAAACAAGTTGTTTCTACAGTAGCAACTCCCATAAAACGCTCAGTTTGTCAGTCAATCGCCACCGACTTTCTAGCCTAGCGGAATGTTTGAGGTTTGATTTTGCGAAGGTTTTCGGTTCGACTCTCACCTTTGCTACTTTCGTTTTGGAAGTTGTGGTTGCACGTTTCAATTCGTGGGATCACTTTTTTTCTCTAACTTTAGGTTCAGAGGTTAGGTTTAGGAGTTAGCATTAGGTTACGATTAGGGTTAGGTTTTAGGTTTAGCTTTACCTAAAAACTACTTGTTTTTCGAACACGGGTACATTTAGTAAATATGCGTCCCGCTGAGTCACGTGACTACCAGTGCCCTACGCTCTTACGTCCTTTCGCGTTCTTCACTTTATTACAGCGCTTTTCAGTTTTCTCCCGACTGACCATAAGCACTTGCAGCAATATCACTTCATTTCAATTGCTAATGTATTGATGGTTGTAGCAGCAGTTACCGAAACGTCTACGAAAATGTCGTTTGTATCTATTGCTTTGGCCGTTATTTTTATTATTAGGCTCTTCAACACTTCTACTTTCCGTGCACCAAAGTTAATTGTGAAAATATTTGGAAAATATACCACATCTACATTTGCTTAATTACACTCAAAGCGTGTAGGTAAGGGCAATGTCTCAGGCTTAATATATCCCTTGGAAAGTTCAAATATACCACTGGGATACGTTTACCTTACTTGGGAATCCTTGGCCAATGGCATTTAAAATCAGTATCATTTGAAAGAAATCTAATGGCAAGATCTAAACGCCGTCTGAGCTCAACGGGTTCAGGAGCTTGGTTGGGTTCGTGAATGGCTGTTCGAAAAGGTGAGGTGTTGCACACCAAGTCATAAAGACCCACTGTCAAGGTTTGTAAGAAAGATATGCACGCTTCTTTATTTTGCCTTTCAGACTTGGTGCGATTTTTTCAGCCTGAGACGCTCGCGATTTTTCTGTAAATTGTTTTTCTTCGTGTGACAATGACTTTACTTTAGGGCACCATCATCATCGCTGATTTAACCCGCGTCGAAATTCTGGTGGTAACAATAGCGTACGCAGCGTCGCACATCCAACTGTGTTGGTTATTTATTTTGTTTAAATTGCTTGCGTGCGGAATACCGATGGAACTATAATGTTGATCAGGGCTGGCCCTTGCAGGTGCGGGGCCCAATGCAAGACCATGGCGCGGGTCCCCTCTGAGCAGTGGTTTTATGACGTCATCGTGTTCAGTCAACCGTGCTATACGACCATGGTAGAGCGCAGATATACAGCCTTAGCACGAGAATTGAGCACGTTTGCTAACATTCGATAATAGAGGAAATTCATCGCTAGTTCTAACGAGAGCATTGTTTGTTAACAATGAGATTTATAAGCCGTTTCTACTGAATTATCGGGCGCAGGGGGTATCTGGAAATAATGAATAGTCTAAACACCATGGCGCGGGGTCCCAGAGACGCGGGGACCAATGCAGCTGCATCGGCTTGAGGCCGGCTCTGATGTTAATGCAATATAGGTAGCACATTTGCACAACACCATTGGGCCAGCCGCATGAGGTTGCCACAAATTAATTGTGACAGACACTTTTCTGATGAGCTGATTGCGATTTCCTCAAATGACTTCTCGTTGTGGTTCTCTGAAAAACGACAAGTGACGTCGCACAAGATCCATAGCATGCCTTTAAAAAATTGACTGATGTGGCTGATGCATAAAAGATTGAGTGATAGGATTGATGCAAGAGAAAAGCTGGCCGTCTTTGTTGTTAAATGTTGGTGTTAACTACTCGATACAATTCCAGTGATGTTTGTGCAATTAGATTAGTAGGGCGAATTATTGAGACTGCCAGGAACTCATCGGAAAATGTTAACTCTTGTCATCTGTGAACTAACGTTTTGCTCTTTGTTGCCTCGTCTTTATTTCTATATATCTTTGCAGCGATATGGTCTTTTGATTGGTACGGTTGAGAGCATATCTTTGTTCAGTAGCACCACGCGTGAGCAAACCCATAACTGGTGGGACAATGGACCTGTAGAGGGTAAACACCAAATTCCCTACACACTTGAATATGATTTTGGTAAGAAATTATACAATTTTTTTCCTTGCTATCTGACGATGCATTATGCATTGGTGTTTTATATTAAGGGACATTGGATTGCTGCAGTTTTCAACAACGATACTGAAGATACTGAAACTATCTTACAAACGTATGGCATGCGGCTTGGTAAACCTAGAGCCTGTCTTTCACAGTATAGTTACGTAACTTCGTTGTACACTTGACACAGCGCACCGAATCAAATCGTGTGTGACCAATTATAAAACTGTTCTGTTACTTTTGCTCGCCTGGTAATATTGCAACATCCAAAGTTACTACAAATTTTAGAAATACTTCAAGCTTATGTTATGTCCACGACAATTTACAAAACTATTTTCCATCCAAAGAATATTTGCTAGCCCACCGTTGACGCAACTTTGAAGAATTGTGCGTTGCAGCTCACATCTACTGTCAAAGCTTTCACGCTTGTCAAAACGTATACTTCGCGTGGTATATCACCGGCATTTGTTATGCCTGGCTTAAATAGTTGGTTTGCTGTAAGCAGGGATGTAGTGCTAACAAAAAATAGCCGTTTTAAAACAGCTTCAAACTCATTTGAAAGCAAAACATGAAAAAGGTTTAGGAACGCAGTTCCCACGCGTTCCCACCCCACTACACCCCTGGCTGTAAGTCAAAACAGCTTGAGTGGTACGGTGAGTTGAGCATGCGTCTCAAGCTGGTATGTTGGGTTCGATTCCCGGTAGAGTCATCCTGAAGACTTGTAAAACGGTACTTGCGCCCTGTCCAACACTGCGCATGGCGTCGATGGATGTGAGCAAGGGAAAGCTACATGCGTGATGCTACCATTGACTCGTGACTCATGACACAGAGCAAAAGAGATGGTCGCCTGCGGGTAGGTTAGTCGTGACACTCCAAAGGGAGCAAAATGCGAGCGCATTGAAACATCCCTGTATTGCTTGCATCCTTTCGACTCTCACCTTTGCTACTTTCGTTTTGGAAGTTGTGGTTGCACGTTTCAATTCATGGGATCACTTTTTCCTAACTTTAGGTTCAGAGGTTAGGTTTAGGAGTAAGCATTAGGTTACGATTAGGGTTAGGTTTTAGGTTTAGCTTTACCTAAAAACTACTTGTTTTTCGAACACGGTTACATTTAGTAAATATGCGTCCCGCTGAGTCACGTGGCTACCAGTGCCCCACGCTCTTACGTCCTTTCGCGTTCTTCACTTTTTAGCTTGTTGGTGTAATCAAGTTGGCGACGCGTGATTGGAAGAATCACTATTCTGTGTGTTCTTCGCTATCGTTCGCCGCGACTAGTCTTGTAATGCAGATGAAGCAGAGTCTGACAGCAAAGTCAGAAAAACTTGTGTGCTGTGCAACAAGATCAATTTCTGTGAGGTGGCGTCCCTCTTCAATTAGTTGATCAGCTCAGTTCCGCTGCAAGTTCACTGTGATCTATTTTCAGACGAGCAAATGAAGCCGCGTTTGATGCAAGCACTTTCCAAAGTCAGCTCCTTGACTTGCGTTAGCTTCAAGCCTTGGCAAGGTGAAGCGCATCGAGCTGTCTTTACTATGGGAGAAGTGTGTTCGTGAGTAAAGTTGTTTGTTGACAATAAGCGATACCTTCTCCAGAGTAAAACTCTTTTCGGGCACTTGTCTTGTTACATAAATCATCCTCAAAGCTATCCCAGTGTTACTTTTAGTTCAAACGTTTTGTAACTAAGACTTTCGCCTTTGAACAGGGCTAGGTAACGTGTCACACATGTTGTGGGATGTCGCCGGCGGCCGACAAAAATAATTAAGTTTACCTTCATATTTTATCCTTGCTTTCCTTAGGAAAAGGAAGAAAAAACTGAGGAGTGAGAGATGCTTCTCTTGACTTACTGTAAAAGCATCTGCTTATCACGAGGTTTCGTTTTGACCCGATGTTGTGTACTATCGTGGATAAAGACAATTCTGATGTGGACCATATTACATGTTCACGCGGGCTACATCAGGACCGCGGGCCGCAGGTTCCCTATCCTTGGCCTGAGACTAAACACACCGGATTTTTTACTCTGTGCCACATTCAATGATATAGTATGCTCTAGATTAAGAACAGCCAGGCCCGTAACCAGCTTGGGACACCAGGAGGGGCGAAGAGTTTTCTGAGAGGGGCCCAAATTTTTTGAACTGTGTCCAATTGTTTTAAACTACGTCCAACACCTTTTTCCAGGTGGGCGAAAAATTTTCTAGGGGGGCTTCGCCCCTCCTGCGTCACCCCTGGTTACGGGCCTGAGAACAGCCTAGCAGTAACTTTCTTTACGGTCGATTGAATCGCTACTTCAGTAACTTGAGTGACCGAATTTGACACAAAAATTATTGGCGGCGTCACTAACTTCACGCAATGTGTAGAAGACGCAAACATTGCTTAAGTGTTTAAATTTTGCTTCATATTTTAAAAGTTATATTTGCACTTGTTCAAAGTTACGGCATCGTTTTTGTTATGAATTTCTTTTTGCATGACATGCTCAACGTTAGTTGTACCTCCCGTAATTTATAAAAATTTATTTTCGCAATATGTAGTTGAATCTAACGTTGGGCAATGCACTTAAACTTAACTTTGGGTCAAGTGTGGGAAGTTACGTTTGCATGTAAATTCAACTCCGAACAATGTGCATAAAATTTGTTTGCTTAATTTTTAAACGACGTTTAACGTTAAGATTTCAAATTGATTTTGTAAATTTAACGATGCAATTGCAAATGCACTGATGGTGGTAGCAGGAGCTGTCGAAACGTCTGCAACATGACGTTCATATAGTTTTCATTGGCCGTTATTTTCATTAGCGACGCAAGCCTTCTAAGTTAACATTGCATCATGTGTTTCAAGTCAGTTATGAGCTAACTTCACGTAATGGGCCACAAACGCAAACCGCATAGAAGTGTTTAATGCTTGAAACTGAAACAAGTTCAGACTTCAGATCCCACCTCCTCTGCGTGCCCGGAGAGGCACATAAACTTCTTGCAAAACGTCTCGATTAAGATCCCGGCCGTTACTAACCTTGTCCAGCTGCTTGATGTAAGAAAGCTATCAGAAACGGATGTTCGGATGCGCCCGCACAAGGTGAAAGTAACAGGCGGGATTTCAATCAAGAGCTCTGTTCATCTGATCGCAGGAACTGTCGCCCGCTCTATTATTTAATAATGCCTACCCTTCTGAAACAGATACACATAAACGCTTGGGCTTACTGCTCCAGTCCGTCTTGGCATGCTAACTTTGTACACTTGAATCAGAAAGGGATTTCCAAAATTAACCGTCTTCGTTCATTTGTCATTTCCGTGCCTCGTAATACTTTGCTTGTGAATTACAAAACAAACATTTCACCGATTTTTTCGTGTGGGAGCATTACTTTATACAGCTGCTCTGGTGATGTCCAGCGAATGCTAAGTGAAGCACAGCTACTTTCAGCCGCCAAAATAGTATTAGGATGTCTTCAAAACTACATCCTCTAACGATGTGCTAATTGATTTAAACTTCATAAGCTTACATCTACATGAAGACATCCTAATATTATTTTGGGGTGTCTTCATGTAGATCTTTGCTGCGGTTTTTCTTCAAATTAATTTCTGATATGTTACCCTGCCCTTTCCGCCAATTTTTTTTCAGATCGTTCAAAGAATTCGTACCTTATTTTTTTAAAGCCACAACCCAAATGTTCAGATCAGTGTTGTAAACGGGCATCAGTTTGAAACCCGGCCCGAGCTCGACATTTGTCCTTTCCCTGTGCAGACCGCAAAGCCACTTTTGTGGCTCGAACTTTGTCCAATCATAACTTGCCGACCGACAGAGCAAGAAAACTGTTCGAACCCTCTATTATAAAGAAGCAGAAAGTTTCCTAGTTACGATTACAAAATCCGGACACTTTCGGGTTTGAACTTTTTTTGATGTGACGTAACGACTGGGGGGAAGTCAAGGGATTTTTATATGAAGTCATCAGGTCTTGAGAAAAAAATCCAAGGGACAACTTCTCGTTTTTTCTTTCAAAATAACCAAGGTGAAAAACCGCATCTTTAGAGCCCTTGATTGGCCTTCTAGCGTTAGTGGTTGGCAAGTTTTGACCAGAAAACGATGATTAAGTAATCCCCTAGGAAAGTTCTGGTCAAGAACGGAAAAAATCGTTTCTCTGAATATTATAAAAAACATTTCGTATGCAGTCCCGAAATCGGCACGAAACAATTTGACGAACTAAAGTCCGAACCCGACCCGACAAACTCGGCCCCTTGTTTGGTTCAGATGCCACTTCTTAAAAAACCCATGGCCTTAACTTTTTTCCGTAAGGCTTCCAGCTTGTGGAACAATGTCCCAGTCGCAATTAAATCTTTAGCCAGCCACTCCAAATCCTTATTACCACTTATCAGAAAACAAGTACCTATCCCCTGTTGGGAATCAATATTAATCCGACGTCTATACGTTGTATACTTAGCTTCACCCACAGCCATAGGTGGCGGAACCGGGAGGCCGCATGAGCCTAGGCCCCCCACTGTTTTTTTCTGGGGGGCCTGGCCCCCCCACTTTTAAATTTTGAATTTTTCCTAAATAAATTTGAGTAACACAATTAGGATTGGGTCCATTGTTAAAGTAAATCGTATATACTTTAGCAGAATTTGGGAGCATCATTTGTAATACATTATATGTCATTTGGCAGTGAAACTGGCAGGATTCGTAAGTTTTTGGCAGAATGCCATGCATAATCTGATCACCCTTCTCTGGTTTACTTACCGCATTGGTGTTGTCGAATAGTGTTGCCAGCTGGTGTAGTGCTAAACCATTTTTTACAAAGATGGTGTAATTTTACATGCATGTTTGTAGGAAAAATGTCGTGCCACTCCATCGAAAAATTCTTTTAATTTGTTGTAATTTCAAGCGTTTTAACACCATTCTAAATGGTAAAATTTTGCTGAATCTTATGCGCAAACTGAAATATTTGACAGATCAACTTCAGATGGTTTTTGTTTCTGCATTAACAACACCAAATAGCTATATTTTCTTCTTGCATTACAACTTTACAACTTGCTACACGTTCCTATAGCCCGATTCTTCGATACCGATTTATATTGAAGAACGCGAGCTTGCTTGCTTTGTATATCTGTGCCACCACCCACGGTCCCAATTCACTATGTTGTTTACTCGGGCTATTTTCATTCGGCCTTATCACTGTTCATATATTTTCGTTCCGTGTCTGGCCTTTCGCGTTCATGTTGCAGGTGACCTGAATAAAACAATATCGTTCGTAGCAGGCGTTCTCTCGACTTCGTTCGCTCGCGCCTTACTCGGGCTCATCCATTAGAGTTCGAGCTGTCCTATGCAATTAAGTTATTTTCAAAAATAAAATTAATATCAGACTAAATTTTTTTTGAAGCAATAGATATGTATAGAACAATGGTGAGCAAACTGCGGCTGGCGAGCCGCATCAGGTTCACCGACATGTTTTGTGCGGCTCTTCCAGCTGAATAGCAATATCTCAAAATGATAGCGAGTTGTCGTTTAATATTTAAGGTTTGTGTCATTTATCATTGTGTTTACACGAATTCATAAGGTTAGTTGCCAGGGAGTCTACGCGATTTGATGTAGTTTTTCATGTAAAACATTTTCTGTAAAACTTCCATTCTTTACCGAACTTTATATGTATTGGCACCACAAACTGATTTTGCGGCTCGCTGGTGTTTTTGGTTTTCTGCAAAAAACTCTGCCCTTTAACAAGTTTGCCCACTCCTGATATAGAACACTGGTTATGAAGTCCAACCCAGTGGACAGCTCCCACTTCGAGAATAATTTCAAACGAATGATAAATTGTCCAGTAACTCGGGCTAATATGAATGAGCGTAGTACGCAGAGGACCAGCTGGCGTTGTCATTGTTTTTTGACGAACGTTACTCAACAGTGGAGAAGTTATCATGAGAACTTCGCATTTACTGTTACGTAACTAACGTCACAGAGCAACAGTAGTGCCAGCCAGAAGGAAAGTAAATGGAAATTTCAGTGAAACAAACCTCGAACGGTTGTAATCAACTAGCATAAATCGCGTGATGAGCCCAAGTGACGCTGCTGACCTGGACTTTGAAGAGGTTCCGCCACCCACGCCCACAGCCCTTTGAATATCACCAAAAACAAGTATAACGTTTGTGTATGCGGCGATATAGAAACCGAACTAAACCCAGTGATGGGATTCGACCTGTGTGCAAGAACATGTTCTTGGAATTATTTTAATCCCGAGAACCGGTTGCTGGCACGGTTTGCTTTTGGAGACTGTGATGATGAGCCAACCTGTTGTTGGTAGTCCTGGAATGAGAGAACCTGTTCTTAAAAAATTTGAATTCCACCACTGAAAACACCTCTTCTTTCACTACAACCTTCATGGCACCGTGCAGAACTTTATAATAATGTTAGTGATATTCTCACCAAATGCGGACTTGCCGAACGCTTTGTGCATTTGGGCCACGTTAACCTGTTGCGTTTTTGTTTATACTTGGTGCACCTGATGTGTCGATTCCCATTTCAACTGCTGTTGTTAGTGCTGTTAATGCCTTTCTGGAATTCTGTAACAGATTCTGACCGCACTCGTTATCTTCTTCCACCCGATTTCTTTATGCTTGCTGTTGATATTTTTGTGGCGTTATTTCTTTGAAATGTCGACGTAACGCGACAAAATTGTCGAAATGTCGACGGAACGCGACAAAATTGCACCAGCCAGGTAGGTATTGAACCAAACTGATGGAGGCACGATATTGAAAAAATATCTAGACTCCAGAACTACGTCACGTGAACCCCAAAACATGTTGACTCTGAACATGTTGCGACAGCTATGAATGTGTGTAATATGGTGGATGAAACCATGTTGTTTTGTTCTTTAGTACTTCTTAGTATATTTGCACAACACACCGTGGTTCGACTGGGCAAGGGGAATTATTTGGTTGTTTTCAGTTTATTTGCTTAGTTTCTTTTGTTATTACATTCTTAATAACTTTAGTCTATTGAATTTTATAACGCAATGGAAATGTTATGTTGCGCGTCGAGCGATATCTGTTTTTTTTTCCGTACAGATCAGCGATAGGAAAATGGCCAGAAGCGCAAAAAGTAACATTGTCACCACGCTGCCAAGACCTTGGCAGTATTTTGCATGAACTGACGCATCTTCTTGGTTTTGAGCACGAACACAATCATCCGAAACGCGATGATTACGTCGATGTTCACGAAAGCAATATCGAAGCAAGTATGCTTTGGAAGCTATTTCCTTCAGAATATTGTCGCTGTACGGATTTGTTTGATTTGACTTCCTGCGGTTTTGCAGAAATTAATTTTCCAACCTTGTAGTTCTTGCAGGACCTGGTTTGCTATTTACGAACGGTCTACACATATCGCGGCAATGTGCAGCCTTGCTTAACATCGTAGCAACCGTGTTGGCGCCATCCATGCGTGTGTTCTGTGCTGATGCCACATGTCTGCGTTTGTGGTTCTTCTAAGTAACAACGTTAGGGTCATCCATTCGTATTCTTTTCTATTTCCGCTGCATATCTGTGTTCGTGTTCTTTCATGTACCTGTATGTTCTTCGTCAGTGGCATGTGTGCTTAAGCCTACTCAGTGGCGGGTGGGTGTTGAGACGTTCTGCAATTTACGGCTGACACGTGAAACGCTGAAGAACAAGAACTTCATATCGCATGAAGTTGTTTTTTTTATCATTCGTTAGTCAGTGACCGAATTTTCTTTGGTTCACTGAAAAAGGTTTAAGTCAATTCGGTAATGTCTTTTTTCAGTCAAAAAAATATCCAAAAACGAAAAAATGACGCTTTCAAGCTATTTCGGACAAATGACCGAAATGTTTCAGCGAAAAAAATCAGGTATGAAGTAAAGGTGAATAACGTTTTTAGAGTTTCAATCGTCAGAAATAGCTATACCCATTATTTTTTTGCGAGAAAAACAATTTAATTTGAAATAGACCGCTTAGTTGAGAAGCAGCACCGTCGGCAAGTGATGTGTGAGATACAGAGAAATGGTTTGCATTTTCTACGGTGGTTGAAATAATCCACAGTAAAGATTAATTGCACGATAGTTTCTTGTCAAAAAATAGATTGTTGTTGATGTTGAAATAACGTTCCAGTTGCCAAAATACCGACCGTATGTAAAAGTGACTCCAAATATCCATCCGCACAAAAAATACGAATCAAGATTTTTTTAAAACGAAAATGTGTAACGAAGCAAGGGGTTAAAAGTTTATTTGTTCTTCGATTAGTATTAACAACATAAGAAGGTCAGCAGTTCACGGCAGTGTGACGTCAATTTAATTCATTTCTCAACTTCTCAAGCACACCTCCGCAATGCTTTTTTGCTCTTTGTCTTGCTGTTCTCTCTTTTGCTCTCTGTCTCGCTTTTATTTCTCTTTGTCTTGCTCTTCTCTGACTTGGCTCTTTTTGGTTTTCAGAAGCGAAACTGAGCTTCATGAAATTAAGCAAAGAAAAAGCGTACGATCTTGGTGCAATTTACGACGTGCAATCTGTCATGCACTTGAGCGGCTATGCTTTTTCGAAAAATGCGTTACTGCCAACAATCACCATCAGAAAGACAGGTTCGGATCAGCAGATCTTTTTTGCATGGGTTGCTTTTTACGAACATGTCGGTTTGTCTTCTGAAATTCGATCACGTGATGCGTTGCGAATTGCAAAAGCCACGACTGCATTCAAATGACAAGCCTGGAAGGCACGGCCGGATCCATGGGGAGGGGGCAAATGTGGTGATCGCCCCCCCCCCCACCTACAACCTACGAAAGTAACATTATTCACCATAATTTTGTACAATTTGAAAAACAGCATA
>JGI24158J21664_10008367_pt1 | contig 13754 bp, 14 predicted proteins | sample Ectturendosymbi3_FD_21664 | JGI IMG/M metagenome (IMG submission 21664) | reverse complement strand
ACCCTAATGTGTGTTTGGTTATCGTTTCAAACTAAAGAAGCTCTCTTCGCTGCGTTGAGACTAACATTTTACGTAAATTATAAATGACTTCTCCAATTATTGGCGATAATTTGCTCTTTTTCGGATTTAACGAGGGTACTCGCGCTTTGTTAGGTTTGTTAATAGAAGCATTTAGCTTATATGAAACTGTAACGCAAAAATTTGATGTTATCTGATGTTGCAGAAGGAAACAATCTGATGTTAACAAGACTGACCCCAGTGGCAACACTGATTGATACCAAACAACAGTCAGCAACCCTGGCCCGCCGCCAGGATTTCGCTGCAGGGGGGGGCCAAAAACTACACGAGGGGGCCACATTTTTAAATACAATATTGGATGCATGCAGCAACCAGTGGGCCAAACATGAAAGGGGGAGCACAAATTTCAAATGGGGGGCTGGGCACCACTGGCCCCCCGCTGGCGACGGCCCTGCAGCAACCACTAGCTTTAGGACGTAAACAGTAACGTTTTCGTGACATTTGTGCAATAGGCGTGATGCACGAGTAGAGAGTCATATACCCATGCCAAAAGAATGATCTCTAGGAAAAATTACCAGCGAAATCAAATATTTTTCCATTGAACAAAACCGAAAATACTTCTAGGCTATTCAGTAGCGATTAGTAAAACTGGCAGACAGTCAAACTTATAGAGAAATCAGTTGCTGTTCGGGGCGCTTGATACTTAACGCAACATAGGAATATAATATAGAGTTGTATTCTTGTATCGCTTCTGAATCACGAAAATTTTTCAAACGAGTAGTTTATTTGAAACAAATAAGTTTCATCACGGGGGGGCCCCTTGCAGCGGGGGGCCCGGGGCAATTACTCCCATTGCACCCCCCTTAATCCGGCCCTGCCTGGTACTTATCGCTTCCGCTTCGGTGCTGACAGGTGTGGAGTTAGACTCAAAGCCAAGTGTAAATTGTCACTGTAGGCCTAGCCTTCAGTGTTGCCACTTCTGATATTTTAACATCAGATCTTGCTTTTTTAGAGAAATTTTGATGTCTGATGTTTTGGTGACAGATCTGATGTTGACTGAGCTGTTGTTTTTAGCCACATTTTCTATACTTTCAGGATGAAAATGAGTTAGATTCATGATTTTTTCGAGTTTCTTTCATCAATTTCTCACCCTCTTGTGTGTTTGGTAATTGTTCCAAACTGAAGAAGCTCTCTTCATAGCATTGGGAATAGGAAAAACATATGTGTTACGCATAAATAACTGACTGTTCCATTTAATGACGATACCTCTCTCTGTTTTGGATTCAGCGTGGGTTATCACACTTTGTTAGGTGTTGGTAATAGAACCATTTAGCTTAGATCAGTTTTTTAAGGAAAATGTTAGGTACCCGGTATGGACCAGCAGGGACCCGATTTCTTTGATTCTAGTGAGCCGATGATAATTTTCGTTGATTCTAGACACCCGATTTTCAATTCTATGGACCCGAATCGAGTCCTTAAAACACCTTAAAAATCCTGCTTATGTTAAACTGCAGTGCAAAAATCTGATACTATTTGATGTTGAAAAAGGCAACAATGTGATATCAACGCGACTGACCCCAGTGGCAACACTACTAGCCTTCTTGTCTAGAGCACCGCGTGAACAAGACTACTGGGTTCGTTGTACTCTGTCTCTACGGTTTCTGTGCTTGTGCATGTCAATCACACAAATGTGGAATGGCGCTAAAAAACGCTGTTGTGCAACGACAAAACCACCAATAAAATCAGTTGTATTCAACGTTCGTTTGATTAACATCGAAGCAATGCCATTCTCCCAACGAAACTTGTTGCTTCCTTCACGTACCGTAAGTTAAAACCTACTCAGCACTCACTGAAAATTATGTTCTCACTATGCCTATGGAAAGAAATCCTTTCTCAGAAAGAATCAGACACTAAGATCTTACAGAGTGTATATTTCGCCTACCAAGTAGCTATTTTTCAAATAGAACCACTATGCTTTAGATCAGTGCTTCCCAACCTTTTTGATGTCGCAGCCCACTTTTCGCCGAGACTTTGATTATGGGCCCACTTCACGAAAAATTTGTTTCAGAACTCATGGCTAGGCGTAATTATTGCGTTATCTCGGAACATTTCGCGGCCCACCGGTTGAGAAGCGCTACTTTAGATGATCTTCTACTATTCTCACTATGTTTTGCTATTCTCACTATGTTCTCTCTGTGTTTTAGATGATCTTCTACTGTTCTGCGCTCAAGTTGCGACAAGTTAGTTTACTGTACTTGTAATCAATCGACGTTTAAAACTAAAGTTTGTAGAAGCACCCCTCAATTTGAAGCTTCCTCGACTTTTAAATACTGGCTTGCTACATTTTAAACATTGGTAGATGTTGTGGCTTGTCAACCCAGTAATAATCCAGGTGCAAAGGCAAAACATGCGAGATCTGTTGGTCCACTTCCTGCCGCCTATTGTATATTCTTATGTGAATATGATGGACTTGCCTGCTAAGAAGCTTTGACAGCATTGAAAAGTCTGCACTTCAAAAAGAAGAATTATGTCTTGCCTGAGTACTTTCTTGGGGTACACGAGCAGCAGCTAGGGGAATACCTACTTTTGATTGTGCGACTGCCGAACAACATCGTGAAGATCGTTTTTGTGATGTTTTCATAAATAGCATAACCTCGAAGACAGAGGCTGCAAGAAAAATACAATATGACTTTGGATGGCGCTTTTCAACATACGTACTGTCTCAATCTAAATAGAAATCATCACCAATCGCCTTCGCATTCTGGTTGCGTTTCTCCTATGGAAGAACCTGTAACCAGTAATATCTCGTTAGCCTCAACTAAACCTTCGCCTAAGGTATGTCGCTCTTTTCGAAAAGGAATGAAAGTCTGTCGCATGCGTTACACGTTAAAATTATTAGTGAGGTTTGTGCTGATATAATCCGTAGGCATCATTTTATGAAGTTACATCGCTCGATTACGTTTTAAATGCGAGGGCAGCTCGACTCTATCACAATACCAGACTAAGTTACTTTAAGCTGCTGCGGCTGTTGCAGTGCCCCGTTTATTCCAGTTTATTGATTCCCTGTTTATTCCAGGGCACGTTGCGGTGCCCCGTTTATTCGAGATTTTATCCCCTGTGGTCAAGCCCATAGCTACACGCTCTCGAAGATCCAAGCGGCACCTCCCCTACCGGTTGGTGAATTGGCTTGCCAAACGTTCCCCACCGGTATGTATTTCGGCAATTGCCTCAAAATTATCGCACGTTCACAGGACACCTTCGAAAAATCGCCAAAGTGCAAAAATTCGCACTACCGTCGTCTGAGACGCGTGTGAGCGCAGGAGTCGGTCTAGCGCTTGTTGCAGATCAAATGTCGGCTTGCCGATTTGCTTATATTTTTCCTATATGCAATCTGCAGTGTTTCAAATATTCATGAAAGTTTTAAATATAACATTCTTTCCAATTACGCTGTATTCGTTGCGATTCATGATGCATACAAAAGCCAAACCTAACAACGGTCTCAGTGGAGCTGCGTTTTCGTTAGCATTTATTCTTTCGATTTGTAGCCTTGCAACCTTTTCAATTTTGCCAACTTTCATGTTCAAACAAGCAGCAAGTTGAAAACCTAAAATAATTGGTGCATCGTTCATTGCTTGGAAAGTTTTCAACCATCAACGCCTTGGTTTATGCTGTACTTACTGTGATTTTTGTTCCTTTCGAAAATAAAATCTACCAATGTTCTCATGGAGCTGCCGTTTCGCAAGATGTTGTTCTTTGGAATTGGTAGCCTATCTACCGCTTCAACGTTGCCAAATTTCGTCCACAAACAAGCAACAAGTTGAAGTTGAAAATTGCAAACAGTGGTACAATGTTCATTGCTTAGAAAAATGTAAACCCATCAATACCTTGGTTGATGCTGTACTTACTGCAAATTTTGTTCGTTGCTAAATTCAAACCTACCAATATTGTCAATGGAGCTGCCTTTTCGTGATATGTTTTTTCTTTCGAATTTGTAACCTACCAACGGCTTCAACGTTACCAAATTTCATGCAAAAACAAGCACCAAGTTGAAAAATAAAAGAAGTGGATGCAATGTTCATAGCTTGAAAAGTTTTTAAAACCCATTAGGGACCACAGAAACCGATATATCGTCTTGTTCGGAATTTTTTCAGCGATAACTCACAAACCACTGAAGGTATGTCGACAGGTAAAACACTGCAAGAAAGGTTTTCGTGAGATTTTTCAGATACGTCTTACACCAGGGCATGTTTGCATTTGAAACGTCTGAGAAAATCCACTTTTTATTTTTTGCCGTTTTCGGCAAGTTTTTGATCATTTTCAAGAAATTTCACATAGAAATGAAAAATGAAGAACGCCTACGTTTTAACTTTTTTTTCAAGGACTATGCTTGGTTTCGACTGCTTGCAGGGATTATACCAAGTCACTTCCCATTGTTTTGGGGTTGGGGAAAAAAGGAAGTTCAGGCACTCAAATCAATTTGAAAAAGTGATTTTTGTTCTCAGTGGAGCTGCCTTTTCGAGAGATGATTTTTCTTTCGATTTGAAAACATTCGTGTAATATTCATTGCTTGGAAGGTGACCCTGTAATACTAACGCTCTTTTTATGACACACGAATATTAACCCCGGTTGGATTTCATCCGTTTTTCAAAAATAAAATAAAAATAATAGTTTGCTTCACTAAAAGCTAAACTGAATATTTAACTCTTTTTCTGTAGTCTATGCACTAATAAAGCCCGTTTGTACTTTGATTTTGTGCTGTTATTGATGAAAAGGAAAATCACACCTGACCGTGGAAATCACCCGGCTTTAGTATTCCAGGGGTCCACCTGGTGTCTACGTCTAGGTTGATGCTGTATTTAACTGGCTACACAGCAATTTCTGTTCCTTGCTAAAATCAAACCTACCAATGTTCTCAATGGAGCTGCTTTATCGTGTGATTTTTTTTCTGGATAATTTCTGGCCTAGCCTATTCTCAATGATGGAGTGTTTATGTGTAACCAAACACGAAATTGAAAAAAAACAAATTCTTTAGATCAATGCTTGTTGCTTTCAATTTTATAAATTACCCACGATTTCAACTCTGCTCAACTGCTGTGGGAAAACTTTCAATATTAGTATTCATGGCAAAAGTGGTCAACAAAAGTAACCGTGGCCAAAGTGACCAAAAGTTTCACTGTTGGTAAACTTGGCCAAAACAGCAAAAAAATGTTAGATGTCCATAAGCTTACTTACAGTCAAATGCCAAGTTAGTTTTTTCAGTGGACGTCTGACATTTTTCTTGGCTTTTTTGTCCAAGGTTGATAACGGTGAAGGTTTTGTTTTTTTGGCCTTTTTGGCCAACGTTATCAACGGTGAAAGTTTTAGTTGCTCTTGGTATATTTGGCCAAGGGTACCAACGGTGGACGTTCTGACTTTTCGTAGCCTTATTGGCCAGGGTTACCGACGGTGAAAGCTTTTGTTTTTCTTAGCCTTTTTGGCCAAGGTTCAGCGAAAGTTTTGGTCATTTTGGCTGCGGTTACTTTTATTGGTAACTTTGGCTATGAATATCAATGGTGAAAGTTATGTTATTTGGAGTTTGCTTTTGAGCAACCTCAGGCATCCCGCTCTGCCAAACGCGAGTTTGTGTTCCCTGGAGGCAATGTTTGGCACCCCGCTGTGCAAACAGCAGTTGACGCTTCGGGAGGCAACTGTTGGCATGGTATTGGAANTACGAATGTATTCGTGCACCGGTAGACAAGCGATGGCATGAAAGTACGAATATATTCGTACCACGGTAGGAAAGACGCTCATTTTCTAAAAGCAGAAGTGGCCAGCACACTACGGAGTGAAGGCATTATAGAATCGTTAGAAAGCCTTTGGCGCTAACAAGTGCTTGTCACAAAAAATGAAAGAAGCAAGCGACCAACGGTTGGCGACTGATAGCAAACAATAAACCTCTTTTCCACGTTGGATACTTCACCAAAGATTGGTGAGCAAATCAACAACTTCGCCCAGTGCAAAATGTTTAGTACTCTTCATTAAAGTTGGAATCTTATCAGTAAGTATTGTCCCAGAAAGCTAATGTTAAACTACGTCAGTAAAGATTCATCGATCGGTTAATATCACAAAACAATCTGAAACAAACTCAAGCGTATTTGGATAATATAACTATTAGAGGAATCAATAGGATCATGGCCTGAACGTTAAGAGTTCCCTCAGGCTACGGCTCGGGTGCATTTGACTTTCAACAAAGCTAAATCTGTGATAGCGGTGCCTTTTATCGACGTTCTCGGCTACCGAGTTTTAGCTACGAGATTATTAAACCCGATTCTGAGCGAGCACACCCTTTGCTTAAACTTTCATTGCCACATTCCCCAAAAGAGTTGAAACGCGTCCGGTACACTTGCGTGCTATGAACCGTGGATCATGAACTTTTCTGAAAAGTTAAAGCCTTTGAAGCCTGAACAATCAACTTTCCTTTGCGGAATGAAACCGCAAATGCTTTTGAAAATCATCGCTCCGAACTCTTTATGCTTATTTGCTTGCATTAATTACTATGAGCCGCTAAACTACTGAATGGGACACGTTTAATTTTTTCATACCAGCTATTCTTTACCAAAGTGGGTGACCCGTCACTTTTATGCCGAATATTCAACTATTGAAAAGGTGGCTACACAATCTTAAAAGCAGTTCGCAAATGGAGACATTATTCATATGGATGTCCTTTTGCGTTGGCTACGGACCAGCACTATTGTAGCGTATGTATCAGGGGTGGCCAAACTGCGGCTCTTCGAGCCTTTGCATGCGGCTCTTTGAGCTTTCCGAAAAATTGAATATTTGTTCTTTATTTTTCATTTCTATTGCAAAGTGTAGAAATATTGTAAAATGGTTCCCGTGGTACCTAGCGTGCCTTGTAGTATTGCTATGTATTCAAAAAGAATTCAAAAAGGATTATGATGTCACAGAAGCGTAGATTGCAAATAAATTCGTGTTTTTAGATTTTTGTGTTGCGGCTCTTTGTAACTTGGGTTTTACGATATACGGCTCATACATAGAGCAGGTTTGGTCACCTCTGGTATATATGTTCAATCAAACGCAACGGGATAAAATTAAAAAAGCACATATTCAGGTATGGAAAGATATTTGAATGTATTCGTATCATGTTTAATACCTGTCTGGAACTGCCACTGTTGCGCCTGATATCTTTTCTTGGATGTGTGGGGCCAATGGCCAATACTCTGATTTGAAGGGGCTGCATGAATGTCTTGGTCATCCGGGTGTATTTCTCTGCGCATTTTGCTCTCATTAAAAGCTTGCTCTTTACTATAAATGAGGTTCGTCAAATTTATACTGTGTCAGGCATGTTCAGCCATAAAGCTACGGTTTTATAGATCTCAATATAACTTGATCAAAACTAATCAGCTGCGGCCCTGCGGGAATGTACAGTATCAGCATCGATTTTTAAAGGGTCAATTCCAAACTCATCTTGAAACCATCAATACCTGCTGATGAGTTGTTGAGTACAGCAGATTCCCTTTTACTTTTGCTGGTATCAACACATCTGCTTCTTCTGTGATTAGATGTATGTGTTCTTTATTAAGTCTTGTTCACTTTTCCTCATTTATTCAGTTATCGAGGAAGTTTTTTTATGAGTAAAAGGTCTCTCTGTGCAAGAGGCACACCAACCAGTCATACCACCCCTTACTACCTGACTGGAAATTCACAGTGTATAAGATGCACATAAAAATATATGAAATACGATTGTGCTTGTCCTAAAAGTCTGGAGCCCAGATTCAGATTTTTGGCAGGATTTACTTCAAGAAGCCTTGCATGCTGTGCGAATGTTTCTCTGTACCACTACGAACACCACACAAGAGTTACTTTCCATTTCCTGGAAAGATTAATGCTGCGAAACTCTGTCCCTTCCTGTTTGATCATGCCCAGCAAGGTCGTTTAGCTGGTGTGTGCGAAGCAAGCACGAGCCTACGTCTGAGGAACATGAGACACATGAAGCTAATCCAAGGTCATCATTAGTATGTTTTATTGATGGAGAGAAACAATAAAGTCTTTATTTCGGACCTAGCACCAGCTTGAGACGCAGAACCGAAACCAACTTCACATTTTGCAGTCGGCACCCGAGACTTGGAACCGGCTGACCAAGTTGTGGTCGAACCATCGTATGGAACTGTGGCCAATACTTTCTGGGGTTCAAGTCCTGAAAAGATTCTACTTCAAACACCTCAATTCCAAAGAATGATTATAAAGCACCACTAGGCCTGCAACCATGAGGGATCGTTCGGGGACTGTGCCCCTCCAAATTTTTCGTATCTCCACAACCTTTATTGAGCTAAGAAAAAATATGGTTTTGAACATATAATAAAAAGAAAAACCATTACGCTGTATAAATGCATTTCCCCCACTTTAAAACGTGGCTTCGGGTCTGAGCACCACCCCAAATTTTGGCTATACAATCTGTAAAACGTTCGTTGAGAGTACGTCGCACCCCGGATTATAACGACTGGATCCCACAATCAAATTCATTTTCAATGAGCATTTTTTAGCCTATTGATATGCTTTGAAAGTGAGAACATTGTAATGAACTGCAGTGCCATTTGGCGATTTGGGGCTCTTGATTGCAGTGCAATATGTTGGGTCTCTCCAACGTGCTTATCATTAATTTCCTTCAGATTCCTCAAAATCCAACGATAGCTTACAGCAAGTTAAAGCCTGGTATCCTACAATTTTCTGGTCTGTCTCTGCCGTCAAATTATGACACATAATTAGACAAAAATGTAGTAGAGGTAACTTTCATGATAATGGCAACGCTACAGAAGTGACAAAATCCCTTACAATAGAGCAACCTTGCTGAAAATGAGGAAACATCTGAAACACGTACCGAGTAGGGAGCGTTGAAAACGAGATAGATCAAGTCTGCCACTGCGATGCTGATGACAAGAGCACTACAGACCGGTGCCTGTACGATTCTTTGACTTGTTATGCTCACAATTATAACCAGAACATTACCAATAACGCCAACAATCATCAGAGTTGTTATGACAATTGGAACAACAATTCGACTTATCTTCTCGGCATTGATAATAGCAACTGTAAAAAATAAAAGTATGTCAATGCATGTTTTGTTCAGTATAAACGACGAAATACATCACATGTTTTTGCCAAATGCATGCTTCAGATCAGGGATCTCCAAACTACGGCCCGCGGGCCAAATGCGGCCCGCGAAGCCATTTCATCTGGCCCACGAAGCCAATTTGTCAATGATGAAAAAATAATTTTGAAAAAATAAACTGCGAAACGTGTTTACGAAAAATTTGTTGATTTGGTAGAATATAACATACCCCGAAAACAATCACATTACGTAAACTAAAACGTCCGGCCCTCGACATATTTTTTTACTTGCTTATGTGGCCCTCCGATAGAAAAGTTTGGAGGCCCCTGCTTTAGATTAATGTTGTTCACACTTTGTTGCCATGATATCCATTCACTATTTTCAGTAACTTTGGATAGGTCATATATTACTATAAGATTTTCATAACCTATTCTTCCTATGCCCCTTTCATTTTCAAAGGATCGGGTCAGTCATCAATTTTTTATTTTATGACAACGATGCATAAAAAGTGAAGAACAAAAAAATGTGACGATGACTCACCAAAATTGTATATTGATTCATAAATGGTCGCTCCAAAATATTTACAGGAACCACCAACATACTCGAGAGACGACTTTATAAACCGCAAGGTTCGACACGCGCGGTTAGTGGTGAGTTTGGGAACCGTTTGTAGTCTAGGATTTCCTGGCTCTGTGAAACTTAATTTTGCATCACGACGTTGCTGACGTCTTTTTGCGTCTCTCAAATAAGACATGTCAAGAAAAAAACTGGAAATATCTCAAAATGAACTCTCAAATGCCGCGCGTGTCGCTCGCGAAGATGTCTCTAGCGAGTGCCCCTTAATATTACGCACGAGGGGCCTTCGATCAAAAAAACTGCACTGCATTCTAGCGCAGGGTTGGCAAATGGTGCCAAATTTGGTAAACATTGCCAAAAATCACTGTCTTCCATAAAACTTGCCAAAATTTTTGGCGATTTTTTTATGCCAGATATTTGCCATTTTTTGAAATACCAATTGTCAGTATTGACAAAACAATTCATTTTGAATAATTTATCAAAAACATAGGCCTACCCAAACTGTAGAGAGAAAACACAGATCAACTTTACTCGTTGTGAATTATCTTTCTGATTACCCTCCAATTTCTGCAAGACATAGTTACTGGTACTGGGCTTTGCAGTAAAACTACAGTTCAATTGTCAAAAATAAAAAATATGGAAAAAATATGAACTTCAAAAAACAGAAGTATCGAAAAATCAATACTGCCAATAACATTATCAAACATTTTTTGCCAAACATTTGCCTTAAACTGGACAAGCACTTGCCACATTTTTGTCAAGCATCCAGCAATGCTGTTCTCGCGCACTACACTGCGGATACAAGCAAGAAGCCTGCAGTCGCTACAAGGGCTCTCCCAGAATAACGCTGAATTATAGTCAAGCACAAAAAGTCAATACTCGTAAGTTCAACAAGTTGTTCAGTTTGCTTTACTGTAGATTCATCTACAGCGTTCTGCACCAACTATGTCAAACACGCGGCCCGTGGGCTACATGGGGACCAGTTAAAAATTTTGTTGCTGTGTTTGTCCAATACAATAACAACTTGTCCTTATTTTGATAACAATAAATTTGACATTTTGATGCACTGATACTCAGTGCCACATTATCATGCCTGTGTTTTGTACTGGTAGATATCCATGAGTCCATTGGCACCATGGTGAAAAAACTATTTCTAGTTTTCTGATTTCCACAAGAACTAAACCTGCCTATAAAATCACGCGTAGAAAGTGATTCGAAGTGTGAAAAAGTCGCTATCACGGCAGTTACAATTCGAATGCTTTTAGTCATAGTGTCGGAAGGGGAGAAGGGGGCCTTTGACTTCCTGAATTTTGAAATTTTATAATTTCCTAATAACTTTTTANTATAAAAATGTTTTTCTNTTAGTTTCGAGTTGGTAAAATGAAATTTCTGCACTGTTGGCTCCCCCTGCAAAAAATCCTTCCGTTGCCCATGTTTTCAGTAGCTTTAAACTAAACTTTGGTTTGCTGATAAGAAACTACGCCATTCAATGTGCGGCTCTTATTAAAATAGTAACAATTTTCTGCCCAGTGAGGCATTTCTATTGGACATAGGTGATCTGTCATTTTGGACACCCCATTTTGCAATTGTATATCTTTGTGAATGATTTCGTGATTCCTACTCTTCAACCTTCATGTCAGAAACAAGCAACGTGTTCTTAGAGAAAAAAACAAGAATGTTTCAACCTTGATTCAAACGTACGGTACTTATGAGCAGTACAGACATCGAAACACGGGGGAGAAAACTTCTCAAGCTGAACAGGGCCCATATTTGAATGATAACTTGTATGTTGTTGTTGATCGCTGAAACAATTTTTAAAACGTTACAAATCTCGTAGGTTTGTAAAAATATAGTTGCGGTGTGTAGCTTGGAGTGCAACCAATAACATGTTTTCAAATTTCTGAATAATATATGTAGAAAATCCTAAGTAGCAGCATAAATGTTCAAATTTTTATGTTAAATTTCGTATATGATTTGTCAATTCCTTGCATGTCGCGAAATGAGCTCAAAAATTTCAAATTTGTTATTCAGAGAAAACAAACCATGAACCATAGGCCCTTTATTCGAAAAACCAAGCGTATCTCATAAAGAATTGTTTTGTTTATTTGCCTTATTTGCCAGATATTGTTTGACAAAAACGTGTCAGTTTTCTAAAATCGAATTGTGGCGATGATTCCATTTTCCCGCACTACTCTTCCATTGTTTTCCGTAACTGCTCAACCCAGTGGCGGATCCAGCTAATAACGTTTGGGGAGGTGAACTCTGTAACATTTGGTAGTCAGTCTCATAACGGCTTCGTTACTGTAAGAGGTGAAGTATACTTCACAACACTGCTGTGACAAAACAATGGACAGCACAATGGCCTTACATCGCGAACAATGGGATGTTCCGAACATGATGAAAGACTTATTCCAAATTGGTTTTGATATGTTGCTTTCCAAATTGCACAAAATCATGGTGAATAAAGTTACTTTCGTAGGTTTCAGGAGGGTCGATCACCCCAATTGCCCCAGCCATTGGGTCAGCCCACATGAGTCTAAGCGCCGCAAACGTAAACGTTTGGGTAGGCTACTTATCTTACTGGTAAGAAAAACATTAAAAGTTGTTGCTTGAAAAGGAGTCAGTTGGTTTCTTCGTCAAAATCTGTGCCTTATGCACGAATTTGCAACTTGCATTCAACTTCACCACGCACTGTCTTTCCTCCGTATGATGTCACATCTACCTATGCAAAAACGTTATACGCTCTCACAATGTTAACTGCTGCCTCACCTATGCTTGGATCAATTGGAGTTTCATTCTGGCTGTAATTGTCAGCAGTTCCATTCATCTTTGAAAAAATACTTAACAATATCACCAAACAGCAGCTGGACAACCTGTAAGAAAAATCAAGAATGTCAAATAAAGAGCTTTTCAAGCTCATTGAAAAAGTGGTAAAGAAGGTGGAACGACGTCAAAAAGCTTTGTCTACACGTGCGGCCTGGCAAGATTACACGGAAATTTCTTTTTTCTTAGAGCTAGTTTCTATTTCTCTCCAATCATTCATTACAAAACCAAAGCCCCGCTCATATCTTACGGATGACCTTTCTACCTCAAGTAATTTTCTATTCAAAGAATCTGCTTGCTGCCGAAATAACCGATGACCCTTACTCGCATTGCTGTTCCAACAGCTTTTCCACAAAACGTATTCAGTGCAGCACAGTGCTAATCACTATTTCTCGTTTGCATGTAAATCCCATCAATGTTCTAGCGTCAACTATGAGTGATTTTATCATGTCATGCCAAATTTTAGTAAAATAATTGCAATAAACCTGCCCTTATTCTGTACTCCTGTACTTACAACCCATAGCAGTTAAAGCCAACAGCAACAGTACTCTCTTTAAACAAGGGTATAAAAAATAACTGCGCAATACGGTGTATCAAGGCATACTGAAATTGTCTAGTGGCATTTAAAACAGCACTCCCACGAGTTGTATGCATTCACCGCGGCAAAAACAGGGACCCAGCCACAAAGCGGCCATTTCCCAAAATCACCGTCAGGCGCAAATCCGCATCGCTCTGACCACGAAGATTCTTGCCACATGGGCGTTCGGGTTGGAATCATTTGTCATTGCTATGTGCACATGAACGCGGAATGGTAAAAAACTAATTAGTTTTTTCGGACGTAACGCCATGTAAAGTTGTCTTGGTGAGACTTGACTATGTTCCGCCAAAGAATCGCTTTTTCGCATTCGTTTTCAGCGTTTAAAAGTAAAACTCTACCAATCGAAAGATAGGAGCATATTTCTCGAAGAAAACGCAAATCTGTCCAGGAATTGCGGAGTTCACTTTGTTTTGATATATAATTCATTATGTTTTGATATATAATTCATTGATATATAATTCATTCTTACCATTACAAATAATCCATCTCTTCATACACCACTACGATTCTGCAACCGAGCACTAAATGAAACGAAACTACTTCTCACAAGCATCTAGGACTTATTTTTCATCGGTCTCTGACTTGGCATTTACACATCTCAACCCTGCATCATAGAGCAATGTCAATACTTAA
>JGI24158J21664_10008364_pt1 | contig 13755 bp, 10 predicted proteins | sample Ectturendosymbi3_FD_21664 | JGI IMG/M metagenome (IMG submission 21664) | reverse complement strand
TTTCGTCTTTTTGCGATGATTCAAACTTGCACATATCTCTATTCAAGTATGCACTTTCCACGATGGGTGTAAGCAAGGAATCGATCAGCAAATTTTTGATAGGAAATCGATTTCACGTAGAATTACGCATCCTCAGTCCTTGTACTGAGAATGCGTGATTTTGCATGAAATCGATTTCCTATCAAAAATTTGCTGATCGATTCCTTGCTTACACCCATCGTGGAAAGTACATACAATCATTAGAAATGTCAGAAAATGCACCGTTGCGGTTCTTTTTGGCAAAAACAAGAATCGTGCCTCATCAGAGCAGCACTGCGTTCATCAACAGAAATATTAACCGAATCCGAAGTACGACACTCGTGTGAAAAAATCGCCAAATTTTTTAAGCTTGTTATATTAGTCAGGCGATTGAACCGCAAAAGTCATTTTACAACACACTTGCAGTGAGATGCTACTTTTAAAAGTTTTGTTTGTTTTGCTCGGACTCTCGCTAGCACTGGCGCTGGCTGACGCATATACCTGTCTGGTGCAAACTGCCAAGACCGCTGTAAAATTTTAATTACTTTCCTCAGGAGGTGCGTTATTTCCAATGTAGCATTATCCTGCGATGGTTGAGATAGTAAAAAGTGGTTTTTTGACGCCACAATCCTTTTCTTTGCGACTTGCGTGTTAGCAACCTTGGGGCAAGCCATACGTGCAGTAGAGATCACAATAGCAAGCATTGCCATCGCGCAGGAACCCATGTCTTTCCGTCAAAACTATCGCCGTCATGCTCGAAACGACGCGGTATTAAGCAATTTGCGAGCTGTTGGACTTTTTTCCGTTGTGAGTGCGTTAGTCGCTGCAAGCACCAGACCAGTGTCGGCGAATGTTTTCTTCGTCTCAAAGCAATAGGGAAAAAATTGATCTTCGTCAACATCGAATATCATCAAGTGGGTTGGTCGAACGTCCCATCGTTTTTTCGCTGGGCTGTGTTTTGCATCAGGCTGTTGTTGTCGCCACGACTGTTGGTATTAATCATTCCGTTAATGCCGCAGCGCGTGATGTGACGTCAGAAAGCTCTCAGTGACAACATTCACATTTCGCGGTACCTGTGCTTTGTACAGCGCGTGCATTGCGAAGCATGGCCGTCGTTTTGCACCACTGTCATTTGGTAACGAGTGTTTCATTTTCAATGCAGCTGATTTTAATGTCAATCATATGCTTTCGATTGCCTGCATTTCCAAACAATATCATTCCTTTTAAAGGCACGTGAAGCGTTTGATCTGCCAGTTCGCTCTGTGGTGATCTGTCGCTAAGTCCTACGATCAGCTGTAAGCGTAGCTGGAAAGGTCGAGTTAGAGCTCTGCCACATTTCGACATGAGGGCAATTGCCTTGCGTTCCATTTGGACAGCTATTGATGCGTTTATTCTGTTGCTCATGCGCAGCTATAGGCAGTGGTGCAACTGACGGGGGCAGAGGGGAGATTCGCCCCTCCTGGCAAACTAAATGTTAGAACCGGTCCCCCACTTAGCTTACCGTATATATCGGTTTTAGTATTCTCTTGGTTTTCAGTAGATTGTTGTTTTTTGCGTTTTTAGGAGTATTTTCCGGTGATTTACGGTTTTAGTATAGCCATCCACATCCGGATTCACCGTCAAATTTTTTCTCCACTTTTTTCTGAGTGTTAGCTAGTGGATCTCCTTCAGTGGCCAGTGGGCCCCCTTCAGCTAAGTTTCACCCCATTGTTCAAACCTCTAGTCACGCCACTGGCTACAGGAGATGTGTTTCATCTCCACAGCCAGGGTGATAGTGAGCCGCTGCGAATATTTCAGACCGGGACATTGCTGCTAGAAAGGCAACCTAAGCCAGTGAAACAAATACAGCTGTGTAGTACGTTGCCGAGTTGTCTGGTGTCGAAACGAACACTTAAAGCTCTATCAGCGTTTTTCGTCAGCGATTGATATTACGCTAGTTTCGTCGCGCCGTGTGTACGATGTGGTTCGAATTACGTCTCATAAGCTCGTTTTTTGAATTCGTGATTTTTGTGTTGGACGTTTTACCGCATGTCTTGTTTGAACATCAGTTGAATCGGATGACGTACTTTCGTGTCGTGGTCACCTTTGTTGTGTCTCTGCTTAACGTACTGCAAAAATATGGCCACACAGTGCATGGTTTTGTTAACTTGTTCTCCATGTTATTGCTGAAACATTTTTTTGCAGTTTTGTGTGATTAGCTGGTTTGACGTGTTAGGCCTGTGCAACTGATGAACTGCTTTCTGGTTGCTGCCTCCTTACTCTGCTGTGTATGCTTCGACATCGTGAATGCAGAAGGTAAGAATTAATTATCAATATTTTTTCTATCCACCTTGTTTGTTTACAGTGTGTTTCACAGGCAGTTTACTCAATTTCTCAACAATACAATAAGTTTTGTTTAACATACAGGGCTTTCATCGCATACCGAAACCCAATTTGATGGTGCTATACTGCTAAAGTAAACATTCCATTCGATGTATATTATTAGACATGACTGTTACCTTTTTTGATCAGCAAACGACTGAGCAATGTGATGCTTTTTTGCAGCTCCGCTGACCAGGACCGCAACCGTGTAATTGACCCCTTCGACACTTAAAGAAACATGTTTATTTGTCAGGTACAACAAGTTGCAATCGTTTCCCGACCCAGAAAGATATCAGCTGATTGCGGCCCTGCTGCTGACATTACCTGAACTTTAAGTTTAGAATTATATACTTCCTGCTAAACAGTTTTTTGTCTGCCGAGGTCCAGTGTTCACACAAAGACCATGCTGGCTGTGAGTAAAACAAACGCACAGTTGGCATTGCTAGTTGCGAAAGTTCTGCTTGTAACTGTTAACTTTTATTTTCCATCAAGCTCTTCCAAAGTCTTTACGCAACTGCCACGATCTGCCAACCCCTGGCAGAATCACTGCTTACTTTGAATGGGAGTTTAGGCTGAACTGCGATGTGCTCGACTCTTCGTGGACGTCGGTGTTTGGTTCTCCTAACGCCTCGTCGCAGTTCCAGGTAAAACATACATTGTTGCTCAAATTGGTTTGAGTTTGAACGTAAGTCTCTCCAGGCGTTGGGTCGTTGTGAAAACCCGACTACCATGAACCACAGTGACAGCAATCAGCAAAAATGAAGAAAAATCGACACGGCAGTCGTGCCTGAGATTTGTGGGTTGCTTCTTTATTCCTTCGTTCGACAACTTAAATTACGCGAGATGGTACAAAGCTGCTTATGATGAAGCAATAGAAGATTCGCAGCTCTTGCACTGGTAGAACATTTTTAGAAGATTTAGAAGTATTCGACCAGTGGCATTGAAATTTGGTATTGATGTGAGCGGCCAGAGATGGACGTGAATTTCGTGTGCGTGACTTTCGTTCACATTTTCATTTTAACTAAACTAATGCTGTGAACTTCAAGGAATACTTCGCAACATCGTTAGCAACTACTACCTCGTGGTGTTAATTGCGACGCTGGAAATGTATGCCTTCTTTCCTGATTATCCTGTTTTTTACAGCTGTGCCATTCCGAGCACTTCTTAAACATTTATCTTTCAGTGCATCGTGAAAGGCGAAGGAGCAAACTACACCTTAGCCTCTGCTTCAATTCGTTTGCCAACCACTGCTTCCAGAACATTGCCGTACATCCTATTTTTGGTAATACGTCTTTCGTCATTCTTGATTTTTAAGCAATAGCTGATTATCATCTCTCAGAACAGATACTAGAAAAGCGATTTTATTCACAGTTTATGGTGAGTCCTTTAAAAGAGTCGTTTGAGACGTTACGCCAGGTATAACAAAAACGTCCTATATTTTTTAACACGTTTTTCTCAACATTTACGTAATACGCAACTATATGGATTTGCGAATACATTCTTCCTCAATACCTGCCGAAAAAGAGTTTGTAAAACTTGCAAGTCACTACATTTGTGGCAACCTTGTTCGAAAAGTGCGTTTCGTACAGTCCCAACTAACGGTAAAGCAAACAGAGAAATCGGCAATCCAGTCTTTTGTGGAATATTTGTCTTTCTTCGCTTCAACCAACATACGTTTTCAGGTCGACAGCAGCCGTTGTCTTCGTCAAAACGTCACTATAGTTGTTAAAGATATTCCTTCAAAGTCGTGCGTGGTTGAAGCCACCGACCACGTCACGCGTAATGTGAACGTGCATCGTGCGGAAGTGGTGCACAACGAACACGTTATTTTCAATTGTTCTCCAGGTGAAGAGCCCGGTTCTCTATTTGTTATCATTCAGCTGCGCCGGCTCACTTGCAGCAGTGAGGTTCAGTGTGGGAACCATCTTTGCTATAGTTTCGCCAGCGTACGTTCCAATTTCGCAAATTTCTGAGTGCGAAAACACGTGTCGTTGACATTTGTGTCTGCTGACTTTTCGATGTCGTGTCGGTAGGCAAGACACTTCCGCTGTCGTTAAAAACATAACTGGCACCAACGATTGCAGAGGCTCTACAGCAACTGGTGTAAGCTGAAGCTTGTAAACGAAACTTCTCAAAAATTGCATTGTAAGCAAAGATCTTCTGTACAAATGTGCCGTAAAGCATGACGCCAATTTTCACAAAAGAATTTGTGACGTTTGAAAGTGCCGCGGGCACTTGCCTTACTTTTGCTGAAACGATGGGCGACGTTAGAATCGCTTCGCTGAAAGGCGGAAAGCGAGTTGTACAATTTTGCTGCTGAAGTTCATTTAACGCAGTTGCGTAAAGTGCTGGGGTTGCTTTGCTCCTGCACTTTTTTACGCAAACCTACTAACATGAGAGCAGGCGACCGAGTTCACATACTTTGGTGTTTGGTTTCAACACGTTTTTCCGCGTAACTTGGCCCGGCTCCTATCGTTGGCCGTATCTGCCAAAACTGTTTAAATATCGTGTTGATTCTCCGAAAAAGAATGCGGCAGGGGATCGATTTTTCTCATTTTGTCTGCGCATTCATCGACGAAGTTGCACGCAGACCTGCAACTTGTCTGTTCACAGCAGAGCCGCCACTCGACCCAGACCACGTCCCGCCGCCTGCCGTAGATTCAACGCTGTACAAAACCCAGTGGTATTATGTGGAACGAAACAGAAGCGGACATGTCGTCAGCGACCGTTGTGTTAAACTGAAGGAGGTGACGCCGTCACCTGAGCTTCAACTCCAAACAATCGGACACAGCGATCGGCCGGATTCGGTCAAGGTGAGTGAAAAGTTTCAAACGCATTTTTGACTCTATAGCGTTACAGTTCTTTATTCGGATGAGTTTTCAAATGCATCAGGTTCCAGCTTATTACAAAGAAAAAATCCGACCAAACGCATCACCGAAACTATTATCCAAAGCGTTCGAAACGCGTGTTTCTGAATGTGTTGTTAAAATTTTTTTCTCTGTGTGTTACTAACTTGTTTGATTGTGTATTTAAATAGTACAATATAAGTTCATTCACAATTCTGAGCTAGTGCTAAATCAACCATGGCGCTGGTCTATCCAATAATAGCAGTGACGCTACTGGCAACCTCTTCGTTGATAACCATTTGGCCTCCGTGATGAAGCAAGTCAGTACAAGTCATTTAGAACAGGGTTTTCATTTTGACTGCCGCTGACAGATTTTTAATTTTCTATTATGACGCAACTGCCGATCAACACTGGCCAATATGTGCGTCATGATAAAGAGTTGGAAAACTTTCTGTCGCGGTCGGTCAAATGCAAACATGTCTTTACGATGTAACGGAAGACAGAAATCATCATTACCAAACGCGTCGTCGATTATCTTTTATTCAAAACAAAGACTGCAAACCAAAGCATTCTGAAAAATTAAGATGATGTGGCCTGAACTTGTAGGGAGGATTTCAGCTTTGCTAATACCCTATACTGACACAAACGGAAATTTAATTTGAAACAAGGGCTCTCAAACCACCTGTGTGGTACAAAAGGTCGATCACGTGTTTCTTTGTGGGTTCAATCTCTGGGCGAGCTGCGGATTACATCGATGACCTGGAAAACGGAACATGTGGCCTGTCCAGCTTCGCGCTCTTCCTTACTAGATGTGTGCAAGTGAAAAAGCTTCGCAAGCGGTACTACCATTGATTTGTCACCAATGCAGGGTGTACAACGAAAGTATACGCGTAGCCCCTGCACAGTTGGCGAAGGTGGAAACCCGTAGACAACTTTGTGATACTCCAAAGGCAGTACAAAGCAAGGATAATGAAACATTTTTTACAGTGCTTCGCAACCAGTGTGCAGCAAAGTCAGGTCAGCTGTGCTGCAAAACCGATTAGGGCAACGTACGAAACCACAATCTTGTGAAAAGCGTCACGAGGGGGCCACCAGCTTTCAACTTCTAGGCCAAAGTGCCGCCAGCTTCCAGTTGNTGCATTACCGTACTTCGTGCCTAAAACATGTGACCACTAACCAGAGCATCTTCGTTGCGAGTGCAGATGATCAATCGCGATGAGNTGCAAGTGTAGTAAAGTTTATTCAACAGTCGGTTCTTCACGATCCAACTTTCCTTTGAACGTGTGTTCATAGTGCCGCTTTCAAAAGTGGATCCCAAGTACAAAAACAGACTGAGACTCGTACAAACAGCAATGAAAAAGTTTTCAGCCGACCGAAACTGTTTCCCCACGTTCCTGTCTCACCTCTCTCATTCAGCACAAATTGCTTTTCTTGTTTCAGAGATTAAGCTTGCGCTGGGCTCACGCCGGCGTCTATTCCTGCGCTGTGACGTACAACAACCGGACGATTTTCGTAACTCACTACGCAGTGTGTATCAAACGTGAGTCAGGTTATGTTTTCTTGAGTTTTCTTAGCCTTCCCTGTCTTCACGTATCTGAGGCGATTGTTAACTCGTTTAAGGATAGCAAGGCATTGCCACGTTCTTGATGCCGTGATAAACTCGTGGTTCTTGCCTTCATTACTGTTTATAGAAGATAGTTTACCGTGATTTTGTTGTATCGTTTCAGATAAGAAAGTGGTGAAGGATCCTATTGTGGGATGCACAAGTCGTATTAGCTTCAAAAGTGATGAGAAAGTTGAAGTTAAATGTACAGCTAGCGTTGGCCTGGGAAAGATACAAACTGAGGACCTGAAAGTTCGCTGGAGAAAAGTAATTCCACTGTATCTAAGTTTTCATAAGGAGCATTGATTCCTGCTTTGCTAAATGTGCTTTTCGATTATTTTTTCGGATATTTTTTGCACCTGCTTCACAGACAAAAGTAACGCTTGGCTGTGTCGTGTGGAAAAATCCACTGATACTCATCCACCTATTACTTGTGGCGTGGCTGTAAAACAATTTAATACAGTTTACTGATTTAGCATTGCTCAGCTTTGGTGACAGTTTCGTTCAAATGTGTTAACATGTCACGGTCTCGTCACGCAACAGTTAACCAGCAACCTAGTTGAATTCCGATCCCGCGTGTTTTCGATCATTCTCGAACGATCGAACCGCCGGTTAATCAAAGTGACAGCCGCCAAGTCACGTTTAGCATGATTGCAAACTTGAACTAACACCAGAGTTTTTTAAAGGAATCGGATCCCTAGAATTGAGAATCGGGTCCCTAGAATCAGAGAAAGCGGCTCCCTACAGGTCCAGACTGGGTACCCAACATTTTCCTTTAAAAAACCCTGACTAACACTGTCACGTTTCTCTGGTTAGTTCGGCTTGTTGTGTTGCAGTGCACAATTTGATTCATTTGGAATGGTCCGTCGTAACTGCATTCAGTGTTCACTGTTCAGACTTGTACTTGATTTCTTTTCTGCCACAGATCAGCTCTTCAACCGACCTGTGTGCAAACGAGAATTACACCATGCCAAGTACGTCACCCTCAGATCGGCGGGTTGGTTGCCGAATGTAAGGATTTTGTCGAACTTGGAGATTCATGCTGCAGTGGTTGAGTTTATTCCTCGTGTGCTGTTGTGACTGCTGAGATTTGACGTAATTGAGCATTGCGCTGCAAAGACCAGTGACGTTTTACATTGCTGTTTCTTCAAAAATGCGACGAGTTACAACTTTGGCTAACTGGAGCCAACTGGTTGTGGATGACCTGTTGATTTCTGCGCTTAAGGAGCGCATTCACTTGCTTCCTTTTTTACCGTGTTTTTATCGCTATTTCTTGGATTTTGTGTTTTTTTTTTATCTTTACTCTTCACGGAAAATCCTTTCTGTCTAGTAATTCGTTTTATTCCGTTCTCTCGTCATTTGTTCTCGTAAAGACCCCCTATTATTCGAGCTGATCTCGTCGGCGTCTTTTCAATCAGTGGTTAAGCAAAGCGCTGTTCTCTATTTTGATAGAATTGGTTTTGTTTCAGAGAGAACTATGCCAATCAACGGGTGCCCTGCTTCGTCCATGTAGCCACCAAGGACGAAAGAGATGCTGCAATTCTGTCAGGTCAGATGGATCTACTACTTGAAATCAGGTTCGCCTGTCAGTTTACATCTACATGGGCATTGCTGCTTTGTTCAAAGTTTTAGATTGTGAACGAAAATGAAACTGAAATTTTTATGATTAAAATTAGTTTCTGCTTCGATCCGCGTCTGGAGTGCAATTATTTTACAACCCAGCTATAGCAGCAAACTTGCAAGGAAGTTGTACCGCACTTAACTTGTCGTGACGACTGATGCCCTGAAGCTCATGGTTGGTTTTCGCAAGAACTACTAGTGATTGTCTACAGTGCATATTCAAAATTGCCAGTTATTGCAAAAACCTACATTCTTTGCTGGCCATTCTCTGTCGCCAGCGTATGAATAGTAACTTAATAGGGTTTAATGCTGTAATAAATGTGACCCAGGAGTATATCGATTTGCTTGCACAACATGCAACATGGGCAAAATCAAGCTCATATCCAAACAGAAGAGCGGCTATTNCNAATTTATATAGAGGCGNAATTTGGGTAGACNGACTCCTCTTACCTCGACTTGCGTGGTGTGAAACAACGACAATGTACTAATGTACTCGACNAAACTAAAGACACTGCAAATGAACAAATGGACAACATAGATTAAGGCGGAAGACTTTCGTTGTTAGACGCGATAAGCTACCAGCATCTGAAAAATTATACGGAATTACGTTTGCAAAGAGAACGGTTATGCCCCTGAAGTATAACCTTCCTGGACCAGGGATTCCCAACATGGTACATTCACTTATCTGAGGGGGTACGTTTCTTGTACAGCCACAACAGTTTAACTTTGAGACAAAAACGGAATCTACCTTTATAGGTCTTAAAAAATCAAAAAGTTCTAATAAAAAGTTGAAGATTTTTGTTATGTTTCTCAGTGTTTATGTCATAAAAATTTGAAGGGGTACACGTTCATCTGTCGAAATGCTATAAGGGTACATGGTCAGAGAAAAGTTGGCTACTCCTGGCCTAGACCTTTATACGTTTCCAGTGATAGATGCTTTGCCTGTGCCAGTTGCTGTTGTGCTGAGGATGGCCAGCACTTCTACCGGTAATGGTGAGACTTGGTTTTCAGAGCTGGTCGGCAAAGAGATGCCGGTCGGTACGAAGTTCAGCTGACAAACGGCAAGCGCTCCAAAACAGCAACATTTGTGCTGGATTTTGAAAAACCACCCAATTTGGGATTAACTGTCGGTGTCTCGTTGTCTGCCACTGCGGTAGCGGCGGGCATTATTTTCATCACCTGCTACAACTGGGTGCGGATTAAACTCTTCTATAGACGGCATTTCCAGAAATACGACATGGGTATGTTGTGTTCAGCCGACTAAGATCACGCCGCAGAAAGTCAAATTTTTCGTTAGTGCCGTGTTTCGCTGTTAAAATAGCAGGACTGTGAAGCCAGAACTCAGATTTGAGGCTCCGGCTCCAGGCACCTAAATGTTGATGGCTCCGGCTCCAACATCTAGAAGTCTTGGGCTCCGGCTCCAGAATGATTTTGTCTACTGAAAACTGAAAATCATTGTATTGTTATACAACTCGCTTGCCCCACAAACTGGGGCTGCAGATCCGGAACCAAAATTTCAGTCTCCAGCTCCGGATCCACCACCTAAAAGTTTTTGGCTCCGGCTCCAGCCATCCAAAATTTCTTGGTCTCCGGCTCCACAACCCTGATCAATGACAATTAACGCGCTTCGCGCAATTTTCTTATTTCGATTATTATTCGACTTCCGTTTTTATTGAGTTGTCCGCGAAATCAGATGATGATTGGTCACCTGCAGATAAACTTCAGTGTCTTACATGTCACCTGAAGCAGGCAATCGCTTTTGGAACGGTCGTTTCACTGACACAACTCCTGACCTGCTGATATTGTTTACAGCCCAGTTAAATCAAAATATGTTTTTCTGGTAAAGACGAACAAGATCAAAAATAACTTCCGAGACTTTGCTTCATGCATCCGGTTTCCGACTGTTTGAACTTTGAGGCGATTTGTTGGCTAAGCTTATATTTTCACTGAATCTTGCAGTATCCTATTACGGGACAATAAAATGTATACTTTTCAGCAACGCGTTCCTTTTGTTATGTTGACGTCAGCAGAGAGTGCCATCTCTCCCGAGCCTCATCCATCTTCGCCGTTTTGCCAGCTCGCAATACAACAACCATAAAAAGCTGTTTTTCCTTCCAGATGGAGACAAGTTGTACGTCGCTTACTTGGCGTATTACTACTCGCAAGAGATGGACGAAGATGACAAAAAGGACACGAAACGCATCGTCGACTCCATCAAGAAAAAGATGAAGGAGCTCCGCTACACATATTATGACCAATACGAAGAATACACGCAAGGGTGTAAGTGTGTGTCATAGGTTGTATATTTGCCGCTGTTGCCTTTGAAAACAAAAACAGCGTAGAATTAAGTCCGCTTCTAATCAACCAACTGAGCGAAGCTTCTTTCAGTTTGTGGTTTGCTTGATACTCCTGAAAACAGAGGTTGCCACAAAAAAATCGCGTTTTGTTTTTAGTTGAATTTTCGACATTGCTCAGCAAACTTAAACAAAGTCACCGGATGATAATAATTCTGACGAAGGACTTCGTCAACCAAAACTGGTCACGCTTCGCCGCTGAACAAGTGAGTCTTCGCAAATGTACCTACGTGTTCACCGCCGTTACAAAAGTACCGGATAATACCGCACTTTCACCATGAGCGCATTAAAATAAGTGCTCTCACCACATGTTTATTATATTTGAAGTAAGCGCCTTCAAGCACGCAGTAAATTCCCCAGTCGCTTCCGGTCCCGTGTGGAAGGTGACCTTTCCCTGAACTGGTCTAAATCTGGCACCTGAGAAAATGAAACGATTAGTCTTCGACCTATATCGCGTGAACTTAACCCTGATCTTATTTTCGGTAACTCGTAGTTCTTTCAAGAGAAACGACTTTGCATATGAACTTTACGTTGTCTGTTTGTGACGTTCGAAACGTGCATGTGGTTTTCACGAAGCATTTTGTTGCGGAGCATCTGCAGTCAACTGCTGACGTGTCTCTCACTCTACAACACACAAGCGCGAGCGGTGAATCTGATTCCCGCTCTCCGCTGGCCGCAACAGAGCCATCTTCACCCTGGGTTCGAATCCGAACATTCGTTAACGAAGCGGGTTTAACTAGTGTACCTCCGAAACCTCAGAAAACTCTGTGTTGGTTGATGGAATACTAGAGTGATCTGCAAAATGTTTAAAATGTGTGGTGCTCGCATAGTGAGTTTGCTGTAAAAACTTCCCTTGTCAACATGTCTTCGCACGCTTATGAATTAGTTGAAATTGCATGCAGTAATTAGAGTGCCATTTATTTCGGATGTTTTTAATATTATTCAAATAACCATGCAGTTTTTCTTCAGGGTTTTAGAAATATGTTGCAAAGCAAAACCAAGCTCATATTTGTGTGCACTCCCAAGTCGAAAACAGTGTTAAAGGAGCTCAATAACCAACGGATTGCTTACACGGATAAAATGATAAAAGCAATGGAGGTGAGCGCGCAGTTTTTTGTTAAGGTCGATTTAGATTTGTTCTGGTGGTGAGGCGAGCCATCTGACTGCACATGGCCACTAACGGCGACCGCTTTTATAAAGAGAAAAAGTATTTCCAGCGTGTCATTTGCCATGGTACTTGCAAAAACTGCAGTGTCCATTCGTTGGCGCAATAGAGCAGTTACATGTTTCTTTGTCGACAGACTTGATTACATCTGAGCACATGCAACACTCCAAATTTTCTTCAAATTCTTTGGTTGTTTTTGCTAAAAAGTGCATGGTTTACTTTGCTTTCGTGTCAATCTAAATTTTCGTTTGTTTTCTTAGTGAAAAAGGTTATTTTTCTATTTGAAAACCTTGCCGTTGCTGACGAAAACAGAAATCTAAAGTCTTCGATTGGAATACAAACATTTATATAGCTCTACATCTTTATAGCTTGCTGCACATGTTCTTACAATTGCAACGGGATTCATAAAATAATATCTGGTTATTTTCGGCTCAATTACAGTCCAAACTTTTTCCAAATTCAGCATCTCTTGATTTTGATTCTCTTTTAATTTATTTTTTTAATTGTCTCTCTTTTTTTTAATTCTTTGTCTCTCTTACGATTAATTGCCTCTTTTACGATCCCTGATTATGCTCTCGTCCGTCAGATCATCGTTGAAGTTTGAAAGAAAAAGTTGTACTGCACCAACTGGAAATTCTTTGCCCAACTTAGCCCAACTTCCCAACTTAATTCTTTGCAGGCCTGTAGAAACGTGAAATGGACTCCAAAAACGAAAGATTCACGATTTTTGTGCAAAATCGAATACGCTCTTCCTTATTTGAAGAGGTTAAGAGAAAGAGATGACCCGGATAATCTGTCAACGGAAGCGTTTCGAACACATGCTGAACACTGCGAAAAATTGCCATAATCTTGCGGCTGTTGATGAACAAACAGCGCCATGTTTAATCGCGTTCTCATACGAGAGACATGGTAAAAGGACGCTGGTGCCAGTCGCATTTTTTCTTGTTTTTTGCGATATCGTGCTCCCGCAGTGCAAGCAATTATGTTGCTTGGAATGCTTTCATTTCAAGGTGCCCGCGTTTTGAGCCAGGAAACCAGTTTGGATGAAAATGATTTATTTCCACTTTGCGTCCAGCACTGGGAACGAAGGAGTGCACGATGCTTATTTTTTTAATCCGCTGAGACTTTATAAGCGAACGACCAAGGAACTTACGCCTAAAGTGGCCAGATTCTCAATATTTCTATTCAGTGTGCGTTAACAGATCAAAAGAAATGCAAACTGCCAAAGCTGGAATCCTGAAACTATAGTGAAAAGCTTTTTTTTCAACTGTGTTACTGCAATCGTTAATGTATGGACGTCTTGGATCAATTTGAGGAAAACGTGCCTAAATTTTTATCTTGCGTGCTTTTATCAGGTTTGTTGTGATATTTGATTGAATTAAGGTACTTTCTTACATTGCCGAACGCAGAGCGTTCGTACACCAAGGTGCCTTCTCGGTTTATGTTCGAGAGTACGATTTCAAATCATTGTGAAAGATTTTTATAATTTATTATCAGATGGACATTATGTTGCGGAAACTTTTAAAATAGTTTTTTTGCGCAAGTATTGTTCGGTTGCTGACTCTGCAAAGCTAAACGCAAGACAGCAACTTCTATACGTTGTGTCACAGAAGATAAACTTGTCTTCGTTATATTATTTGTATGGCGTGTCTAGATACATAAAGAAGATCTGAACCAAGCGAAAGCTGACTTTTAGTTTCACAAACCTGGTGGGTTGATATTGCAAGACTCGGAGTGTACGGTCGAGCAAGTCTGATTATTTTTTTTTTATTTTTTATGGCGTGTCTA
>JGI24158J21664_10008363_pt1 | contig 13756 bp, 4 predicted proteins | sample Ectturendosymbi3_FD_21664 | JGI IMG/M metagenome (IMG submission 21664) | reverse complement strand
AATTTTGTTCCTTTCGTATGTATCTTATGCTCTTGAATTTAGTTCATAAATTGAAATGTGAAACAAATTTAACTCTTTTATCCACGTAATCCCACATCTACCTTTTGCAATGGCGATGTTTTGGAGCCCCTTTCTGCGAGCTTGCCCTTGAATTTTAATATCCATCCCTATGCAAGTTATCTCAGTATCTGTAAGTAATGGCAGTGTCAATTCCCTCAGCCCTTGCAAAATGAAAAGTATCTTGCTACTTACGTTAGATTTTGCCGTTGACTCTTTTCGTTGCAGTTAAATGATTTCAAATTGTTTACTGGAGGATAGGGTGGCAATTAACATCAGATGAAAGTTGAAACACTGAGCTTATGAACAGCAGGTCGGAGTCTAATGTCTTGACAAGACTGATTTTTACTCGGCGGCAAGGTAAATAGAAATCATTGTTGAAAACGTTAAGGCTCGACATAATTTGTGATTGAACCGCCACAATACGCGTCATCACAAATAAACATGTAGAATGGATGCTATTGTTGCCAGACGACAGTTACTATGGCGCAATGAAGAAAACTTTGAAACTGAATCGCTTCTTAGCCAATGTTTGAGCTTCAAGATATAAAATTTATATCACCGCCATATTCACGCATCAAGTTTTAGAACTGTGCAATAACAAAAAATCTACGATATTGATTTAAGGCTACGGTGACACTGGAAACAAGGATATGTTATATTTGTAACATCCACGGTTATCAGAGAGGAATTTGCAATGGTCTTGAAATGAAGATTACATAACCATTATGTGGGATACAGCAAGCTGGTGCACCAGAAACAGCTGCGAAAAGCGTTACTCCAGTTGTTTTTACTTGCGGCCATTGATTTATGACTACAAAAAGTCAGATACAAGTTTGTGTTCGACTAAAAACTGAATTAGGATAGGTTCCTAGAGACAGTTTCGTTGATTTTCACTGAAGTATTTATTTGGCTTATACTTCAAATATTTTATTAACCTGAAAGCTTTGGACTTGGGGGTGGCATTGCCCCGTTGTCCCCCATAGCTACGCGCCTGGTGGCAACCGTATTCTGATTGTATAGGCAACAGAACAGCGCAGGAATTTGAGATTGAGCGAAGTTCATGTGCACATCGATTCGGCAACTCAAATTAACTAACACAATTTTCAACAATCATGAGAATTCAGTTTACATAGGAAATCTGTAGCCTATACTGTGTCTACAGATAATCCAGTGGTAGTGTTCATTTTACTCATTTATTCCCTGGTTTTATGCTGGGGAAACCTTTCCAACAGTAATGTAACCATGAAATTTACACAACTACATTACTTTTCATCACAATATGTTGGGGGGACAAACGATATTATGTCCCCCCCTGTCCAAACGTTGGGGGGACGTGTCCCTCCCGTCCCCCCCATAAACTCGGTCCCTGGCGGTACCTGAACCTTGCCAGAAACAGCTTTTGCATCTTATTTCCTGCGAAAGGTATCGTTGGTTATAGGCAAGTAATTTCTAGCCGTCTGTACGTTCTTTTGAAAGGAACTTGTTCACTCGCTTGCCGAGCTTTCTCAAACACCGGTGAATAAACTAAATAACTTGTATGTTAATCATTTGCAAATTCCAAAAAAGCATCTCGGGGCGCACAAAATGCTCTCGCGGGCCATATGTGGCCCGCAGGCTGTGTGTTTGAGACCCTTGGAATGTAGTTTGAAACTTGCTAAACTACGCAAGAATTGAGGATGCGCATAAACGTCGCAAGAAACTTTCGTTTTTTATTATGTGAATGTTGTATGTACAACTAACTGGGGGTACAGAACAGATGCGGGCTTGTGTGAGCCGTTATGATCAATCCGCCTGAACTGCCAATTAATGTCTGCCAATGAAAAACCAATAATTAAAACCTCGAAATTATGCACAAATTGCAAGCACAGGTATGCGTATGTATTAGCGCACATCCAGTGCCGGATTAAGGTAGCGCAGGGCCCGTAGCATTTCAACAGCACGGGGCCCTAAGTTTTAAAAACATCTCAACATCTGCTAAATCATAAAGGGTGTGGGCAAGGCATCCGTGTCAATAGCTTTTCTCTCAACATGCTCTCTCCAGTTCGCATCGTAACATGACAGTCTGAGTGTATCCTACTGACCGCAAGTGTTGCCAGATGGTTGTGACCTAAATCTGCTAAATGGTGTCATAAAAAACTGCTAGATCCTGCTGAGAGTCTTGTCACAAATTTTCAGCTAAAATCTGCTAAAAGCAGTGAAGCTACGTTAAAAAATCTGTTATTTTAGACATGATAAGTTACACAATATATTAATTTTTCGTCTTGCACTCGCTCTCAATAAGCATGGGCTGAAAGTGCCGGTTTTGGCCAATACACGTTTCGGCCCACATTTTTCTTTCAGTCAACATTTTGAGCAATGCAGCTGCAGCTTACCTTGTTTTTTGTATGACACACAGTTCTTGACGATCTCTTGCAAATGGTTGCATGTTTTTATGCAGTAGGAGATGAGCAAGGCTCAGCGATAAACAATCTGGACATAGCTTCAGCCCTACAATATTCTAAGTCTGATCTTTGTAACATAAAACTTTGTGTTACATCAGGGAGCATGCAAAAAGTTCTTTAGTCTCATCTGCGTGGTTTTGCTGCCAGTTATGCCTTTTAAGCTCACAGTGTTTCGCTTTGGTTGCATTATTGCAAACTTCGCAAAAGGCTTTTCTTGAATCAGCAGGATAGGCAGTCGGCACTGAGCCAAATTTGAAGTTCTGAATGTTGCAACCACATATGTCGAAACTTTTGGCAGCTTTGGTTTACCAGGAAGTTTTTTTACCAGACATTACTACTTACTAGCGTAACTGAACCACTTGAAAATACCGTGCAATGGGATGAAAACCTATTTTACCAATGTTGTCTGTTAACCTAACTCGCTCACTAAGCACACAAGCAAATCATTTAGGCTTCACCAAGCGTCTAATTACTTTTTATTATGATACAGTTATCTGCTTGATGTAGCTTCGTTGCTGCATCATAATAAAAATTCCAAGTAATTGCAGGCAGCTGGTTGTGCTTTGTCCTGGTGTTACCCAATTTTGAAAACGTCATAAAGAAGAGAAGTATATTTTTTGATGAAGGTGTAAAAATTTTCATGTTGAAAAACTGTTGAAACAGGTTTTGGTCAGGACGTTGTTATCTGCTAAACCTGCCAAACGGTTGGTAAAGTCCTGCTAGAAAATGAACTAACTGCTAGATTGAAACTTTTACAGCTCACAGTGAGAAAATCCTGCTAGATTTAGCAGCAAAGCAACTAAAATCGCAACACTGCTGACCGCAATCTTATGCATTTTGTTACGTAATTATACAAAAAGAATCAAACAAGAATTTCTGGACACAGACAGCTTTCAACTGGAAACCTTCGCTTACTACTTATGGCAAATTTAGCAAATACTGACTTCTTAGACTGAAAAAGATCTATATAATGTAATAAATAGGATTTATTGCAGAAGACCCCGGGGCCCGTAGCAATTGCTACATTTGCTACTATTGTTAATCCGGCACTGCGCACACCCAGGATTGCCAGATCAAAGAATGAAACGGAGAATAGTGATACATCAAAAAGTCAGCTAAATCAAACAAGTTGAAATAGGACAGTTGTGAAATTTGGATCAGAAAATCAAATAAACGTCAAAAATTATCTTTCAATCCTTTTTTGTGATTTTCCCTTCATCGCGCGATCAAGAACAATGATTATCAACATTTCATGGTTTGTGGCCCCCTTCGAAATACTGTCAACACTTGTTGCCCCCTGCTCATCAACAGGGTTTTGCAATATCATGGCAGAGCTATTTAGTAAAGGCCTTTGCCCGTGGTCCCCGGAGAACTGTTCCGTGGCCCCCAAAGGGGGCCGAGGGCCCCGGTTGATAAACCCTAATTGAGAAAAAGTCACGTCATTATCAGTTGGGGGTGCGACGCACACCTAGAATTCAGGTCCCTGTTATTGAAGAATGTTAGAATCACTTGAATTTGACAAAAAAAAACAAGATTCGAAAAATTAAATCTATGCAACATGTGTTAGTAGCTTTACAATAGGAAAAATCATCTAATTTCAGCATTTTAAGTTTTGCAATTTCAATCTTTGGATGCCCCCCTGCCTTGGATGCCCGGGGCCGTTGCCCCGTTTGCCCCCGCTCTGCACGCCACTGCCTTGATCGCACGATCTAGAATAAGTCACGTCACTATCAGTTTGATTGGGTGTGCGCTCAGGGGCGTAACGAGGGGGGGAGCAAGGGGGGCATAATTCCCCGGGAGCCAATTCACTATGGGGGCGCTGAATCACTGCGTGAGCCGCCGAAAAGTCCCAACAGTCTCACAAGTTCTTTCTTCAATACAGTAAATTTGCTTTCGGAAGAACTCAGGTTCGACCACGCCGGCGCCAAACTTGTTTTTTGCCTCGGGCGTCAGCTAACCTCGTTACGCCCCTGTGTGCGCTGCTCACCTAGAGCTCAAGTCCCTAGTATTGAAGAATATGAGGGTTACTGGCATTTGCAATACGAAAAAACTAGTACAGACAAGAAAACAAGTTTTGAAAAATCAAATCCTTGCAGCATGTGTTAGCAGCCCTACAATAGGAAAAATTATCTAGTTACAGCATTTTAATTTTGCCAGTTTCACTCTTTGGATGCCTCCGTGCCTTGGATGCCCGGGACCGTCGTACCGTTCGCCCCCCCTCTGCACGCCACTGCTCGCAGTCCTCCCAAGTAACAACAACATTAACAGCATTAGTGACTACAAATAGAAATCAGTTCACTCCGCAAGTATTAAACGGGTACATCAGGTCATAGGCCCGTAGTCAAAGGGTGAATTCTTCAACAATATGTCGCTGCTATACTCACGCTCCCCTCGCACGCTCCTCCCCTGCGAACCTTTCACGTCCCTTGTTTAAGGACCTAGCCTCTGAAGAGAATAGAGGGGTATTTTGAAAACTACAAGTCACCGATCAACAACAGGGTACCAGGAATTGGCCAGCCTACACAGGGGAAGACAGACGGGTGTAAGGCCTTAGGATAACATTGCTTCAACCCTCTCTCTCGGGCCGCTTAACATATATTTGGATGTTCCCCTAAGGCAAGTTTCCACCAGATCCATGCAGCACGTGTTAGTAGCCTTACAATATGAAGTAGAATCTAGTGCAATGTAATTTCTCTCTTTAGATGTGTTCCCTACTCTAGGATGCCCGGGTCATCGCCCTGTTCACCCCCTCTGTATGTCACTGTGTGGCAGTCGCACTGCATCGCCAAGAGGGCAGACGTCCGAACTAAGAAGACATCACGTTCATCTAACCTAGGCTTCAACTAGGAGTGGGAATTACTAGCAGAGATCACTCTAATGGCAACTGGTCGCTTTACTGTTATGAAGGGGAAGTCTTGAAAGTGCTTTGTGTTTGTGGTGCCCTTAGGCTGCACACCAAACTTCATGTGCGGTTTGTGGTGACAATCAAAATACGGTGAGCATTTTATCAGAAGTAAAGCATTCGCATAACAAGTTCATATCATCCCTCCACCATCCCAAGCTCGCATTTGCAAAATGAGTTGATGACCGTGCCATAACACTTTTTAGTATCGCACTTTGGCCAGCGAAAATGTAGAAGTGATTTTGTATATTTCTGGCAGGTTTATCTATTGTAGAAACTTTCTAGATATTCCTAGTTTCTGGTAATTATTTTTTTGTTTCCGTGTATAGACCATTTACCAAATTAGTTTTCGTTGATATGCTAGCTGACTTGTTTCATCGTTTCGGAAGGAATGAGGAATTTGCTGCTTATCTTAATAATTCTTTGTCTTGCTGGTAAGTCGTCTGTCGGTTGCAGGTCCTCAAACAGCTGATGTTTTCAGGGAGGACAAAATGATTGCAACTAAAAACGTTTTCGTCGCTTTCAAAATGCCTGTAACAATTTCGGGGGGGAGAGAATTGCCCTGTTGCCCCCAAGGTTGAGGGCCTGGTTGGATGTTGAGTTAGTGACGTAAGCTCTTTTTGTTCTTGTTTGAAAAAGGCGGCGGCAACAGCTTGAATTACTAAACAGATGCTTTCGCAATCAATCAACTGCAACGTGGCTTGACAGTCGTTACGCCAGAACGCTGACATGATTACTGCAATTTTCCGCCGCAAATGGGAAAAGGCAGATATGGATATATTGACCACCTGCTATTTCAAGAACCAGTGTGCGAGATTTTGTGACTTTCCTGCCCTTTGAACACAACCCGTGAAGCTGTCTGAAATGATAATGTCCACGTTGGCGCTCTGCGCAAGTTGAGCAATAGCTTTGCTGCCTGCTTTCATGTCTCCAGACCCTGAAATTTTCAAAATTATTCCAACACAAGCATCACGATTGCTAGGGAGAGATTAAAACTTTGTAAACTGCAGGCTGAAAGTCATATCGAAAGCGGCAAAGACGTGAAGGCTTAAATGTGCCTTGCGCTTGTTACAGAAATTATTCATGTTGTTTCTTGGAGTAGCCAATAATTAAGCGTAATGAGAAAAATGTGAAAATAAAGAAGTTGCCAAAACTGAAGAGCAAAATAAAAGAAACAAGCAAGGAGAATGAGTTGCGTTATTTTAAATATTTTCACAAGTTGAGCTGCGTTGAATTATTTCAACATCTTTTGCCACATAAACACAATAGTTTTTGACTGCCAGGGAAAAATTTTATAGCATTTTCACATATAGATCCATACTTTTCTGCTTTAAATATGAGCTGAAGGTTAAGCTGAATGAAAGTGAGCCACCATTATATCTTCATTTAAAAAAAGTGAAAATGCTGAGATTTGCAGGCTCTTCAACTAGTGAATGTTTCAACGGTGGAAGCCAAACAACCAGCACTTCATGCTCATGCCCGTCAGGTTGGAATGGAACATCCTGCGAGAACGGTGAGAACAATGTGCAAGATATTATTGCTAGCAGGCATGGGCGTCGGAAGGATTTTTTCAGAGGGGGAATAGAGGATTTTTCCACGGGGAGTCAAAACGATTTTTCCAGGAGGGGATCAGGGGGGTTGAAACTTCCTTTTAACCACTCGAAACCGAAAATACAACTATTTTGCTGAAACTTTGATAGGAAAATGTCAAATTTCAAAATCCAGAAGGGGCCTTAGCTCCTTGCCCCCATTTCTAACCCCATATCAGCAGGTCTTGCTGGTATTTTACAACTGTATGAATGACATGAGTTTTAACATAACCAGCGCGAATCGCTGTCGTTTGATAGCATGCCGACTGTAAGCCTAACCCGGCAACACCAGAGGTGTTGTAGGGCTTTTCGTAAAACTGTTATTCACAAGTGAAACATGTCAAAATCTCACTGAAAAATTTACTTTCCAAAGATTTAAATAACTCTTTTACTAAAATTAACACATTAAGTTTTTCAACACCAGAAAAGCTGCTTGCCTTGATTGTGCTATTTCTAGGAAAAGGATAAAAACTTATACAAAGATCTTTCATATACACTGGGACAAAATCAGAGGCTACAATTGATGAGAATGTTAAAAGATCTTATCACCTGTTCAGAGTCAATTGCAAAAATTCTTGTACAAGCTAGAATAATGAAAATCACGGCCAAAGAAAACGATACAAATGACATATTGCAAACGTTTCGATAACTCCTGTTATCATCATCAGTGCATTGCAAATAGAACCGCAGTGATCTTGCTGCAGGTTCTTATTTGTCATTCAGGAGAAAAGCGCTGTAAAAAATGAAAAACGCAAAAGGCTGTTTCGGTGGTGACGTAGTGGCGCGAACCATACGTAGTCACATGACTCAGCTGGATACGCCCCAATGGTGATGGCGCGTGACGTCATTAGTGAAGCATGAAGCTCTGTTACAAGTTAAAAATGCATAGAGGCATCGACGGGATGTTTGCATTCGGCTCTGGTTTGTGTTCTTGAATCAACAACGATTCAAGAATCTGCAGCCGTCGCCAATTGTTGTTACTGCCAATGACCTTAGGGTTGTGAAAGTCAACCCGATGATCTGGGTTGGCTTGCAAGTGTCTGCATTCTGAAGAGCTTAGTGACGTTCGATGCTCTTCTATACGATTTATTTAAATTGCGTTGCGTTTGCCCGATGTAGGAGACACCGCATGAGCACGTAAGCTTGTACACAACGTTAAACCGGTTTAAAAAGCTTGCCGGTCTATAATAGAAAACCAGTTTGAAGCTTTCGAGTAGCCTACTTTGAAAACAACGTAGCTTCACGTTCACTACAGCCTTGTGTCTTATGAAGCTGCTGAGTTCCTGTCGTATGTTATTAGATATAGCACCCAAATACGGTAGTTGAAGCTAGAATAATGTCATGAGTTGAAGCTAGAATAATGTCATGAGAGATACCTTAGATTTGAGCTCCGTTGCTATAGATAATTCAGAACCACAAATATTTAGGGCTGTGCTTATTTCATAAATATTTCATGAGTGCACCGCTATTTTTCTGCATGTTGACATTCCCATATGATTTTTTATTTGTTTCTTTACAGTGTATTGGCTACAACTAATGACTATGAAAAGAGTTTCTCCTTCCTTGTTGCAATCCTGTAGTACAATTACAGCTTTTGATCTGTATCCTGCTTTTGATCTGTATTGATTTTTTTCAGTTACAGGGCTGACATATGCCAGTGACATTTAAAAGTCTCCTGTGACGTGAATAACAGCACGAGATGCTGCATTCCCCAAATTGGGATAAATAGCTTCACTTACCTTCTCATTTCGTAAATGCGAACTAACATTTTGCAAATTGGGATAAATAGCTTCACTTACCTTCTCATTTCGTAAATGCGAACTAACATTTTGCTTTTCGACAACAGCCCAACAGCTGTGTGCAATAGCACAATCTCATGATCCAAATTCATCCCCTTGCACAGATTGGCGAACAACAGCAAAGCAACAGAAGTTGCTTTGACGAAGTTGACAACCCCCTTGAATTGCCAGTTTTATCATTCAGATTAAGGTTTGGAGGCTAGGTCCAACTGCGTTCGGACTTCCATAAGTTTAATATCACTGTACAACTTCATCCATGCAGTTTTTATCGTTAAACCGAAGAAAAAGCCTTCGCAATCTTCTCGCTGTTTGTCTTAAGGGGCTTTTCTTCGTATGTATGGTTTTAATCAATGTTTCGCCAATACTGTGGGGTTTCTTCGTTAGAGCAATGAGCCAATGATGTGAGGAATTTTGAAAGACGCTGCTAACAATTCAGCAGGTAGCGACTGGCGAAAGCCCTTCTCACTCGCAATCTTCATGTTTTTGTCTTTTTGCATGTTTTTTTGATTACTGCAACATTGTTTATTGTTTCTTTTAGCTTTGCTTAGTTTCGAGTGGATAAAATGAAATTTCACAATTTTGGCTTCCCTTCTTGACTACCCCTGTATTAATCCACTACTGCCCCCTCCCTGGAAAAAATCCTTCCGACGCCCATGACCTTGCAGGCGATTTACCTGAAAATGACGTTGCTCAAACTTTGTAGGCATTTCATGCGTGTTGATACAACCTGATCATTCACCCAGGCATCCGTGAAATCATGATAATCAATTGAGAGACTTCCTTTTTTACTTGTCTGTTTGGGACGATACCGACAAGGCATTCATAACGTGACAACCTATTAAAATACCTGATTAATCCATGCTGAAATCTGTCATGAAGTAGATATGTGAATAGCTGAGACTGTACAGAATCAAAGCCATTATTTCCATGAAGTGTGAACAAAACTAGCCCGGACACAATTTTACTCGTTACCGATGTCCAGCCTTTACATGTTTGCCATGAAAATTTGGACAGTATTTCGGCATGACATCTTAGGTCCAGTGCAGGCCCTTCCACTGACTAGGCCAACTAGGCGGCCGCTTAGCAGTGGCGCAACCAGCCCAAAAATTTGGGAGGAAAAAAAGATTGGGGGGGAAAAAATGTTTCATTATAGACGAATATTATTTTGTTTGGAAAAACGCCTGTTAAAGCACAAAATGACTGTATGTTCTAGAAATTTGGTGGGAGGCATGGCCCCCTGGCTACGCCTGTCCCGCCTAGAGCACAGCCTTCAGGGCCGCAGAATCCGTTTTTTTTCTTGGTTTCCATGTCCGAATGTTTTAAAGCTTGCCTGGCGTATCTCGGGCCGGCCCTGCTAAGTCCTGAAGAGGTTTGTCAGCGTAACGCTGTTTAACCAAAAACCAAGCAGAGCCCTTTTTTCTACATTTTCAGCGGGAACTTGGATTCCGACCAGCGGGCCCTGTCGTTGGATAAGTCCCTTAAATGCCTCTGGCTGGTGTCATGCTAGTCACAATGAACAATATTGGAAAAATATCTTACAGGACCAATTAAATTTTTTTCTCTGATCACAAGCAAGATCATGGCAAAAAATTTTGCACCTCCAAAATATGCACTAGTATACGCACACATGCTTGGTTCTAACTTCACCGTTCTTGTTAATCTTGGGGGTAAACCTATCAGCGGTTCACTGCTGCAAGCCTGCTGAGCTGACTGACTGCTTGTGATGCTACGCGATTGTGACCGGTCACTTGGTTTGTGATGTCATGTATCAACAATATGGCAGACCACGTGGTTAAGTTCAGGCGAGAGAATTTACGTGCTGCCTGCTGCTATTCAGTGCGTACTCAGTGTTGCCACTCGTAGGGAAAAATGCGTACAGCAGGGATTTTCAGGCTTTTGTAGGAAGTAGGGAATCCTTTCGGGAAAAATCGCTATTTTGTAGGGATTCGTAGGGATTTTTGTGTTTAAAAATTTTATCGCTTTGTTTCTACCTTTGTGACACTTCACGGACGTGTATGGTCAACAATTTGTTATTAGTACAGTACGCTTGTAAAACGCACTGGAAAATGCGTTTTTGCCACTTTAGAAGGCAATAAATCCTAGTGGTACCGGGTTATTTTTGACGCAAGGACGGCAGTGTGGCCAAGTTTTCTGGTGGCTAGAATTGCATTCTGCTTAGTGAAAGCCAAGGCTGAGCCCATTAGGTGTAGCCTAGTCTATTCCATTTTGCAAAGACTGCAGTACAAGTACTGAATACAAGTGAAGTACAGTTGCAAGTTGACTCTCAGCAGTTTGCTCGAACTTTGCTGGTAGATGCGTACTTAGAAATTGGACGGCATTTGAAAGAATATACAACCGGTGGTTACTCCTGTGAACAAGCACAGCGTCTTGGCGAGGTGATGCCAAGTTACAGCGTATGATTAGTATGATGACACACAATCACAGTCATATCGACAGAATTATTGCCGCTATGTGTGGTTTTGTCTGCCACATTTTCTGCTACAAAACTTTTGTTCGGGCATAATATTTTTCTGCTCACATAATGTCGGGCAAAGGAATTCGATTGAACGAATCGCAAAGATTAGAGATCATCGCCAATTTTATTATACCTACTCCATGTAAGAAAAGTCTTGCAAAAGAGTATGAAGTGTGTGAATCTGCCATCCTGCATTTAGGAGAACTTGGAAGCTGTTTGAAACAGGGATGTGGAAGCGGAAGCGGAAGCTGGAAGCGGAAGCGGAAGCGCGAAAATTCTACCGCTTCCGCTTCCACATAGGTTTTTGACTTGAAGAGTAACTTGGCGAAAAACTTTTGTCCATTTCCCGATGTGGATTAAACGGTGAAGTTGCACTATAAGTCTGAATGAACGTGAGATATCAGTAGCAGGAGAGAACGAGAAAAAGCATAGGGGAAAGTCGGCACCTACAAGCCACTTTTTATGATATCGAGCGTAGCTACAACACGGTGCAATATTTTTTGCTCAAATTTTTCCAGGAAGTGTCTTAGGGTTGTGGCATGCTTTGTGCGAATGTCCGGAGCAAAATACCTGCAACCTTAAAAGTTACATGGATTATTTCATTCGTCATCCAAGTGGATCAAGCGTCCCCATGCGTCGGGACCCATGAACCGGCTTGAGGGACCAATGAACCATGCTTGAAACTGTAAGAAACTGTTGATCCATTGCTGCACGGTTTATGTGCACCATTCCTTAAATTAGAAATCGAACTAACGAAACTTCAAGCAGCTAACTGAAACACATTAATGGGTTTATTATCACTGGCTATTACCAATTTATGGAAAGTAGATCTTCAGTTTAAATATTTGAAGTTGAATCAAAACGAAATGTTATTTTAAAGATCAATCCTGAAAATTGAACAATACTACAACAAGGTGTGTTTTCATACATCTGAAGAAAATAAATTATCAATGTATACATCCAGTGATTGTTAACAGCAAACTTTTTAATGCCCAACCTCTTTTGGTTGAACTTGATGTGACAAGAGGGAGATAGGGGTCCGCATGAATATCTTTTATGTTCCACTCAATAAAACTACATTCAACACTGCTGAGATGCTTTTTAAGAAACCTTTCCTCTAAATAGCTATATTCATACATATTTTCAGCACCTGCCCAATATATAAAAAACTGTTATTTTTGCAACTGACTGCAAAAGCACACAGCTCTTTTTTGGTTCTACTGAACAGGACTGTAACTATTATGGGGGGCACAAGTCCCCTTGAAAAAATTAATATTTAATAAGTTAGGCGGGAGCATTGAGCCACTGTTCATTGAACCCCATATGTTGTGGCTCATGGGTCACTTCTACGCCATTTTGAATCAAAATCACGCCCTCACTTAAACCCGGCAAGTAGATGCTTTTTTTCTCCTGCTAAAATGCATATTATGTTGCACTAAGTTAACCAAATAAAAGATGCCGCAAACAACTTAAAAACAACAGCGTTAAAACAAAAAGTTCAAGACACAATAATTTTACTTCAATCACCAGAAAAAGTTATAACCAGTGACAAAAACCTAAACGCTGTACTTGCTTGCATCCCGTTAACATGGAAAAAATAAGTAGGGGAGGTGTGGGTCACATGGAACGGATTTTTTCAAACGGGCATATAACCTGGATTATCCGGCGAAAGTTGCTGAAATTTTCTTCAGTTGAAGGTTTATGGACCAAAATTGTTCGTTTCAAGTTTTATAACAAGCAATGAATGTTTTATATGTTTTTTTTTAGTTTGAAAAATTTTCAATTTTGTTCCGTGGGTCCCACCCCGGTGGGACCTTCGGAACACCCCATAGGGACCGATGAAACAATTCCTTATTATAAATATTAAACAACAATTATCTCGATGATGCTTGCCAGATTTTTTGGCTATGTTCCTTCGTTGTCAAAAATAACTTATCAGCAAAAATCAGTTCGTAGTAGCCAAACTTTTTTTGCTATAGATATAGAAGTTTAACGTACAAATGTGAAAAATGTGAATTATTTGAGTGCTTTGCCAATGCTGTTTCGCTGCGTTTAAAAAAATTATATTCGCATCATTCCAAAACTTTATACTTTTAGTTGCAAGTCATATTTTATGTGTAAACTAAGAAGATAAACTCACAATTTCTATTAAAACTTGTGTAAAAACACCACAAAAACGAAACAAGTTTAAGACACGCTTTCATGTTCAGTGAGTACATTAATTTTGATAAGAATGGTCCTTTGGAGCACATTCCTCTTCTGTGGTAACACAGACACTTGCACAAAATATACTTTGTTAACTTTACCTTAAAGCTAAAACGTTAAAAAGTGAAAATTGGTTATCTAAATTGCGACCACAGACTTCCTTGAAATCGTCTCCCCATCACTCTGCGTAAACGTTTTAGGTTTTTGACCGGCTGTAAAGATGTAGAGTGGCCAGTGTAATATCTAATGTTTGCTACTTGTCTCAAGTTCAATGTATTGGATTT
>JGI24158J21664_10008362_pt1 | contig 13757 bp, 10 predicted proteins | sample Ectturendosymbi3_FD_21664 | JGI IMG/M metagenome (IMG submission 21664) | reverse complement strand
GACTCGGATTGTAGCCTAGTTTCCAGTAAAAACTTCAGCGAAATACCACCACCTAACGGTTGGCGCCCAGGGCCAGGCAAAGTGGGCCAAGGTGGCCAAAAAGTCCTCCACTTATGACGTCACTCACAAACAAATTTTTTTTGAGTGCAATCTACTAGACTGGCCGATCCTTTTGAGCCGCTGAACAGCTCTCTAGCGCAATGGGCGGAGGAGCTAGGGCGTTGGTAAGGCAACCGAAAACTGCTGTTTTTTTTGCGAATATCGCCGAAACCAGGCGGCTCTAAAAGTGAAAGAGTGGCCAAAAAGAAGTAAATATACTTTGAAAGCAGACACAAAAAATGGGAAGTGCACTCCACTCGTTGAAGCATCAAAGATCTTACTTCCCCCTTTGCATATTAAACTTGGCGTAATGAAACTTTTGCAAAAGCGATGAATCAGGATGGAGCAGCTTTTCAGGACATCTGCAACAAGTGTCCTGTATTAAGCCAAGCAAAGCTCAAAGAAGGTATCCTCGTTGGACCCAAATCAACAAGCTATTAAAGAATGAAGACTTTGATCACACCTTCTCTGGAACAGAGAAAGTCGCCTGGAATGCATTTCGAGATGTGGCATACAACTTTCTTGGGAATGCAAAAGCTCCAAATTTTGTTGAACTTGTGGAACACATGATAGATTCCTACAAAAGTATGGGGTACAATATGTCTTTCAAGATACACTTCTTACATTCGCGCATGGATTTTTTTCCTTCTAACTGTGGGGTCGTAAGTGACGAAAACGGGGATCCTTTCCACCAGTATATTTCAGTCATGGAAAAACGGTACCAAGGAAGATGGAGCCCATCAATGTTAGCTGATTACTGTCTGTTGGACTATTGCTCGAGATCCACCGGACTTGTTTTATAGCAAGAAAGCTGAAAAAAGGCGATTGTGAACATGCACATTTCTGTTATTGCATTAGCGTTAATGTATGCATTCGTACAACACTAAAATTGAAAATATTCAAAACACGACAGCTAATCGAACGTTTTTATTGTCATTTTCGGATTCAGCGCCCAAAAATCTATAAGAAATGACCATTTCCATAAAAGAAAGGAAATCTTTTTGAGATTTTGTTGACCTATAAAGCAGACTGCTGTGCAATAGACCCGACAAAACGCTCTATAACGTAGCATTCGCTCGAAGGTTTTGGCGCGGTAACCAGATGGTTGTTTGCGAACAAACTAGGTTACGTGTGTTGTGTTGGTTGGCTGTTTTATCAAAGTCTCCCTATGCTAGGCAGCCTTGCATTCAGCGTGCATCAACAAAGTCCCTACGTCACAGCGAGCAGTGACCCAGGTTTGCGCAGAATGTGATGTTGCACGGTTCTTTATCGCAGTGAAGTGTTGCTTTGCGTCGCGCATTGTTTTTTTACAATACGTTGCGTATTGTTTTTTACTTACTCATGACATCTGAGCGAAGGCACTGATGGCTTTGCCTACACTGGGAGCAGGCCTACTTATACCCAACACATGTTTGCTTGTTTGTGTATTTGTTGATTTAGAGTCTACTATGAGTCCCAGAAATTACTATGGACCGCAGTAGGCGCTAGAAGTGTTCGGACTCTGATTTTTCTGAGTCCGGATCCAATCCTGTTCTGCAAATTTTGAATCCACATTCGCTCTGGATCTAGTAGCAACGAGACACAAGCAATCTGACTCCTGCTTTACTCCGTTTTAATGTAGGTCTAACAAACAACCAGCAACGTTTTTTCAGCAAAACAAAATCCAAATCCACTCTGGTTCCGGTTGCAGCAGAGAAAACTTCACTCCAGATCCTGTTGGAGGCAGCAGGAGTCCGGATTCAAAAAATGCAAAATCCAGTCCATGCACACCTCTGGTAGGCACGATGGATGAAACCATACTATTAGAGTACATCTGACCTTTAGTCATACACAGTTGGTTGAAGTGGTCGCGTAACAAGTACAATCCGTGAAGAGACAAGGGTTTCGGTTTAGCGCACAGTTCACACAATGGAAGGAAGAAGCTGCTAACAGCTTGCCAGCACTGAAACCATGACGTTACTTGTCTATCAGACTGAGCCATTTACAGACGTCACATTCAACTGAGACAGTCATGCTGTCTAAACTTATCATGTGACCAGTTCCGCCAATCATGTTCGTCTGGTGTCAAAATAGTTCCAAGAGTATATATTTTGCCCCATAAGGCAAAGCAGACACTGATTGTACTTATCTCATCACAATTACAATCTGCTTTTTCATAATTGTAACTTGTGTAATTATTTTTTTGTTTATGTGACCTGAAGAAAAAAATGCACTGTAATGCCTTTCAGCTGTAGTCTGAATAATGCACAAATATCGGTATCGGCATCGGTTATCGGCAATGAAAAATGAAAAACATCGGTATCGGCCCAAAAAAACTTATTGGTCGAGCTCTAGTGGCAGCACACACTTTGTCGGAATCTAACAACCACAGTGAACGGCTGTGATTACTTCCGCCGACACGGATATAAACGTCTGAGCGGGAGTACAATGACTTGATGGCCAGTGAATGGGGCCCGCATTCCTGCAACGCTCACCAAAACTTTTCCTGAGGAATCCGTTCGTATGCTTTCTCGAGGTCGACAAAACATGTGTAAATGTCTAATGGCATTTTACCATGATTTTTGGAAAATTTGCTGGAGCGTGAAAATTTGGTCTGCAGTGCTACCAGAGGTGAATTTTAATTTTCCGGACCCTAGGTTATTTTGAATCGGGGGCCCTTCTGCAAGGTTTGCGACGACCGATGTCATACAAATTAGCACTACACGTGCTCGTTACATTCACTGAACAAGTTGTTCCAATTCATAAACATATTACTTTATTCTGAATTCCCTCGACATCAGGAACAAAAACAGTTACAATGAAACTAACGAAAAAGGCACCGGTGAAGTTGTCTGACCGCACTCACATTATGTATTTATTGAGTACCTCACTGGCCTCGTGTAATCTGAAAAATGGATTGAGGCGTTTTCTTCCACACTTTATACGTAACAATAACCAATTCTCAACGCCATAAAAAGAGAATGCTCAATGTCATTCACTTCATTCTTTCGCGCTCATTCTTCTACCTATAGACACTGACGGATTTGCGCAAAGGCCAAATAGGCCATGGTCTAGGGCGCGGCGTTTTTGGGGGCCCCGCGCAACTCTTTCATATGAGGCGTGAGCGAGATGTCGGCTGTCTGTATGAAAGCGGTTACAAAAAATGAATGAAAAAGAAAAAAGCGGTACTTAATTAATGTATAAAATTTTTCACTGACAAAAAGTTTGCAACAACGCAAGACCGCCAGACACTACAAAACTCAGATGAAAAGCAATATTGTCAGTATTAGATCCTATGTTTGGTTGTTATAACAAGATTTCACGCAAATAGAGAATGCTTGTTGAAGTTCTATATCAGGGGTCTCCAAACGTTTTCGTCCGACAGGCCACATGAGCTATTACACAACAGTCCGAAGGCCCGACATCTTACGTAATGTGATTTTTTCGGGATATGCTACATTCTGCCAAATCAAGAACTTCTTCGTAAATGCATTATTTTTTCATTATTGACAAAATCTCTTCGCGGGCCGTATTTGGAGACCCTGATCTAAGGCAGTTGTAGAACCATAGTCGGCACAACAAAAGATAGATTTCTGAGGCGGCACTACACATACGAGGGGTGCACTTTCACGTTTTTCAGACAAACGGCCAAATAGGTCACACCTGCGCGGGGCCCCAAAATGTAAGATGGCCTAGGGACCCACGCTGCCTAAATCCGTCCCTGCCTATGGAGGTATTTTGTCAGCGGCATAGTAAAAAAATGTGCGTTGAACCAAAACAACAACACAAATGTTGGAAATTGTACTTGCTCCCAAACTTTTGGGGGCCCCGAAATCGGAGGCCCTAGGCTTAAGCCTTTTTAGCCTAATGGTAAATCCGCGCCTGAGTGCTACGACCGAATGAAAACCACAATGAAAAACACTTTCACAAAAGCGTGTTTGAGCGTTGCTATGGACTTTGTTCTTTTCGAGTTTTATAAAAGTTTTGTCAAAAAATGCTCACCATTCGTGCTTGCGTCATCAACCAGGATTATCTCTTTGAGCAAAACTTTGGGAGAAGTTTCGAGGACGCTGTGCACTGTTCTCAAGAGGGCGCACCAGGCTTCATTGTGAAAGATGATGATGACAGATGTGTTTGGAAGGGGTTTGCGCCATTTGCGATCCTTACACCTAATCAGAAATATTTAGCAATATTCCTCGAAAACAACGTTGCCTAGCCTAAATATTACGTAAAAATGGAAGAGAGTCGAAATGCTGCAATCTTAATATGTTGTTTCGTTTATTGTCAACCTCCCATGTTTCTGACAAAAAACTGCACCGAAAAGTCCGTTTGCACTAAAGCACTTGCTGCGTTTTGTTGAAATCAATAAAAAACCGTACACTGGAGAATTGTAACGAGTAATCGTAAAATCAAACTGTGTTACTTGCACTTAATATATACGGTGTTATACAAGCCGAACAGGTGCAAACTGTTCAAAAATACCCGAGAAAAACGAAATATATGTTTAGCTTACCAAGGAAATCACGATCTAAAATTTAGTAATGTTTAAATTTCAGTTTGTTTGAGGAAACAAGCCTTATGATTTTGCAAACTGCCAGTGAAAAGGAAATGTATAACGCAAAGAAATTGTGGAACTATGGAGAAAACTTGTACATACTCCTGATCTCTTTTATCTGCGATTGTTCTGTGCAAAGAAATCATCTCACAAACGTAATGGTTGAATTGGTGATTGTCCCATCCTTCCTTGATTTTTTTCTTGGTTGCCTCGCTGTTATCACTGACTCTAACTGCTTTGCCATATTCACCGGGAGCAGATGGGTCGGGAGGTGGTTTTTCAAACCACGGCTTCAGTTCGTCTTCAGCGAAGTATTCAAACAGCTACAAAGTCATATCATAAGATCGCTTTGCAAAGTACATTTTTAGCGATCTGTGTTTTCTCTCTGGAAAAAGTTGTACTACATCTTGGCCAAAAACTACTACTATTTTATTTTGCACAAATTCATCAAGCGCATTACATAATCTTCTCCCAAAATACAAGGTTTTTGAACAAGCGCGCCCTCTCTTTGAAGAGAGTTTGGTTCAAATAAAAACATAACTCACGTCAGGTTTCAACAAGGCTTTCACGGTGAAGTTCACCCCCGCCCTTTTCATTTCCGAATCGCCCTGGTCCAGACGATGACTCACCGGAGCGGGCACTTGTGGTGCATCTTCGACGTCACCCCTCACGTCATCAGAAAGATTCCCCACCTTCACGTCAACTTGATGATAATCAAACAGCTTTTCATCACTTCCGACATATCCAGTTGCCGGTTGGACATTTGGCAGACACAGGTACAAGTTGGAAATGACAACATATGCCACTACGCAGACAAAAACGATTATCCAGCACCATCGTGGCACGTAACAATGCAAAATGCTGCCCATTCTGATCCTGAAATCAGTCTAAGAACCTACAGGAGTTCTGCAATTATTCGTTACACTATGGCAGCATTACAAATCAAGGATTTTGAAATGCATCATGGAAAAGTCAATTATGTTGATTCTTATTCGTAAAAGGTGGAAGGACATAGACTCTTTGTGAATAGCAAAGAATGTGTTGGTTGTAATAAAAAGCCCGCAGAAGAAGTTATAATCCGCCACAACTCGCGAACGGAGTGCGCTAAAGAGTCATTGAAGACAACTTCGTATTTGGAAACAGCTACGCATTTTTTCAGGTATGTTGCGCGCACATGTGACATAATTGTGACGTCTTTTTGGGAAAAACTTGCTTTTCACATTGCGAAAAAAGTTCCTGGTTTCTATTCAAAACGCCGTGAAGCGGAAACGAAACACGTTGTACATAATGTTTCTACGTAAAAAATGTCAGTCATGACCATGTCATTGCAAAACTTATTGAAAAAAATGAACTTTTTAGGGGGGAATAACATGGCGCAAAACCCAATATTGTTTGGTTGTTTTTATACTCTTTGTATCTTTAAAGGGTAATTTGTAAAACACACGAAAGATCTTAAATATGCATAACAGGTTTGCCTGGGTGTCTTAAAACTTCCCACCAAGTTTCAAGTGAAAATATTGAGAGGAAAAAATTTATGAAAGTTTTTATCGAAAAACAATTAATTAATTCCCTAGGGAATTTGCCAATCAATTTGTTATTTTAGGCCATAACTTTTCAACTACTTACCCTAGAAGGCCAATCAAGAGCTCTTAAGATGCGGATTTTTGCTTAGTTTATTTTAAAAGAAAATTAGAAATTACCCTTGTTTTTTTGTCAGGCCCCGATGATGTCATCCGAAAATCCCTTGACCCCGCCCACTTTTCATCCAAATACCTTCCCCTCCAAAAGAGTGATGACTCACTTTGGTTGGAATTTTTTGTTAGTTTGGGTTTTCAGACGTAGTCCAAGACAAAAACCGTTGTAAAATTGCTAACGGGGAAGAGTAAAAGAAATTTTGGAATTTTCCCAAAAATTACGAAAACATCGCCTCCGGAAAATAAAAAATTTGCATTTTTCCAAAAATTTCCAAATGTTAAGGTATCATTTCTTAAAACTCATCGGATTGATCAAGCTGTCTTCCAAATTCGAGGATGTCTTCACTGACACTCTGGCACAATTCCTTGACAAGTTATGGCCGATAATATCTTCTAAAGGCACGATCGTGTTCTGCGTGCCTAAAATGGTTTTGAACATCATTCAGTCGCCTCTGCCAAATCCAGTTACTGGCTGGTTATTTGACAGAAGCAAGTACAAACAGACAATGGTTGAAATTCAAACTGCGTAGCAAAGAACGGTGCTCCGATACCGTCGTGGCACGCAATTCAAAATGTCGGTCATTCTGATCTTAAAATTAATCTAAGAATCTACAGAGTTTCTTCAAATAAATGTTATAATCTGGCAGAGACACAAATGAAGGATTTTGAAATTCTTTACGGAAAAGCTGATTCTAAATGTGCATGTTAATTCACATTCCAAAAAGCGGGAACGTTGTAGATTCCTTTTGATCAGCAGAGAAAATGTTTGTCGCAATAAAATCTGACAGAAATTTCCAGCAGCGTAACAAAAACGTACAGGAAACGATTTTTCGACAAGTGTGATTTGCATTCAAAATTCACAAAAAGCTAAAGATGACGGGCAAAAATAATGAACGTATCAGGTGAGTTTTTACTGTGTTGTTACGGAGGGTGTGGCCTGCAAGCAGAACAGTACGGATAACCACAACTTCAGATCGTTCCTTAAGTATGTGGTGGTGGGAAATCAATAAGCAATTGAAAAAAAATTATTTTAATCACTTTAAACGATTCGCTAGTTTGACACATCAGTGACAATGAAAAGCCGGCTGCAATATGAAAGGTCTAAAAACGTGAACAGACCGTAAATCCCTGCGACAAAAAACAGCTAGAATTGTGCAGGTGGCAGAGTCAAAAATGAGAAAAATTGCATCATTTGCACCACAATGTCTTGACATGCTACTTATATCCACTGAAGCTAAACTTGGAGTTGGCAAAGTCGCCAAAGGTTTTGAGCAGCTGTCACAACTGTTTCATACAACAGCTTCCACAGTGACAAGTGCTTTTGGGCGCAGCCTGCTGGACTTGTATTTGCTCGGATGATAAATTTTCCGACTTGCCTGCGCTACAAGTCGCACACTGTTTATCTTCAGGCGTCTGGTAACTCCTGAAGCATATCAATATATTGTTAAAAACTGTCCAAACCATAAAGGAATTGTCAAATCGCAAAGATATATAATTCATTTTGTTATGGTACTTGAATAGCACAGATCAGAAGTCAGAAGCTTGGTGCAATTTTCGCTAGGTGTACCACCAATAATGTTGTGTGTGCCGCAATGGCGGCAATCAATTGCCAACAGCGTCCGTGAACATGGAGAGAGAGACGTATTGTTGCATATGACTCAGCTCATAAGCCGAAACAATGCAAGAAATCATCGTGCTAAATGCAGCCTATTGTCAATAAAAATTCAAATAAATGAAAAGACAGTGGAAAAGAATTGACACTAATTGCAAACAAAGATTTTCACTGTGTCACACAGTGTTGGTGGAAGACTACGGAGGTCATCTAGTAACTAACCAACCCCGTTTGAAGCTTATTGAGAAGTGGTAGAAAACAACAGCTGAAAATAAAATGAATACAGTTAGAAAATAAGCAAACGAACAAATACAGAACATGGTGAAGAAAAATTGCAAATGAATAAAGCACGGCTATCCTTCACAAAAGAGTGGATCCAGTCTCATTGAGCAATTCGGAATGGTCAAAAAACATCAGACACATTAGGAGCTAAACAAGTGGTGAAGAAAAAAGTATGGAGTGTAATTCTACCCGTAAAAACGGGATGGGCACAAGAAAGATTACCACAAATAAACACTTAAAAAACAACTTGGATTTATGAAATAAATGAAACAAATAGAGGGAGCATTATGCTATTCTTGGAATTACATGTTACATAAACTTATAACTATTTATTTTGTTCTTGTAATAGGTGTCATTCAAAGGCATTCTGAAGGTAAAGATAGCAGAAGACTTAAATGGATTCTGGTAGTGAGACCACATTTATGGACCAACAGATATAAAGGAACGTTTCCCTATTGACGAGCTAACTCTAGGTTGAAACACATTCTTTGACGTGAATAGCTTTGTGAAGTGAGAGTGAATGGAGCTAAGTGGAATAAAAGTCATCAAAATGGTTTGGAAGCTGTTTGTTGTACTAGGAGTGCATGAATTAACCTAATGAAAATTCATAAAATTTGGTAAGGCTTAAGATGTTTGCATGATGAAAAGATTTGAAAGATTTTTCCAATAAAGTATGGTTAGCTGGTCTTATTAGATTCAGAGCTATATTTTAAAGTTTTATGAAAGGTTGAATGGTTTCGTTTGAAGCATGCTATCAATTAAAGATGGAGTAAGTAATAGAGGGACGAATTAATGAGTTGTACACGAATTTCAAATACGTGAAACAATCCCGTTTTAATGTTCAACATCAGAAGGTTACCCATTTGATGCCCAAAATTCAAAAATTCAAATTTTTCTACTCTGCTGCAACGTGTTGATCGAGATGATCCCCTAAAACTGGTTTGAATTTATTTTTCGTGAAATTCATTTTCGAAATCACTTGTTTTCGTCAGTGGTGTAGGGGGCAGAGATGCAGGGGGTGCAAGCGCACCCCCAAAAGTTTTGATTTGTCAAAAACCTGGGCAAATACCCTGAAAATCCGGACAAAATCAGTGAAAATTTGGGCAAATCTATGAAAATGTTGGCAAAATCCCTGGAAATCTGGGAAAACCCTGAAAATTCGAGCAAAAATGGCACCCAACGTTGTTTGATTTCAAAAAATGGCCCCCAAGGTTTGCAGAAACACATGAAGACGCTTTTTTAGTGTTCACCTCCACAAAAAAGTCTTTCTTGATCTAAAATATTCACCCAAACACTGTTAGGGCAAATTTGGAGAAATTCGGTCAAAAAGGTTTTGCACCCCCGAAAATTTGCCTGCTCCTGAACCTATGGTTTTGGTCGTATGATATATAGTACGCTGGGGAGGAGTGTGTCAGCTACTATCTCTGTGTTGTCTAAGTTGTCTGTGGCTTATGTTGAATCGACATTTCATTATCGAAATGAAGCCTTTCACGCCATACGGAAGATTTTCCGCAAATATTTCAAACATCCCGAAACTGGTATTTGCGTTTGCGCATACAATAAAAGTATATAAAATTCGCAGTGCTTATTTTCAATGAATTTCAGTGTTTTTTTCATGTGCAAATAATAAATAAAATTATACTTTTCATTCGTCTGGCTTGAAAGCCTGAAATTTGGGATGGAAGGGTTTGTCTTAACATATAAATTTAACGAGGAAAACTTGAAACTGATTTCGCAAGTTAAGTTTGTTGGAATATCATTAGTTGTCTCAATGTACAGTAGTTGGGGCTGAGTTGTCTTGTTACACAATACTACAAATACCACATACGAGCACAAATTCATGCCACAAAAATGTTTCTCAGGAATTTTCTGATCTTCAAGTAATCTATCCGTCGTATTCAGCAAAGCATGTGTCCGGGTGAAGTCCCACATTGGATTTCATGCAAACGAATTTGGTGCATTTGCCACATGCAACAAATCGTTTTAGAGTATCTGTCCAGCATTATCAGGGTTGCTTCATGGATTCCGAAATTGCCGAACTGCATTGCCACTCATACACTGTATTTTTTACATGCACTAACACCATGATTAGCGGTGAAATGCTCGGTACTCCCACCCAATGTCACACTATAGCGACGTACGACATTGCTGAACATCGTTAGAAAATACGTTTCAATCAATTCCATTTTGTTTGACCACAAAAAGCATCAATGCAGAAGTTTTAACAGCCCCTTTGAAATTTTTGATTGGTTCATTGACACACCTTAACGTTGACTCCAGATCCTGCTCCTGGTCCGGGTTGAACATAAATCTGTGATTCCGGATTCCGGCAATGTAAGCTCCGGCAGGAGTTCACTCCGGCACTCCTGCTGCGTGACCATCTCTGATTTCCAGTGATTGCGCAAAAAAATTATTTCGAATCTCGCATTCCTCAAATTTTACTTACATCAGAACGCGAAGAATATAGCATTTGCTACAAAAATTTCAATTTTGAAATTGTGTTTCCGAAAAAAATGTAATAGTAATATTTTGCCTTAGAAGAATAATATTTTTAGCGTAAAACGGTCAGAAGAATTCATAAGGCCAACCAAATTAAGATAAGGCCAAAAAAAGCCAAATAATATTTTAAGGCCAACCAACTTGAAACGAGACCAGATTTCTGAAATTTGACCTAAAAAGACCAACCTGGCAACCGTGGATGCGTCAAAACACCTACTACTGTCAATTGCAGTGAACCTTTGCGGATTTCTTGCCAGGTTATTGCTAGACAATAAAGACAAAAAGTGGAACAATCCGCTCGAAAGTTTCGCAACTTGCCTCTGCACTCTACAGGCAAAGGAGCGGACATGAGTGAAGGGCAAGCTCATCAGTGTATGACACCAGGTCAGTGAACCTGGCTCTTGTGCAGTGTGAGTGTCATACCGGAAAATAAACTGTCATTAGAAGAATTAAATCAATTAATCGGAATAAAACTGTTGACTTCAGGCTTTTTAGAAATGTTGGGTTATTACTCCCAGATTCCTAGAGGGGGGAAATTCCCGTTTTGCCGCTCCCCTGTGGACACACATGTTGGGGAAGCTTGTAGGGGCCCTTTGAAAGCAAAGTACTCACACATTGCAGTGGCGGTTGAGCCCCCTCCGAAAGAAGAATATCTACACGTTGCTGTTGGAGCCCTTTGAATACAGAATGCTTGCACATCAATACAGTTACTGTTTGGGGCCCTTTTGAAAGGAGTGTACCTACCTGTGTTCTGCTTCGGAGTATATTATATGAGAGGATAATAAATTTTTCACCAAAAATGAGGAAAATGTACATGCGAAACACCTACACGGGGGCTCCTGAAAGGGGAGACAAGGCAAGTGCCTCACTTGCCTTCCCCTAATTCCACCACTGTTGGGAGACTGACCTGTGCTCCTGTAACAACTTGGTTGGCCGTTTTAAATTAGTAGGGACCTTTTTGAAGTCGTAATCGACCGACGAACCCCTACATTTGGCGCCGCGACACACCAAAACCCTACACCAGCTTGTTCGACTGAAAAAATAATTTGCTTTTCACGAGCACAACAGAGCACATACTTGTTACAAACATAATTGTCAACAGAAATTGTTACAATCCAGAAGATATATGCAATTCCACCTTACTTCATCAAACCACTGTCGTTGCAGACTAAGCACACAACATCTCTGTATTTTCCACTGACAGGTAGGCCATTGTCATTCAAACCCACAAAGGCACCGTTACACTATTCATATCGTTGTGCCGTGTAAATTTCATCAATCATCAAAGTACCCAGTTTTTCATTTTTAGTCAAACTAGCGGAGCGCTGTTTTAAACATTCAATATGTCCCTCAATTGTGCTAAAACTTGAAAATTGTGCAGTTGTCTGATTAATGGCAGCATAAAGAAATGTAATTTCTTGTACAGAGATCTATTTGTTAATTGCCAGAGAAATGCAGTGGTAATCATGTTAGTTGAATATCGCCGATCATTTTTGGTAACTCCCAGCAGCTTCACTTGCTGAATGATGAAATGGAGGAAGGGCATTTCAAGTGTAGGTTACCGTCATTTTCACTAACAAAATTTTTTGAAGACATGTACTTTTCCATAGATGTTACAGAAAAGTCAACATGAGAATTAATGCTGGTATTTTATGATGTTGATTCGCAAAAATTCGACTTTAACAAAGCAAGTATGTTTAAAAAATCAGAAATGATCTTCAGTTAACCAGAAGCCAGAAGGTTCTTAAAGAAATGTGATGGCACTAAAACAGATTAAACAAATGATGAAATGCAAAATTTTCGAGCACAACAACGTAAATACGCAGTTTTGGCGCCGTGGTAGCAANATCGGAGTGATGTATGTCATGAAAATAAAATACATTTTCTTTGCATANTATGAAGTAACCATCAGGAAGCACATGGTCTTGCAAGCTGTTTAAAAAAGATTAAAAAACAAAGCTTTCAAAANTGTCATAGTTCAAAGCTTCCTGATTCTGCTGTTGCATTGTATTCTTATGTTTTCTAAATAANACCTAGAAGCAGCAGTACTGCCAATTGTACTCCGTGGGGTGGACGAGCAAGTAGCAGTGGATAAATACTTAGGCACACCAGGAAATGTCCTAAAACATTATCAATCGCTAGACTCCGGTATTGATCTACTCTTCAACATACAGGACAAGACAGAGTCACCCTGAAAACGAGGATGAAGTCTTTCAGAACTACAGTAAAACTGGCAGTCAGATTGCGTTTAATTTTAATTAACTCTCTGCTGACTGAAAAGAAAAAAACATTGCAATTATGGAATTCACCCTTGCCGAGCAAAAGAATTAAACATTAACAAATCACCAACTGACTTTTACTATTAAAAAATATTGAAATTTATATTGTGCATTTGAGTGTATCAGTTTGCATGAATGTTGACACGGCGTATGTTTAAGTTCATGTCAGAGGCGATCCGAGTCACTTTTTTGGACTCCTGCTCCTGTTTCAAAAACGTGGCTCCAGCTTCTAAGCTCATTGGAACTTTGCTCCCCGAACTCCTGTTTACACTCAGAAAGCTACAAACCAGTGTCTATTTTGCCCCATGATACAAAAGCACTACTGGAGCTACTTTGCTTTTACCCAATATGGACAAGCCCTGTCATGGTTTTAGTGCTGGCAAGCTGTTAGTGGCTTCTTGTCTGCATTGCATGAACTGTAGGCAGAGCTGGGCAGTAACGAGCTACTGTTTTTTTCAGTAGCGATAGCGGGAGCGCTGCTCTTATTTGAAAAAAATAACGGATGCGGTAGCGAGCTATCACCATTTTACCTCTACGGCTATTCGCAATTTGGTGTGAGTGGTGACCAAAGGAAAAAGTTCGCAAGAACTCTTCCGTCAGCACACATTGATAGTAACTGCTCTTCTCACTGTTTTGCGCAGATTTTGGATGAGTTGTTTGTGGTAAGCTAGCAGCATTAGGAAAGATTTAGCTCAGGTTGCTTTTGACCTGATCGATAGGTTCCACGTTAGTTCGGTAAAAACTCAGCATCAGCGACA
>JGI24158J21664_10008361_pt1 | contig 13758 bp, 9 predicted proteins | sample Ectturendosymbi3_FD_21664 | JGI IMG/M metagenome (IMG submission 21664) | reverse complement strand
TGCTTGCAATTTTCAGGACTGAGGATGCGTAATTTTACGTGAAATCGATTTCCTATTAAAAATTTGCTGATCGATTCCTTGCTTACACCCATCGTGCTTTCGATTCCTCGAAAGCATACAGAAACACTAGTGCTTTTAAGTGCCGACGAAATGACTTGTGGCTTCAGCGTCACGTCGTCCAACAGGTCGTCAGCGAATAGTCCTTTAAAAGAACGATTGGCTATGTATGCCTTTATGAATGTTTGTTTCGATATACAATATGTGAAACGGCTTACAGCAACATAAATGCGGAAATGGTCTGGGGTTTTTCATAGATTTTCGACATAACATTGATCAAATGTTGCTGTCCATGGTTAACAAAAGACGTTTGCGATCCATGAAAGACACTTTTCAAGATCTCAGTAAAATATTTTTGATTGCCTGGTTTCTCTGTGACTTTTTCAGGTGTTCCTGTTATATCGTCAAGTGACAAAGGATTGGAATTTCCGTCACATGATGGCAAACGACGCTTGATCAACCTCAGCAAGAAAAACTTCAACAGGTGTGCTGCGCATGTGGCAATGCATTACAATCAGATTAAGGAGGCGCTAATTCCAATTTGAATTTTGAAGGGACGCCATATTGGAGTTGAAATATGACGGACTGACGCTTGTTTGGAGTTGGAATTTTTTGAGCTTGTACAGTTCGTCATGAATAGATTAGTTTGGCCTATTCAACTATTCCAAGCAATATTTACTGGAGTACAAAATTTGAGAGACGAACTGTTTTTTATATGCTATTTCCTTTCAAACGTATTTCTCTTTTTACGAAAAAAATCTGAACTTTTCGAAAGAATTGTCGGTAACTGGTGAACTGCAAAAATGCAATGTGTGCATACAAGAGTGTCTTCTTTTAGAATCATGAATTACTTGAACTACATGATTGGATGTCCCTGAATAAAATATCTATGAATTATGCTAAGTCAGTGTATCTTTTGACAGGAAAGAAAGTACAACGTAATTTAGCAGAGAAATTCTTAGTTGGACTAGGCTACCATCAGATTAAACGTGAGCAAACTGTGAAATATCTCGGCGTTATTATAGATGAAAAGTTTAATTGGTCATCACATGTAAAGCACATTGAAACAAAGTTAGCTTTTGCCTCAAATTCGATCTACAAAACGAGAAACATATTACCAATAAACACGCCCAAATTACTATAGTGTAGTTTTGTACACACACATTTAGGTTATTGTATTGCAGCTTGGGGGTCTGCAACCACGTCAGATCTAAAACTAATCCATGTGAAACAAAATAACATATTGCGCAGCGTGACGTTCAGTAATTACAATACGCAGGTAAGTCCCATTTACAAAACATGGACGTTTCTTAAATTTCCGGATATATATAAACTGGAATTGGCCAATTTATGCACAGATTTCGTGACGGGATATTGCCCAGCATTCATAATAGTCTGTTCCAGACCTCATCGGATTTACATAACTGCAATACAAGATATGATAGGAATCAATTATTTTATTCCTAGTGTCCATACTAATATTGCCAAAAAACTAATTTCTTACAAAGGAGCAGTGATATGGAGAGAAATTAATGCGGAATACAAGAATGTGCCTTTTCACTACTTTAAAAAAGCTATGTGCAGTTAGTCCCGTAACCAGGGGGCGAAGCCCCCCCTATCAAAATGTTCGCCCCGCCTGGAAAAATGTTTTGGACACAGTTAAAAAAATATGAGCCCCTTTCAGAAAACTCTTCGCCCCTCCTGGTGTCCCAAGCTGGTTACGGGCCTGTGTGCAATTACTGACTATGGCAGTACTAAATTCCTCGTTTAATTCTCAGAAGTGCCTGTCAAATTGCGAATACATATCAACAGAATATTGTTTTATGTTTTCCACTGGAGCATCTACTAAATAATTATTGGCGAACTTTTGTTCCTATTTCATGGTTTTCATGTTTTATGTGTTTCTTTTGTTTGTTTGTATCCCGCAAGTGTCTTTGAGTATCGGCTAGATAACCTATGGTTTTATTCGGTCTCCCAACTGCAAGCTTGGGAATGCTTTCACGTGTTTGCAAACAGCGTTTGTTTTTTATTGTTTCGCATCCGGTTTTTGCAGTAAACAATACAATATGGTTACCTTACCTGCACTCTTGTAATTGCTTTATTAGTCATCTCAAATTTTTAATGTCAGGTTTTTGAAAAAGTACGACATCCTTGTGGTGTATTTCACCATTCCCACAGAGCCAGGCGACGCTTTTCAAGAGAGGCAATGGCAGTTGACCGAAGAAATGCTGGAAGTAAGTGGTCATAATTTCCGACGTGTTTGAAGTTAGGCAATATTTTAAAGTCGTAGGTTGTGTGACTTTTTTCTTATCTGTCTTCAGCTGGTCTCTCAAATAACGGAAAGAGAAGGAATCGGTTATGGGATTGTTGATCTTGAAAAAGATAGAAAATTGGCTGAAAAATTGGGTAATATGTTTTTCATTGTTTATGTTTTTCAGCTGCCATGCATTTCTTTCTTCTGACTAATTTAAAAATCAACTGCTTTGATCCAGCTGCGATACATTCTGTCGGATTGTTGTTTTGGAAATAGTCCTGCTCAAATCGAAATGCGTTTTACTCCTGATATAAGCTTAAAAATAGGATTTGGTTTCGCCAACAGTTAACTTGCCGCAGACAAACATCTACGTGTTTTCGTGTCTGACTGTATTTCGTTGGAGGATTGAGCAGACAATGGCGTCTCAATTTCTACTTTTATGCAATGTCAATGATCTTTCAATTTTGATTCGAGAGAATATGTGTTGTATTCGTATATTTGTCCTGCGTATTTCTACTCTTCCTGTTTCACACAGGGATATTTGAAGGGGGCTCCATTTACGCCTTCAAGTCTGGTCACCGAGTTCTATTCGATGGACAGAGATCAGCCGATGTTCTAGTGGAGTTCGTTTTGGAGGTGGCTGCAGTAGATGATGCGTGTCGCTTGCTTCTTTCTGCTGGATAAAATGTGTTTTTGCTGGATCTTTTGCAAAATCAGTGGACACAAATGATCTCCCGCGATATGTTCCATTACGCTTCCTGCAAAATCGGAAGGTTCGAGAATAAGTAGGTGCTCGGCGTAGGACACAAACAACGCGGATCTCCAGTTTTAGAGGGTATCTGCCACAAACCTGTTGTCTATGCATAACATCACACCGTATGCGCGCGTTATCAAGCCTTTACTTGTTTCCCCATTTGACAGTCAAACTACTGGTCGAGCCGAGCGTTTTGATCGCAAATACTTATTTTGTTTCTGCTCACATTTAGACGAATTACATATGTTTCGCAGCTAGACGAACACCCAGTGGAAGAAATCAACACAAAAGTCGAAGTCCAAGGTTTCCGTAGGAACGAATTGATGAAAGTTGTTGGGTACTTTGAAACCAGTAGCACATTTGGTAAGTGCTCTGTCTGTTATCACTGTAATATGCAATTTATGGACTCAGCTATTTTTGTCAACAAAATCACCACTTTACTTTGAGAGTTATGGTAATCATACAAACTATTTTTAATGCGTAAGTAGGACTTTGTTTACATGGAAAGCGTACTGTACGCCTCGCAAAATAAAACCAAATATAGTTTGATATCTTCATGGACACTTGCATGGATTGGTATGAAGGTTTATGCCAGTGACAAGAACTAGGAAATCGCTGCAAACGTATCAGGACATATGTTATTGGGGTTTTTGCAAAAATCAGATTTGTCCTAGGTACGAAATCGTAAGTATTCTTGCCAATCTGTCGACATTTAACTTCCACTAATGTGCTTTGTTTTCACAAAATTGTTGTTTGGTGAGCAGAAGTAAACAAAATAAAAAATGAGCGAGACATTTGGCTAGAATCAGTATTTTTCCCAAGAATATTATTCATGCCCTGAATTTGGCTACTTGTGTAATGTTTCACAACGTACAGAAAAGAGACGATGAAAAAGCGATTGGTTCTAATAGAACTATGAAGGGACATAGTACGAAGATATTTTACGGTTCTTCAAAACTTTGTACACAGTAAATATCACGCCCTCAGTCTGTAAAGTTTTAAGAACACTCACGCCTATACCGATATTCGTTGCAATCACGTCCTAAATTAGATACGCAAATCTCTACAAAAAACAAATTTTCGATCTGTGAATTGCTAAAATTTGGAAGCACGTGGAAACCACTGCACGGGAATTAGGCTGGAAGGATTGAAAAATTTGTGATATAATTTGACCCTTGCAATATTTTGATGTTATGGCGCACATTTAAAGTAAAATCAAACCAGGAGGAACAGAAGACGCTGTGAGCCTCGACCCTTAGCAAAAGAGGAAAGGATTGGTATGCCAGTACGCAGTAAAATACGTTGAAGCACTGTTCTTGAAACATTAGCGATAGGAAAAAGGTGTGTTTGCTGTCACACCAGTTTAACAGTAATCTATCAATACCTCTTTCTCAGCGTATGATGAGTTCGTTGATGCCGCTCTGAATTTTCAGCCAATGGTCCCATTTTACGCCGTTTTTCAAAAACAGGTATGCTTTGGCTTGTTTCGAATTAAATCTACCTTATTCACAAGTGTCTCAAGCTTTTACTTATATCAGCGAACTGGTTGTCAACAGTGAACTGATTGCCATGCTATAGTCTATTTCCAAAAAACACTTTGGCAAATGTTTTGTTTGCGCTTAGTTTTTATGAATGTATTAGATCTAGTCAAACCTAATTAACCCTTGCTTGTCATTTTGCAAATGATACCAAATTCCGTTGATTTCGATCATCTTCTTTTGCCTTTACTGAGAAGGCAAACGTAACAAAGCGAACCAAATTTAACTTTTTACTTCTGTCTCCGAACATAAATCCGACGCTTCAATGGCGTGTCGAACTTAGATTGCTTTGTGGTAATACACGCGCTTACTGTCGAATATACCCGAAAATGAGTGTTGGCATATTGTTTGCATTCACGTAAGGACTTCCTGTCGGTAGTCATGATAAACCGATGAAGCCTCGTTTAGCAAAGACGTGTGAAATTTTTTAAGATTGCCAAGCAGCTTGGACTGACAGAATTGAATCAGATCGACTTTTACGAGCCTTACATGAAAAAGCCGCTCACCATACCAGGAGAAGGTCCTCTCGACAATGTGGTAGTCGAAGAGTTTGTGGAGAGCCACAAACGAGCCACCCTGCGAAAACTCCGGCCACTGGACATGTACACCACTTGGGTACGTGAGGTGGATAAAAGTTGTCAACGAGCTTTGCTGATTAAGGCTTGTCTCCTTGTTGAGTTGCATTAAGGGTTAGGAGAAATGTATTTCACATCATGTGAGACTGTTTAATTCTAGGACCCGTTGTCAGTGGGGAGTGTGACAGCGCATCGCGTCACATGCCTAGAGTGCGCAATCGGGAAGTGCTTTAAAAATGCAGCCATGCACAAGAGCAACAATAGAGTGAACCTGGTTGAGCGGGGAATCTCTATTGTTGCTTGCCCATTGCATTTGCAGACTTGGCGTCCTTTCCGGTGCGTGTTCGCATCGCCCATAAGGAGCCTCAACTAAATGAGCCCGTGGTGTCATCCCCGCGGGAGATGGTCCCCTCGCTTGCAATTGTTATCTCCCTACTGGATCGTGTTTGTGTCTTGCACTGATAGTTAACGCCCCTTTTTTGCTTGCCCCACATCATCGAAAATGAGTGCACAAGTTACTTCTGCAGAGGTGACGACACCTCTGTAGAAGTAACTTGTGCACTCACTGGGCAAATTGTGAGCCTCGCTGTCATCGTTTAGAAACCATCATACGCCGACAGATTTACTGCAACATGAAGTAACAACCCTAAGCAGCACGGTATAGGGATTGGAGTAAAACCTAAAAGCCATCTCTCTATAAACTGAGGTTTTGTTGTCTGGTTGTTGCGAATCACTGCTAGATGTTGGGCTTCCTGTTTACAAATGTGAAATGGTATAGCCTTGTTTTGCAGTGTTTAATACTGACCTTGGGGAGAACTTTGACGTAAGTGGATGTATACTGTACGTAAGTGCAAAAATAATTCCAGCTCACGATTTGAAAACAAAACTCCACAATATAGAGTTGCTGTACAGAATCATTACGCAAACTTTTATGCATATAGCGTTTGTGACCAAGTGCAGGTAAATAAGTTTCAGTTGCGTTTGAATTTCCTCTTGCGATCACATCTTTGAACATGCTTTGCAGTTATTTTGATTTGAAGTAGGAGCTGGCTATTCTCAGGAAGACGACGTTAACGGCGTTCACGTGGTCGCATTCGCTGACGTCGAAGATCCCGAAGGTTACGAATTCTTGCAGATGATAAAAGAAGTCGCGCAACAACGAAATGATAACCCCGACTTGTCAATGGTCTGGATTGACCCTGACGACTTTACTTTGGTAAACATTTCTGTTAATGATCAAGAATGTAATGTTTGTTGTCTTTGCTAGAAAATCAATCGTTTTCGTTTTGAAAAGCAACAAAATTTTTTTCATGATAAGTTTCTGATATCTCAAGGGTTCAAGCTTGCTTTTTTGAACCAGGGGATTGGGATTCAATTCGTTGGTCACTCTAAGTGACTCGTTTTCAACATTGCCCGTGGGGGAAGGTATATGTTCACGTGTGGCGCGGTCATTTGACGCGAATCGTGTTTGGTAAAAAAATGAAGAATAACTTCAGCAATCGTTGAAGTCCTTCAAACTTTAATTTTGAAATTTTCTTCTGACTGGAAAGATAATTTTTTACAACAGCTGCACGACTACTGGGAGCGGACATTCGGAATTGATCTGAGCGAACCACACATTGGTCTGGTCAACGTTACTGACGTAAGTCCATGGACCTTAACACTGGAGCACGGACGTCAGAAGGGGCGCTGGATTTTGAAATTTGATATTTTTCTACGAATTTTTTGCAAAAAAGATTGTTTCCTTAGTTTCGAGTAGTTAAAATGAAATTTCACCGTTCTTGGCCATCCCCTGCAAAAAACTTTTGGCTANCCCTGGAAAAATCCANTATTGACCCCTATGGAAAAAATCCTTCCAACGCCCATGCATTGGTGACGGTAATGGAAAATCTTTTTGTCTTAGAAGTTGCAAAGTTGTAAAACGCTGATACTATGTATGTTAAGTGTTTACCAGAGTGATTTTGTAGCTCGCTCCCTGGTGAAGTGTCTTGCAGTAATTACGCTTGTCTATTTCAACATGCGACAAGCGCGTTTTGATTTGCTTTGCTTCTCGCCCTACTCGTCGCTTTTGACATGCGTTACGGAGAATTCACACCATGCTTTGAGCGTCAGTTTTTGTGCTCAGTTCTGCCTGCTTTTTATTCAAACTTTGAATCTTTGACTGTGCTCAAGTACAATGGGAATGGGACACTTAAGTTTATGCTTTATTAAAACGATAACAAACTACATAATGAAAAAAACAAACTAATGACTTGGTCAATTTAAATCTCGTGTCAGGTAATATCATACATAAATGTTCTCTGTTGATCTTGTGTAACATCAGGATGGTCTAAGTCATTGTAATGACAGTGCATTATTGACAGAAACAAACTGGACATGTTACTTTCGTTTATGGCGATAAAGTCCTGGAACTGTTGAAAGAGATCTAGTCATATCATAGGATTAACAAAGAATTCAGGGTTTTTCAAAGTTGAAATATTAGATTTGCAAAGCATAGCAAAATCAGCTGAAAGAACACCGTTTCAACAAAAGCGCATGTCTGCTTTTAATGCAAACAAGGGTCTTGGGTCATGCCCTTAAGCAAGTCTTACTACTACTACTTGAAAGGCCAAAGAAGTTTATACTTTTTGTTATTGCACCTAACTTTATATCTTTTGATCATCATGCCAGCTTTTTCCAGCATTAGCAACTTTTGGCGTGCAATTGTGGAAACGAATGGAATAAGGTGTTCAAGACATTTTTGTTAAATTGTTGGACTAGACAAGGGGTTCCCAACCTTTCACTGACCATGTTGTACCCCTTCAACATTTCGACAGATGTGCATGTAAGCTTAAAATGTCTTATGACAATAAAGCTGAGTAAAATAACAAATCTACTGAACTTTCACAAAGATTTTATCATGGTATTTAACAATAAGCACATAATGATTTTTGAAAATAATATTCACTGATATATGTATAAATATTTGGAAATAAATTATATATAAATATGTTTTTCCTACTATTGCTAACTTTAAATGTACCCTTTAAAATAGACAAATGTACCCGTAGGGGTACATGTACCTCAGGTTGGGAACCCCTGCACTAGACATACATACGGAAATTAAAAAATCACGAAATTTTGATTAATCTTTGGCCCAAAACATAGGACACAATCTTCTTGGAAACCATATGTGATATTTGAAACGTTTTCCAAACAGTTTGCCCCATTTCCACAAAAGTCATGTTTCATAGAGGGCGATCGTTCTCCCTGACCTCGCACAACCAGGGGTGGGTTTTATTTTATTTGCGGGCGGGTATTGGATGTTGATGCTTTTTCTTCGGGGAGTTCTATCTTCCTAAAGTTCCCAACACTGGTTGGAACTCCTGAAGTTAAGTAATGATGTCTAAATTAAAACTGGCAGTAAAAGCTGTATCAGGGACACACTTTCTTCAAAAATCCTGCGATTGACTTTTTAAAGGCTAAAAGTGAGAAGGTGGATCATATAACGCTTGGAAGGACGTTTTGAAGGCTGAAAATGAGCTAGGTGATGCCAGTGGCAGTATATATAAGTTACTAGTCACAACTGAAAGCTCTAGGTTTTCTGTAGGGTTTCGAGAAATCAGCCGACTGGCCTTCGCTTTCATCTTTTTGCGATGGATTCAAAATTGCACATATCTGTATTTAAGTAATTTCACTCCACAGATGAAACAAGCAAGGAATCTATCGCAAATTTTTAATAGGAAACCAATTTCACGTAACACTACGCATCGTCAGTCATTGCATCTTATTTAAAAAAAATCTCAAGGACTGACGTTGCGTAGTGTTACGTGAAATCGATTCCTTCTCTACATTTTGCGATACATTCCTTGCTTGTTTCACGGGTAGAGTGAAGTTACTTGACTAGTTCGCAACGCGTAGTGAAAAGTGTTGAAGAATAGAACGGATAAGGAAACTTATTAATCCTATTTTGGTACCAGCTCCTAATGAACAATTCTTTATTGGTAAATACGTACTAAATTGTAAGATTTTCTCCGTAACTGTTAAATTGTTTTGAGGTCTGGATACGTACCAAGAGATTTTTCAAGTAGTTGAAAGTTATCTGAAAAATGTTCACAATAGTGATTGTTGGCGTATTTTTCTGAAAGGTTGGACAAATTATTATTGTACGATTTGCTGTTTCAAACCCTGTTTTTAAAATCTGGTGGACAGTTTCGTTTTCAATTCTAAGGAATTGAGCCATTCAAATCTTTGTAATATTCAAATGAACAAAAACTTAATTACAATTTGTTACTTTAGTCGTTTCTTCAAAATAGTTTTGGAAGGGCTCTTTTGTGTTTTTGTATGTCGTGGATTTAAACCAAGACTTGTCAATTGGCGGTGAAGGAGATGATAACTGTGCAGCGTGACAAAATATTTTTTAGAAACTAGCAATGGAATACGTTGCTTGAACTCTGTGATAACAGAGGTGCACACTTTATTTGTGAGGGTGGTTGGTGAGCACAGACAATGTAGGGAACGGCTGTTTAAGAGAATCCTACATTTTGTATGGTAAGTTTGGCAAGTGCACATACCGTGCAAGGATAAAACACCTGACACAATTAATGGTTGAACAGCTTGAGATAAACAAACCTTGTTCTGAAGCAGTTTTATTTGAAAACGAGTAGATTTGAGGGCACAGAGCATTTGAAGATTTTATTTTCTTAATATAGAAGACGTTTTTCAGGCACAACATATGAATTTTATGATAAAAATACAAAATATAGTCAACGAAAAACATTTGGCGTATCCCGAGTTTGCAAAAAAAACTATTAAAGTTCTGTGAAATTGTTAGTTGAAAACTTGTTTGGTAGGCTATGGACATACTGCATTGTTTTCTTGTGAAACAACAGCTTTACTTTGAAAATCGTTTAGTTCTTTCCCAAATGACGACTTCAATAACCATAACTTTAACCATATTCATGTGATTATCGTTAACCTTTGTCATTTAAGGCCGATAGTATTTGGTTGGAAAGGAGAAAGTCCCGCCTGCCGACCATGGCCGAGCTTGAAAAGTGGATTTCCGATGTGTTGATCGGAAAGATTAACACCGAGGACGATGACAACGATTACAACCTGGAAGATGACGACGAAGACGAAGATCGCGATGATGAGAATGGCGACGCACCGGACCAATTTGGAAAGAGGGAGGAGGAAGGAAAAGATAATAACGTTGATGATAAAGAGGATAGTGATGACGATGAATCAGAAATGTCTCAAACAACGAAAGAAAAAAGCAATGAAAGAAAGAGAAAAACTAAAAACGAATTGTAATTACTAGCGTTTCGGTAAAGAATGATCCTATCTTCTGGTATTATTAAGACTTCTAAAAAGCTCAAAAAGTTACCAATTTTGCGCACAACCCTGGAGGATAACTGCATTGTGAACTATTGTGCATGTACTGCATAAATACCAAATATTTGTGAAACGTATAAAAACAATCTATATTTTGAACAGTGGCGTAGCTGGGGGTCTGGGCTCCGGGCGGCATATTCGGGGGCGGAACTTTTTGATTAAAAACTAGTTTTTAAAAGTGGTTCAAGAGTTCCAACTCTTCATTATTTTTTAATACAATTTTAAAAGTTCTAACTTATTTAAGTTTTTCTGTTTAGAAGCCCTCGACTGGTAGGGTAGCTAAAAAAAACTAGGAAATGTGGCTGTGAAGTAATAAAATTCATTAAATGTTTACTCAAACGTTGGGTTCAAATCCAGAGTGCTAAAGTACCCCAGTGTTTGTCTTGAAATCACGCCTTTTTAATGATACTTACATTGGGGAGCAACTGTCGCCCACTCCCTACAATTTCCTGTGCAGCCAAAGACATTTTCCCTCCCCAGTCAAAAGCCCTCTGAAAAAAAGCCAGAGATGACATTCGACCGCAGACTAGCAAACATTACTGGTCTGATAGTGCGAAGCTTTTATTGCCCCTCCACTCAAAATCTGATAAAAAGAAAACCTGCATGAAATCATGGTGTCGGAAAATCGCGTTCATGAAGCGAGATAGTGCAGTTGGTATGCTTGCGAGGATAATTTAGAGTTCAGGTAGTAGGCTTGAACTGCGAGTAAATTAGAACCAACCAATACGCAACGTAGGTTTCGTAGAGAGCTTGAGTCTTTGTTCGACGGTACACTGAACATTTGCAGTCATAGAAAAAGTCATTTCAACAAGAAAAGCTTGCAGAAGGTGTTGCACTCATTTTGATGAATTTGGAGGGTTGAAGCTAAGTCTGAAAATCTAACGTAAGAGCAAATGGTATGTTTGGGTATGATTGTGGTGAAGGCTTTTATTAACACAGTGTGGCGGTCGGTAGATGGCGCCACATGTAAATAAATGGTCACCACTAAATGGTGTCCATAAGTAACAAGTCACTGTGATAGTCACCACAAGCGAATAATCGTAGTTCACTTATCCCTGTATAATGATAGTGCAACCTAGTAGCAGTAGAGTGAAGTCAGTGATGGGTCTCTACTGCTGCTGGTTGCTTTCTGTTATTTAATGCCCCGAATTGCCATCTTTCTCTTGTGCTTGCCTCAGTAGTTCAAGGCGATGCAGTCAACTGCAACAACAAGCGATTTCCATCGAATTTAAGCCTATTTGACCTACTTTACCAAAATGTGTTCCGCACCGAGGGTCCAGTGTAAATGCCGACAGAGTTAAGTTTGAAGCCTTTTATATATTCTAAGAGAAATAAACCGATACTGAAACGGGAAATGAACAATGAAACATTTTTATATCATTGATATATTATTATTAAATTTATTATTGTAATCTGCTATATGCAGCATACATATTTTTAGTTAAAGAGGGGGATAGGCTACTACACGAAATCTTGGCATACGTAAATATTTACATCTGTGAAGTAGGTACGCTGCCATCACCGCTCTTAACATTTTGTTTGATCCCCTGGAATGAGCAAACCACGCATTCTCAACTTTTTCAAGCATGTGGCCCAGTAAAACAACGCGGCCCACTGTAAAACTTATCCATTACGATAACTGTTGCACTCGCACAGAACAGAAATAAAAACAACTTTCGATAACACAACGTTCGTTACAGTCAGTGTAAAGGCCGTGCCAGTTTATTGTTAGAAACCAGAGCCGCAACGAGGGGTGACAACCGGACAATTGCTCCTTTTGAAATTTTCAAAAAATTGCTTAGTTGTGAGGTACAACAACTTACAATCATTTTGCTCCCCCCGAAAATATCATCAGCTGGTTGTTAGAAAGTATAGATATTCGAGCTCAGTGCATGAGTGATGCACAAATCATGACATATTCCACATTAAGCCTGCTTCTAGATTTCGTTTTCCTGGCAACATAAGCAGTCTGTCTGCCTCAAAATGTCTTCAGTAACTGCATATTATGCATAGTGTGGTAGGCTAAGTTGAAATTTCCGTGTTGCAATAATCTTTAACACATAATGACAAAAGAGAGCGTATTGTTTCATTTGCAGCTCATGAGCTAACAACGTTTACGTTAAAGGGTCCAACTTGCAAAGCATACTCCACTTCAATGATACCTGGCCGTGAACCGTCAAAACTTCTTCCGTGACCCACAGGTTGAGAAACCTGGAGAAAACGATCAAAGCCGAGTGGTGCAGCATATCGGAGACTAAAAAGTAACAGGGGAAATTTGAGGACATATGCTGGGTCCATATGCATACAGGAAAGCAGGAAAAATAGGAAGAGTAATGACGAGAAAGGCACAAGCAGAAAAAGCAGGAAGCATAAATCGACAATGGAAAACAAGATCCACTGCAGTTTGTGAGTGCTTGATTACCCCTTATATCTTTTATAAGCGCGAAACATGTTTTTCTTTCATTTTAAATTCTTGTAAACAAATTTGAGGTGTGGGAAGGGCGGCACTTTTATGCTCGGCCCCGGGCGGCACTTAACCTCGCTACGCCGCTGATTTTACGTATAATTTGCCGGGTCAGTCGATACTGTATAACAACAGATGCAAATACTTCGTTTACAACCAAGCATTCTCGAAATCGTAGTGTGTTGTGTTTGTTCCTTTTCAGGTTATGATGTTTATAGGTAAGCAGCAGTCAAGTTGCCAAAGTAAAAAGAAAAGATTCTTATTGCAAATAAAACAGCCACAATAATCGAAAACATTGTTTTATTCGACGTTTCGGCTTATGCGTAAGCCATCATCAGGAATAAATGAAATGCGACAGTTAAAGGACCACTAAAGAAAAACAAAAAAAACTAAAATGGATCTGCCAAAGCACCACTTTCCAATTCAATGGCAAATTCTACAAACAAATTGACGGCGTAGCAGTGGGTTCGCCCATTGGTCCTCCGTTTGCCGACGTAATAATGAACCACATTATAGATCACGCTCTCACAAAAATTAACGTTCAGAACAAGCCAATCGTCCCTTGGCGCTATGTAGATGATATATTTGTTGCTTTCAACGACATGAGTGCGCTGGACATTGTCTTTAATACCCTCAACAGTGTACATAATAACATCACTTTTACCAAAGAATTAGAGTGCGGTGACTCTCTTGCCTTCTTGGATGTTCTAATAGAAAAAACTCCGACCGGAATACAAACAACA
>JGI24158J21664_10008359_pt1 | contig 13760 bp, 11 predicted proteins | sample Ectturendosymbi3_FD_21664 | JGI IMG/M metagenome (IMG submission 21664) | reverse complement strand
GGGGGGGGGGAGTTAACTTATCGATTGATGTAATTTTGTAATTTTCGTCTTGGCAACCAATGTACGGTGAAAGAGAATGTCTGTATGTCTTTCCTTGCGAAATGTATGAAGCCATACGTTGGGGTCAGATTGCAAATAAAGATTAATTTTAAATTAGATCGTCTCAAAAAAAAAACGCATTGAACTTTTGCCCCTTGTCAATTTTGTTTTGTAAATAGTCGCAGTTAAAACTGGAGTGGCACTTGAAGAACCATTCGTGTTCGAGACAATCTCAGAAACAGGGTTCTATTGCGCTGAGCAAAATTACAATTGCACACAAAAAAACTTTAACAAAGCACTTCGCACGCAAAACCAGTTTCAAAGCTGGGTCGTCAGTGACATAACTGACCCGAGGCCTCCTAGAGAGAGGGGAGGCTTTAGCTGACCACTGGCCACAGCATGCTGTGCTCCAATGATTGAGCGCGCGGCCTGCTTTTATGATTTTACGAATACGCGCGCGTGTGCATCCAGATCTCGGTGCTTCGACGTGCACTTGCAAAAGTTTTTAAAGAGATGGCTTTTGAACACGTTTCTGCATAGTTTTGCGATGGTAGAGTCTGAAAGACCGCCCCCCCCCTCCAAAAAACAACTAAAGTGAAGCGTGCACGTGTTTGGGAAGCCATGTTACAAAACATGAACCAACGCCTACAGCAGGAAATGCCTAGTTTCATTTTACTTCTATTATTGCCCGTTTGTTGTTGATTCTGTGCTCCTGTCTGTTTTCCGCAACTCTACATTTTTGTTCATTGTTTTCTTCGAATTTCTTCCCCGCTTTTCGAGAAGAGTTGGGAACGTTACCTTTGCTGCGTTTCACCGAACTCGCGATGATACTCGTTCGTTGTTTCGCAGCCCGACTCGTACGACGTAGAGTTCGACACTTTCCAGGAAGGCACGTCGGCGCTGACGCATTTTGACGCGTTTGAAGACGTCGACGACGATGACGTCAGATTCCAGACGCAACGAAATCCCGCCGGTTCGAATGACGCGCTCGATCTGCAAACCAGTCCAGCGATCGTTGACGACGATGATGGTATGTTGTTCATACGTTGCCCTTACATCCGGGTACTGTATCGGTCGTCCTTACATCCGGGTACTGTATCTGTCAATCTTACATCCGGATACTCTATCGGTTGCCCTTAAATCCGGGTACTGTCTCGGTCGCCCTTACATCCGGGTACTGTATCGGTCACCCTTACATCCGGGTACTGTATCTGTCAATCTTACATCCGGGTACTGTATCTGTCAATCTTACATCCGGGTACTCTATCGGTTGCCCTTAAATACGAATACTGTCTCGGTCGTCCTTACATCCGGGTACTGTATCGGTCGCCCTTACATCCGGGTAGTGTATCGGTCGCTCTTACATCCGGGTACTCTATCGGTCGTTCTTACATCTGGGTACTGTATCGGTCGCCCTTGCATGGTAGTGTGCTTGGTTTGAACTTTATACAACCCACTCGTAATTGCGAAATTTCAGTTCAGATTTGTCGGGTAATAAATGTATTTTTTCGAATGGATTGGAATGTTAAGAGAAGTTTTTCTGGTTTGCAGTACAGAGAAGAGAAAAAGGAAATTTGCCTTAGTCTAGCCGGGTGTTCATCAAATGCAACATTTGCCGCGTATCAGAAGTTCTATTTCTCAAACCTTGCAATAACTCAAGCACCAGAACCCCTTCAGTGCAATATAATATTTTAACTGCGGGGACTTTTCTTTTTAAAGTTCACTCAGATCGACATTTGGAAACTTTCTTGATTTTATATGAGCGGCAAAAGATGATCCGTTTCGCCTAAAATTTCTTTCTGCTATTCACAAAAGTTTGGGCACGCGGTCACTTTTTTGAGTTTTTACCAGTCTGTCACCACAGACGTCATGTTTCGTTGGACAGGTGTCAGAAACGACAAAAACACGAAGAAAGCCCAAAAAGGCTAAGATATGACAACGCTATCGCTTTTCATTACCTGCACTTGGCCCAAGGCTACACGTATACTTAACAATACTGGTAAAAAGGTGGATCCCCCGTTACCAAACAACGTATATTGCGTCACAATACACTTGCCCCGTGTGCTTTGCCTTGAAATGCCTTGTCTTCTGACGTCATCACTTTGGCTGAAAGCGTCATTTGCCATGGTCACTTGGACAAGTGTTTGTTCAAGAGCTTTCCCGCCAACACAACAAGCCGTTCAACGCCATTGGTTCTCAGACTTTAAGCCCATTTTTGATATGTCGCGTTGCGCCACGTTTTTCAAAAATCAGATCTGTATCGCGTCGCATTTCATCGCCCTTATTGAATCACAATTAAACGCGATTGTTGCATCAGACGCTGACGACATCGGTCAAGAGCCGAGCCCGGAGGTCCAAAGCGAAGCCACTCCATCGATGAAGGAAACGAATCTGAACGGTTCCTCTGTGCTTCAATCAACCACTGTCGGGCAAGTCAATGGACCGGAAAGCAGCCCTGATGACGCCGTTTCTGGCCAGGGTCTTGCACATAAAAGAAAACAGGAAAATTATATTTTGACTGGTGAGTATCATATGGTGCTGAATACTTAGTGATGCTGCTGTGTGACAACGCATACCACACGAAGCGACAAGGGCTTCGATGTTTAAACAAAAATAAAGTCGCTTGATAGGGAGTGTAGGATGGTGTAAGGGGATGCAAACTGACTGTTGATTCGCAAAAACAGGTTGCCATGGTTATCCCGCCTGTTTTTCGCAAATGCGTTGGTGTGATGCGAAATACGCCGCTTAAAATAGTTTTTGCTTAAAATCAGGTTTTGTTTGAAAGACGCAAAAAATTTGGATTACTTGTTTTACCCGAGCGGCGATTTTTTCAATCATGTTATTACGACCTTGCATCAGCAAAAGTTGTTCGAAAATGCGAAATAGAAAACTTTTGTCTCGGTTATCATTCAACGTTTTGCATAATTCTTTTGAACTTCAAAAGTATCCAAGTCTTGTGTGAAAGAGTTATTACCGAGTTCTTTCAAGTCCTTATAGAATAATGTTTTCACTGAAAATGATCTTGATAAATAGTCTGGGATGTTTCTGCTGTGTGAAAAGTAAGGTTCACAAAGCCCTTTCTTGTTACCGTCTTGTGTGCCAAGCTTCTGTGCACGCTGCGCAACTGCTTCTTACATCAGGCTTAGAGACTAGCGCAGTAAAGAGAGTTAGAGTGTAGTGGATTCTCAGCTTGATGCAACGTGCATCTGATTTATTGGGCTTGGTAGAGACAAACACTGGCCTGTCTTCTTTACGCTTAAGTAACCTCCTTTTGCTGCTTTTGCAACCACTTCGTTGGCGTTGCGTTGGATGTGCGATTCACCACGAACGGAATGTTGGCGAAGAACAACACCCATATATAAGTGGCGCGATCAACCAACAATAGAGAGATCTCGTCGGGTGATCTCTATTCATGCTTGCTGCCACAGTGTGAAGCTCTGCGCACTTGTCGCTCGGGCGTTCCGATCGCAACACTGCCTCTACATTCCCTGATATCTCGAGTCTCTCTCTGCGGTGGAAGCCACTGCTGGAAGCTGCACGTCCTCTCATGTTGTTGTTCTCCTGGATAGGAGGCGATCAGGATAGAAATCGCAAAAAAATAACTTTCGCGTCTTCACAAGCGAAATCGGTATTGGAACACTTGCTCGAGTCAAGTCTGAATGAAAATACTCGAACAACCCTTGATGTTCGGTTCAGTCTCGTTTGTAATCGCTTAGCGTCACGAGTGGTCTGCGGCGCTTATCTCCGCTTGCTTGCGCCCTGGACAGCGCGGCTGCTTTGGCAGTTAGTGCTGCACCGGTGGCGAGTAAATGGCCGCACCGTGCGTGGACTGTTCCCTTTCACCAACCCATAAACGCCAAGCATACGAACACAGCTTTCCGGCTTTGGCAGCGCGTGCTCAACCAATTGTGCCACTTAGCTAACCGGTCAAAATTAAGTCGAAGATTCCTCAGATACTGACCTGCTTATGTCAGCTGCTGTGAGTGCAGCCGGAGTGGTCGCTTTGCTCGAATCGCTGCTACACTGCTCGCGAGTAACGTACGCTTTGAAACTGTGACCTTTGTACATGTATTGTCTCTACGACCTGCAACCTGTCTGTTTAACGCCCATACATCTGTTTTGATAAATATTTCGTAGTTCCACATAGTAAGTTCATTAATTTCGTATAAATGTTGGTGAATTGTTTTCGCCGGTCCGTGTGTCTTAATATCCCAGGAAAAAGGGTTACTTTTGAACTGCAGAAAAAAATTGGCAAACTACAGTATCAGGAAATTGGAACTCACCCCAGTGGCTGGCGGTCCATATAATCGTTCGGAATTACACGGACGCCATCATCGCGTTCGGCAGCGACGTTATGCGAAGTAAATAGTTTTGGGTGGCGCTGAAAAACGACTATACTTAACGCTCAAGTGCCTTTGTTTGTTCGGTCAATAATGGCGCGTCCAACTTGCTTCAGTGGCAGCCAGAGAGTCGTTATTTCGCTGCTTGCGCGCGTTCAGCGATAAGTGTGGTTTGAAGCTGGTGTACGTTGTTGTGAAAGGTCTGAGGCGTATGGAGAGGAAGTATTTTTTCGAAGGTGCGCTTGCTTGTTTGTGAACGTCAGCAGCAAATAATTAACTTGGCTTCCTAGGCTACTGATGTGTTGACGAAAGTTGGTCAGCCCTGCAGGCTGCCTTTTGAAGTTGGATAGAATTGTCTCAGACTTCTTATGATAAAATACTGGTCGTGTTTTTTCAGCTGTGAAGAGTAACGTTTCGCTATAGTGCAAAATTCCGTAACAGTGTTTTGTACTTGCTGAGAAAAACTTGCATATTGGGATTGCTTTAAGTTAGCCTTGACACTGTTGATTGCTTTTAACGCTATGACGCGGTTGGGTGCTTATGCCGAGTCTTCAAATCGGCCGTTGCTTTAAGTGACTTTATCAAAGGGCATCATTCAAAAAGCTGGTTCATACGGAAAGGGCTCTGTAAACAAAAAGCGATGACGCATTTTGCATTGATCAGTGCGAAAACAATCACTGCAAAGATTTTGATTGTTGACTAACAATGAGCTTTTTTCTCTTCTCCAATTTTGGCGCTAAACTCCGGCAACTGGCACTGTCAAAAGCAAACATGTAGAAACACCCAGGTCGTTGTTCACTTTGCAAAAAGAAAGCGAGGGAGTTTCAGCTTCAGTGCGCTGCCTCTAGCGCGAATACCCCTCCTCGCTAAGCTTGACACCGAAAATACTTTGTTTTCGGAGCAGAAAGCTTTGCCGACAGCAGCACTTTGCCGAATGATGCCTTGGAGGGAGGTTGCGAAGGCGAAGTAAACCGCCAGGCGACGCTGTGCTGCGAGCAGTGGGAGAAATGCCTGAGCACGTGCTATGACGTCATCCTTAGAACAAACGACGTGCTCAACACCATTCAATCGCCCGCGCTTTGCTCGGAGGTGGTCTACTCCAGCACGGGAAGCAAGTTCATCGCAGGTGAGGGCTGGCGACGCGACTTGTTGATTAATTTTTTCTTGTTTGCATTGCAGGGAAAAAAACGAAAAAAGTTAGCTTGTAATTTGAAAAGCGCGCGGTATTTTCATTTCAAGCAGCGGGCAAACGTTCTTTACCCCCTCCTTCCCCCCTTCCCTCACACGAAGACTTTCAGCAGCACGCGACCCTGATTTGAGTATTTGATCGCTTCATTGTGCTTCGCCGCTTAATAGCCGTTTAGTTTTACGGCGTCTTTTATTTGTACGGAAATGCCGTGTGGTTTTTATGGGTACTCTGTCTGTCTCCGCCGCTACTGTATGAAAGGCATGAATTGTGTCTAGCCCGAGACGCTGTTTCGTCGTTTCAAAAGCATCTTTCAGAAACGGAAGGCGAGTCCGTTATTAACCTCTGTTGTTCCTGGGAATTCGCCCTTTGCACGAGTGTGTTTGCTGGTGGCCTCAGTTGCTGTTAATTTCTTGACGGCCACAAACTTGTTTCCGTGAACACGCCTGGTGGCTGGTCTGCGGCAGACGAAGGAGCGCACTGGTCACAGTCACTCGCCGCCGTCTTTTGTTGTGTGGGTCTGCGGTTTCGGTGGAGTTCCCGTGTTGGAGACCGTATTAGTGTCGAAAAAGGGCAGGGAGGGTCTTGGTCCCCCTGGATTTTGACAATTGACATTTTCCTATTAATTTTTTAGCAAAAAAAGGTTGTTTTCTTAGTTTCGAGTGGGTAAAATGAAATTTCAACGCTTGTGGCCCCCGTCGGAGAAAACCGTTTGACTACCCCTGGAAATATCTACTATCCCCCCTCGAAAAAATCTTTTGCTCCCCCCCATGGTAGAGACGTTGCGATAACCGAACAGCTATTTGCGTTGTTTCTGATGTCAATTGTTTTGGCAGCAATATTAATTTTTTGTGTTGCAATGTTGTTCTGAAATGTGCCGGTCACACAAACCTGGTAGTTGCTTGAAACGTAAGTTGTTACTGGCGATATGAACTTGGTGAGATAGGAAAACCGTTTGATTTCAGCACCGAGTTGATCGACACCATTGGCCATGCACCCCCCCGACTCCATTGGCCATGCACCCCCGTCTTTATTGCGTCCATGCAAAAGTTACTGTTTGCAATAGTTGGTGAATGAAAACTACCGAGTGTTGTTTGTCCGCTTTGCTTTTACAAAAGCGTGAAAACTTCCCTTAAAGAAACTTTCAAACCTTCGTTGGTCATGCAGATAACAAACGGGTGACTCTGTTTTGCTGTCTTATTGATTGCGTCTCGGAACAGCCGCTAATAAATTGACTGTCAGCAACAGAGCGATGGAATTTCCTTTCTTGGACTTGTGTTTCGTCACAGACCTGTGCGAGGTTTATGGCGTCGCCTGCAAGATACGTCAGAGCGCGAGGTCGATGAAAGTTCACCGCGAGTCGCTGCAGCACCTGCACAAGAACATAGAGCTGGCTTGGAACAATCTTCTCGCCTTCTGTCCGAACGCGCCAACCGTGAACGTGAGTTCATCGTTACGCCCGAGTTCACCGCTACGCTCCAATGCTTTCTGTGATTTTTTGTTTGTTAATTTTGGTGACGGCGATTGGCGGCAGGCCGAAGCCTGAAATCTGCTTTTTGCCTGGGGGGGGGTGAAGTAAATGTGGATCGTGGATCGATCACCCAACCTTCCAATTGAGAGGCGGACGCACTACCACTGAGCTATTTCCGTATTTTTATCATGGAAATGTCGCCGAGTTTTCCCGATCTATTTTCGATTCCTGTGATGCTTTAAATTTGTTTACACCTTGTTTGCTTTATCCAGTTTTTGCGATTTCGTAATATATTTCTTGCTACTCAGATGCAAGCAGCTCGCTTAAAGCACCTTGGACAGCAAGTTTTGACCGACATGATTGGTGCACTCCCACAACTTTCTCCTTGCCGCATTGTTTTAAGGCAATGGTTCTTAACCGGGGGGGGTGGGGCGTCAATCAATTTCCATGGGAAGGCGAGCCTTACGCGCGGTACAGCGTTGGAAGCTTGATCAAGAAATTTACTTTTACAACTTTTTTACAGCCAGGGGGGTTGAGACAAAGGACAAGTACTTGAGGGGAGTGGTGAAGATACCGGAGCCGCGAAGTTTTAGATAGTGGAGCCGGAGTCCGAAATTTGGGTTCCGGTTCCACAGATATCGTTTTTAGGGCAAGCGANCTATACAAATAATACAATNTTTTTTTCAGATTTTTTTTTTTTTAGGCCAAATCGTTCCGGAGCCGGTTCCAAAAACTTCGAGATGTTGGAGCCGGTGCCAAAAACTTCGAGATGTTGGAGCCGGTGCCAAAAAGCTTAGATGCCCGGAGCCGGAGCCTAAACTCCGTGCACCGGCTCCGCGGCTCTGGTTGCAACCGAAGATCGGTAACCGATCCTGTCTTTGTGTTCGCAGGAGGAGATCGCCGACGGGGACGGCGCCTCCCCCGCCTGCGATCTATGCCTTCTCGCGGTGCCGCGCAACCCGATTGTTTACGGCGGCGCGACGTACCACGCCCCCTGCGCCAACCTCTGGATCAATCTCGTGTCTCCGGTCCTCCCCTGTCTGTCGTCCAATCAGAGTAGAGCTGTTCGATGACGTCGATCAAGTGTTGGAAACTTTGGTGACAGTTTTTTGTTTGGGAATAAGGCCCTTTTTTGGCCGTTCTAGCTTGCTTGTTCGGGAAACGAAGGTGGCTCTGTGCGTTGTTGCGTATGAACAACTTAAGATTTCCTTCTGAGTGTAAACCCAGTGTCGCATTGCTGCGATCACTATTCAAGTAAGGTATTGACTGATTTCATATATTTATATTTTCTGTGGCCGAAAAAATTTTCAATAAAAAATTGCAGCAACCCTGCTTCGTTGCAGACTTCCGTTTGTGGTGACTTTGATGCAGCACTGGTTGTGCGTCAGCGAAAACAACTCCTCACCACGACGTAAACCCAGTGGCGTAGCCAGCCCAAAAATTTGGGGGTCAAAGTGTTTGATTTTAGACGAATAGTACTATTTTGTTTGGAAAAACGTCTCTCAAAGCACAAAATGAATATATGTTCTAACAATTGAGGGGCATGGCTCCCTAGACCCCCCCCTGGCTACGCCTGTGCGTAAACCCACCTCGCAATGAGCGTAAATCAAAGGTCTTTTAACTGTTGCTGCCAAAACTCTTCGAAGGGGTAACTTCGGTCGAAATGGCCGAGACTGTTCAACAGTTTGGTAGCACTTCCGCATATAATGGTGTAGTAGCAGATTTCCAATCCGTGCGTTGATGTTGTTTTACGCTTCTTTCGGTGAAACCCCTTTGCTGGAAGCGCGCGCCACCCAAGTCGGTGACTGACTACTGGCGTCGACAATTGTGTGAATTGTTCTCAAGTTAAAAGCGAACTAACCACAGGCCTCGCGATCGCATTGTCACGTCACACAAGCCACCTGCGCAGCACTTCGCACACATGTCCTGTCGCTTTCAAAGGACGCGCTGTGCAGTTTCGAAACAAAGCATTTGTTTCTTTCATTCGAATCGGCCGTTTCAACTATCCGTTGCTCGCCTTCCGACCAAAGTTCGTTTTTCTCTTCTGATATTGTTTGGAACGCTTGATTTGCTGTCATTTGCAGGGGTGAAAAGGTGAAAATCTTTTCATTTGTTTGTGCAAAGATTCGTTTATTGTGCTAGAAAATGCGCTGGACCACACTCTAGCTTATACTCACGCGTGTCCGCCCGTCGTCTTCACCGTAGGATCGTTGTAGATGTAAGAATTTATTGCGTTAAACACGACCAGAGCCGCGATTAGACGAAAATATTTGGGTCGAAAAGAAGTCGAAATTTGTTGATTCGTCCGAAAACGAAAGTTTTTGTGATTTTCAAACGAAGGCTTCGCCCGATTCGCTTCTCAGAAAGTGAGATTTTGCGAATTCAACTTGCCTTTCGCTATTTCTCTTTGCGTACTACCACTTGATCTGCGCCATCGTGTTCCTAGTAATCGTTCTCCAAAACTGACCATAAGTGATCTCTGCAAACCTGGGCCAGGGTCGGTTTGGCCAATGCTGTGGTCGGTCCAAAAAACAACAACGGCGATACTGGCAATAACCTCAGCAGGACAATGTAGACTACTAGTTCTCGACCTATTTTGCCCCATGGACCATCTTTTAAAAAAAAATATCCGATACCACTTTAGTATGCTGGCACCTCATATAATTTATTGTACATTAATGGTCAGAAGCTTCAGGAAGGTTTTTATCAAGGATTTATGGAACTCTCTGCGGACCACTAGAAATTCCAGGTGGACCATTTTGAGAATCACTGGTGTACACTGCTTGGTCTCCGTTGGCGGAAAAGATAGAAATCCGTTAATCTTTGAAACAACACCAGATGTTTGCTCAAAGCACCGTCAAGCTTTTGTTTCTTCGCTTTTTACAGTGGGTTTGTTAATTCTTCACCAAACCAACGATGGGATCTTCCACCAAGAAAGCCTGCGCGCGCTTTCACTTATTACCTCATGCACTCCTTTATCTGACCCATATTAATGTTCCCGACACACATCACTTCCACCTAATTTACGCTACAGCCTTGCCGTCAGTTTTGTTTCGACTTAAGGATGCGGCTTGAATTGCGAACAGCTTTGACCCTGTTTTTAAGCAGAGAGCAAACAAACACAACATGATGTGGTCGAGATTTTTGGCACAACCAAACACTTAACCGCAAATTTTATGAAAAGAAAGTTTTTTTGCGACGGATCAGTCGCTTCGGTTCTTCCCAAGCTTTATTCAAAAATGAATATTTTTTATTGTTCGAACAGGTGGCGATTATTTCGTGTCGATTGCGAATGAAGCAATTCACCATGGCTTTTTAAATATTATTTCACTCGGACCGGAAGGGTCAGTCCAGTGACGTCTCCGTTATCCTCAACTAACATTTCACCTCCTTGTGATGTCATTGCCAGTTTAGAAAATATCCCCCTGCCTTCCATCATCCGTCACCTTTATGGCGAGTTTTGCAACCAAAGCCAACTACCATCCAAATTAGTTTAACGCGCCCTGTTTATCTTCTGAAACAGTGGTTCCCAAACTGGGGGTAATATGCGATTCTTCGGGGGCAACGCGGAACCAAAACCACAATTTTTTTCTGTATTATGAGCGATCACCGCGAAATATTGCGGGTAATAAGACCTAATCGCTTCCTCGATTCGGTTAACGGCTCGAAGAAGTTTGGGAACCACTGTTCTAGAAGGAACGGTCCATGTGAATGACGTGATTGGCTTTCTCGGGCTGGTTTTGTTATTTCGCATTCCACCCGACCACAGCAACACTACACTACGCTTCGCTTCACAGCATTTTCACTGCACAGAAATAATTGTTTACTTCGATTTGGTAGTATTGTTGCGCAACAATAGAGCAGTATGCATGACGCTTATTGCGGCGGCAAAGTAGTTGCGTTACGATTTTCTTTGATGCGGTGCGCTTTATATCTAATTGTTCTAACTTCGCGCGTTTGTTTACAAACAATTGTTTTGTTTGCGTTACAAATCCTTTATTATCGTGCAATAAAAACCTTGCGTTGCATGCATAATACACTGGTGTGTGGGTTTTGGCGAGACTGTCTTTTTTAACTGTCTGTGTCAAACTGACAGGCTAGGCATTAGATAAAAACGGATAAATCTGATGATTACAGTGGATGTACGGCAATGTCAAAGACTATTGTAGTTAGCAGTAAGGTAAACCGCGGTTGATCCGGATGCGATTGCAGCGACCGTTTATCCCCTATTCCAGGTATAACTCAAGATTTATTGCTAGGTCTGAAGAATGACTCAACTACTGCAGTTGTAAGAAGTGTTTCTTGCGCTGAGAAGTAAGAATGTTTGGAGTTTAGGTCTACGTTAGGTGTGTGCTCTGTGGCGATTCGGTGCAATGCACACAGTACTGCACATAAAGGATGTAATGCTAACAAAAAGGTGTGGGAACGCATCCAAAAAAATAGCCAATGAAACAGCCTCCAATTCATTTTGAAGCAAAACCTGAAAAAGGTTTGTGAACGCCGTTCCCGCCCCACTACACCCCTGCTGTACACTTCGCTCACGCTAAGACGCCAACAAAGCTAATTTGTCAATGTATTCGCAAAGACGTTAACAAAGCAAAGGGATCCGCAGCGGCTTTGGGTGCAGTGAAAGGGGTCCGCGACGACAAAAAGGTTAGAGCCACTGGACTAAAAAGTACTATGTTTAAGTTTTGACTCTTTGTTTGGAGAAAACTTATCAAGTTTTGCTTTTGAGGATTATGAACTCTTACCGCATTTGGAGAGCACCATCCCGCTGGTAAGTCACGCTGGCCACGCAAACTTGAATACAGTATTTCCTTTCCCTGTACGGTGACCTGTGCATCCACAACGCTCAGAACGAATTCACCAACGACGATGCCTTCCGTGTGCTCATTGTTAGCAATAGTTATCATAGTTTTGTTAATTATTTTCAAAACAGTGCTTCTTGCAGAGTCAACCACTAAACAAACCAGGAGAGGGACGTCGCTAGGTGCTTGGGTTGTTCGACCATAATCTACCAACTGTTTTTTGCCTGATTCTGTATTAGAGATATCCCTCAATAGATAGTACTAATTGTTATATGTACTTTGTGCCTTTACTCATGGCCTGCTCTTAAAAATGAATGTTTTCACGCTGGTTATAACAAACTGCTTTGCAATAATTAACTTTTTTGCGTTTCTTTCAGAATGAGTACGAGCCAAATTTGAATCAAGCAAAAGTACGTCACTGCTAGTCATGGGTGGCGGGAGCTTTTTCAAAGTAGGGGGGCACAAGTGCAAGTCAAAAACACTATAGAAACTTTTTGTGGTTTGAATTGGCAACTTTGACGTCACAAGCATTGAACTCTGACGTCATTAACTTTGCAATTTAATGCAATGCTTTATAAGCACTCAACGACCTCTATCTACGCTACACTGACTTGAGCACATAAATGAAACTAGTTCTTATTAATTGTGTTACTTATATGGGCAAAACAAAAGTTGAAAGTGTGGGCTTAGGCCCATGCGGCCTACACGATTCCGCCACCTATTCTGCCAGTGCCCCGTCTAATCACCTCTAAAATCCTGATTGCCATCCGTGCGGTGATATAAAAATTCTACATTAAATTGCATACATTAGGCTACATATGTTCAACATGAAGAAAAAAACTAAAAAAGGAACACGAATAGTTGTACTCGAAGCTTGTCAATCGCTTCAATGACCCATTAAAAATTAAATCGCCCGTCTGTAAGGTGCACGCCCCAAGTTGGGAATCACTGTTAATCTGACGATATGCCCACGTGCGCTGCGAAAACCCTGAGAGAACGTGCGACGGAGATGCGGCGATGGCCTGAAGACCCCAACTGGCAAATCCAGGGATATAATGTTGTTGCTACACATCGAGATAACCTGCATCACACAATTGGCAGACATTTGCACCTTGACAAAGCTAAGTGGAATGTTTATCACTTTCGCTCGCGGTCTGTCTTGGCGAACACTACTGAGCTGGTTAACTGTATAAGCCAAACAGCATGCCGGGCAGGCGCAAACGTAAGCGCAGCGGAAAAAAAGCTTCGCGCACGCCAAGCTGTTGATAACTTGCTCTCTGACGCCACCCAACCGTCGTTAAGAACGCACTCCATTCAGTCCTTGGCGCGACTTCAGAACCTGCGAATTCGCATGACTTCTCGCCGGGAAAGCCTGATTGCCTTTGCTATCTCCGCTGAACAACTCCTAGCAGTTTCCAGTGACAAACGGTGTATCTTTTTCACGGGTTAGATCAGGGGTTCTTAACCTTTTTAATATCGGTGCCTCTGAAAAAAACCTGAGAGATTTCAATTATCCTTCTTCGGAGCATAAAATTGGGATAGACTTAACAGTTTCATCAACACTAAAATAGCCTTCAAAAAACTATACATTTTTATTTTGAGACGTTTTATCCTTCTTCAAAAATCATCCTGTTACATCTCGCAATCAGTTAATAATAAAACCATGCAAAGCTGTTGTTATTGTCACAACAGAACCTAGCGACGAAGGAAACCTTTCACTAGGCTTTATTCAACTAAGAACACATCAACGTCGACGCTTACGCGGTCCCACGGACGCACAGCTTTAATCAAGGTTTGAGATGGAGGCTTGAAAAAGTGCGGTTTTACTTCCGCGCATGTATGACAACTTTTGCACACGGTTTTGGTTTCCTCACTTGAAAAGGGTAAATTACGCTGACGAATGAAGTGATACAAAC
>JGI24158J21664_10008356_pt1 | contig 13764 bp, 7 predicted proteins | sample Ectturendosymbi3_FD_21664 | JGI IMG/M metagenome (IMG submission 21664) | reverse complement strand
AAAAATATTCACAGAAATATGTTGTGCTCAGTGGTGTAGGAGGCGGGGGTGCAGGGGGTGCAAGCGCACCACCAAAAGTTTTGATTTGTCGAAAATCTGGGCAAAATCCTGAAATGTCTAGGCAAAATCCCTGAAAATCTAGGCAGAAATGGCTCCCACCGTTGTTTGACTTCAAAAAATGGCACCCAACATTTGCAGAAAAACAAATGAAGACCTTTTTGGAGGTGACACCAAAAAGGTCTAAATAATCTTTGTGGGAGAAAATTTTTAGGCAAAAGCCACGCAACAACTTTTCGGGCAAGTTTGGGAAAATTTGGGCAAAAATCCTTCGCACCCTCAAAATTTGCTTGCTCCTATACCTATGGTTGTGCTATATGCAGAAATGAGTCATACACTGGTATTTTAAATTCTGGGTATTTACTTTCTGGTGCCTGTCGCCGAGTGGCATTCAATAAAGTTTTTTATTGAGCCAGATTTTCTTGCATTTCGGTCAGTTTATTTCCACAGCAGACAAATTTGTAACAGATGGTTGGCCAACTGAACAGCACCAACCGATACATTAACATTGAATGGATTTACAAGGAATGCAAAGCATGGCTTAACTCTTGGAAATGGTCAAATCTGGCTAAACTCCTCCTGCAGTAGTCTTACAATTTATTTTAGTAGTATTCTTCCACTTTGTGGTCGGCAACTGCCTCTTCGCGAAAAACATTCGTTCTCATTCTGAAATTGGGAAAATGACAGATTGCTTTTGACAACACGTGTTTTTGAAAAATTTTAATTTTCTTCTGGTAACTTAAGTAATCTAACTTGCGATTTAGGTTCACTGTCGTTGTTGTCAAATCGCGGACTTTCTGGTGGCCAGCTTTCCCCTAAGGTGCGCAACTGCGCAGAACCACCAGGGCATTTGCGCTCATGCAACATTCCGACTTTGACATCCTATATACATCGCATACCCCTTTCGAAACGTTTCACTGGTTTGCCTACATGGTTGTGGAATTGCATGCGCACTGAAACAAACATTTGCTCAATGTAAACTTTTCTTACAGGGAACACTGCTGGTGACTAACTTCACGAACTTGTGTAAACACATTGATAAATGAAACAAACGTTAAATGTGAGGTAACAACACTATCAATTTGAGATAGAAGTAACGGGGGGACAAAGGAGGCGCAATTCCCCGGGCGCTGAGTCAATATGGGGCGCCGAAAAGTCCTAAAAATGCCACAAGTACTTTCTTCAATGCGGTGAATTTGCTTCCGAAAGAGGTCAGGTTCGAACATGAGGGTGCAAAACTTGCTACTTGCCCCGGGCGCCATCTAACCTCGTTACGCCCCTGAGAGCCAAGCAAAATGTCGGCGAGCCGCAATTCGCCCACCATTGGTGTAGACCTACGTGGCTTACCGCTATCAGCAGTCACTGTCTCGCTGCATTACCTGCCAAAATGCCTGCGTTCAACAGTTACATGCAACAAAACACCTACAACCGCGACTTGAAATGCGTCTTCGAAGATTTGTTGCCATGTTATTGTCACGCAACAAAGACCAATAGTAGAACAATTCACTCGCGAGTTTCGAAACCTGCCTCTGCAGGCAAAGAAGCGGATTTATAGAACTGCAAGCTCATAGCTGCATGTTATCAAAACAGTGAATCTGACTCTTGTGCAGTGTGAGTATCATGTCAGCAAACAAACTGTCATTACAAGAATTAACCCAACTAATCAGAATTAAATTGCTGATTTCACGTTTTCACGAAATTTTGCTTCTTGGTCCCAATTTCCAGGGAGGGGGCAAATGCCCGTTTTGCCCCCCGCGGACGCCCATGCCGTACGCTCATGACTGTATTTACAGGTGATAAGTGCTTTCACGTTCTGCTTCTGTTATATTAGACCACATGTTATTTATGATAGAACAAATTCTCTCAACGAGAGCTGATGTACCAGGTGTAGGACTATGCTGGTGACTGAATGTGAAAATCGGGACTTTTTGGCTGAATGACCGGGCCGCCGGAATAAAACCTTAAAACTGAGACTGTCCCGGCTAAAACGGGACGTATGATATGCCCACTATTATGGGTATTTACGGGAAAATGTTTATACTTGATTTGCACAATCTGCAAATGCTGTTCATGTTGTGAATTAGATATACATTTTCAGCATGTCTAGTCCCCTGCACAAGCCTGAATGACTCAATGGAAGACTTTCTGGCGACGGTTCTGCCCACTGCCCAGGCCGGCACACACGGGGGTCATTCGGGGACAGTTTCCTCTAAATCTTTTTTGTATCCTCCAAATTTTGTTGTGCTCAGAAAAATTTGTGTTAAAGATAAATCTTTCCCCCCAAAAATGTATTTCCTCCCCCAAACCTTAAAACCTGTCCTGGTTCTGCCAAAATTGTGTCTGCAATTAAGATATTTTGGTTTGAAGGCCATTTGGTCTCGAGATGTAGCATGTCGAAAACTTTTTTTTATAAATCACCATTAGGGGGTCCCTGTAAGCATTTTGGGTGTGGGGCAGAGTAGGACTGATATAGCACTGTTCAAGACAGAAAAAATTTGACTTTTATCGACTTATTGTTGCCCTCGTAATATGCCACTAAAAGCAATTAATTTTGATATTCCAAAAAAACAAGGAATGGTGGTCCGACACATAAAAAGGAAATTACACGTTTTAGTGTTATTTTCGTGGAAACGTGTTATCACGTACAGTGATACCCCGCATACACCACAGCATAGTGTCTTTGCGTTTACCACATTTCCTCGACATTTTGCATCTTCGATGAGCGCTGTTCTAGGGCTGATGCTTGAATGCTGCAATTTTCGACACTGATACTATTATAAGTTATATTTTGATTTCGCCAAAAGCCCAAACTACTAAAATGGTTGTATACAGAGTGAAAACAATGGTAAAACCAGTAATTTCAATCATCTGTTTTCACCATCATCGAGATTCAATACCACCGAATGCAATCGTTCCAAGGTTTACTGATTTCAAAGCCATTCAAACCATATTCTTAACGTTTATGATCAATTGATCACGCGGCTAATTTGCCGTGGTCTCATTATTTCACCCGACTTACCCAACTTTTTCGCAAGTCACCAGCCTACTTTGTTGTTGCGTCTGTGCCGGTTGTTCAGAGATCGAAGTGTCTGCATACTACAGTATTTAGAATTTTGCGGAGCTTGCTTTCGGATTTGACGCAGCGGATTGGGGAAGAAATATTCCTTGACTTGGAGCGAATGCGGACTCACGAAAAATGAGCGTTTGTCCACCTCGGCTAATTTTGTCCACTTATGCGAGGCCTTGAAATGGTTGGGCCATCAAACAACTGGTACCACATGACTGTTCCTCCCAAAAACAAGCGAGATCGTGAAATGTCGAGCAACAACAACTTTGGTACAACAGGACGACATTTGCTTGGAATTTCTGTATATTTTACAAATTATACGCTGCGCCAGAAAATCGCACGACGGAAAACGAGAAATCGTCTATTGACAGCAATTTAATGCACACCCCACGTCGATTGCAAAAACCGCACTAATTGCCACACCGGCTTCTGCTTACGAAAAAGAACGTAACTGTCTAGCCAGTTGCATTCTCTAACATGCACTATGTTTGCAGGGTCGCGCATTCAAATCAAGAACTTGTCATTGGAGATTCAAACCTGCGACGCTTGTGTTTCTATACGTTTGCATTCCATACACGACTTTCATCATCTAACGCGTTCCAAACAAAATAGCGAGTTTTCGCGAATCATCGTTCTGCGATGACACTAGAAACATTTTTAGAAAAACAGAAGTTACAAAAGCAGCATTTACTCTGAATAGAAATCAGCCGCGCGAGTTGCAGTCGTGATCTCGCAACTTCGCGACAGACGCATTCGTGTCCCGTGCGCGCCCGTAACCAGGTTTTGAGGTTGGAGGGATAAAATACATTTTTAGGGGCAAAATACTTTTGTTTTTTATATGTTTAAAATAAGTTTTTCTGGGCACAACAAAATTGGGAGCACTACCCCCGTACGACACCCTGTGGCTACGATACTGATGAAGTCGCCGGTAGAGATCACAGCTACTGCAACTCAATCAACGGCCCACTAAATATAGTACATAATCACCAGTTTCGGTACGAACAAAAAATGCGACCCAACAATGAGTGCTGACTTGCAGTGCACATGAAGTGTTAGAATATACAAGAACTGAGGTTTTCTGCAAAGAAATTTTTTCCTGTTGGTCTTGAAAACTCTCCAGTGAAAAATATTTCAAGGATATTTTGTGCTTGGATGTCACGGGATATATTGAAAAGCAAAACCACATTCGTCATCCGGCACGCAACTGCATCGCTGTCGTGAATATTGCTGATTTTCGAACGAAGGAGCAATTTTAGATGACTTCGCTGCGTTCGGCTTTCGTTTCGTTTCGTAAGATAAGCAAAGGGCAACGATCCCAACCCATCTTTCGATAATACAAAACCGAAACGTGACGCGCGGCAAGCCATTTGGAGCCACAGCAAATAATAATTGATCAATGCAAAAAAGCGCACCGCGCTGTACGGCGCAGCGAGACCGCACGGGAGGGTGGGGCGGGCGCAGTGAATGCTGAACGCGCGTTTCATAGCACGAGCGAAACAAAGTACGACAGACATCACAGGCGAAGGTTCTTCTCCCGCATATTGGACTGGCAGGTCGAGATAGACGAGTGCTGCGTAATGTCCACGCCGTGTTCCAGCGATTTGTAACCTGACGACTGCACGCGTCATCAGCCTGACGTAAATACAGGGTAATTGCAAACTATTCGGAAGCAAAAGCTTTTCATAATCAGACGGTTGCAGGAACGAGACTTTAAACGAAACAGGAAGCTTTTTCCGATTATGCCAAGCAGCAGCAAAGGGCTACTGCAAAAGGGAGCAATCGCGCACACACGGCCGTGCACGTATTATATCACTTGCGCTAAACAGCAAAATGTCAAGCGGATCAAGTCGCTGCTGCGTGAGCGCTGCTTGAAAGCCTGAAAACGCCAAGGTAACGTTTCTACACGCAGCTTGCAAGCATTCCGTCAGTCGGACTTGAAATTGCAATGCGCAACTACAAGCGAAGACCACGGCCAAAAAAAGAGCCACGAAGCCCCATGCGACCGACAACGCCATATTACGCCGATCGTTTCACAAGATACACGTGGTGGGGCAGGCCGGGTCATTAAGCAGGCCAAGGCAGATGGTAGTTATGGCTCTGTTGTTAACCTAAAACAGGCAGATACAAATTAACATTTTATTAAGCTCACTAAATTACAAGAAAAAGACGATATAAAAACTAATAAACAAGCAAGAAAAAGTTGTAGTAGTATAGGACCACTAAAAACTCAAGAGTACTTTTGTATGGGTAAATTGCTTTCACTTCATGCAAGACCTGAACATGTTTTTTCTGCCACGGAGATATTGATTGTGCTGTGATTACTTTCAATACTCCTGCCAAGTAGCGCAAAATTATTAGAAATCCGCTGTTGTGAAGAACTACCAAATTTCAACTTACCCGCAGACTCAACAACAGTTTTCAATTTGCTTTTCATAAAAAAACGTCCCAAAATGGAAACGAGCCTAGTGGACTGAAAGCGAAGCGTCTGGCTGACCAGAACATACCAACAGGCGGATGTTTGAAGCAAATCTCGCGTCCCCTCGATTTCGCAGGTTAAAATGACCCCAACACAAAGGTACCCCCACAACCGCAATAATGTTCTGCCCTGAGCCGAAGCTAAACACTGTTGAGCCTGAAGAAAGTCCGCGCACAGGTTAAGGACACACAGCAAACGAATTCGAAACACTGGCAGCGCGAAGCACTGCGCGTGGCTGGTGTTGTGGTGCGCAAGTGCGACCCGGGATAAGAGTCGAACCCGCTGGAAAAAAGTTGGCACGGTACGCATTGCGAAGTCATGTCGATGATCAGACAGGTGGAACAGTTCTTTCGATGAATCCTTTGACGTCGTCCATTTCCTGCAAGTTGCAAAGGAGCCTTGACGAACCCACTGCACTGAGCAAAAGGAGATGGTGCGTGCTGCATCATCTTTGGATTTACACAAAACCGATTCGAATCCCACTCGCTGCATTAGCACTGGGGAGTGAACACTGAACAGCAGGGTTCCCACAAATTTTCAAATATCACTTTCCATACTTTTTCAATACTAAATGAAAAAACTTCAATACCATCGCTTATCTTTATTTTTCTTAGATTTTATTCATGCAACACAACGCAAAAAAATCTACAAAACTGTCATCAGCGGTAAAGAACAAATTTAAATAAACAAATGGGTGAATTTGGAATTTCCATACTTTTCAATACTTTGTGTGCATTTTGGCAAAATGTAATAATTTTTCAAGGTTGTGAAAACCGATGTCAAAATTAAATACTTTTTCAATACTTCCAATACCGACCGTGCGGGAGCCCTGGAACAATCTAGGCAGGCCCACTATAGCTCTTACTTACAGTGCAGTTCATGCTCAGAGCCGACTTACACTTTAAAACCGAGACAGGCAAAGGAACCAGAGGAACGAGACTCGAAATGCAGGAATCGTTGAAGAACTGCAAAGCTTAGCCTGAAAATGCGCTCCGACTCGGGACTTAACGTCATACGCTAAACCGGCCACGGGGATCACTCGTGAGCTCTGCAGTTTGGGGCAGTGGCGTAGCCAGCCCAAAAATAAGGGGGGGGGGGCAAAATGTTTGATTTTAAGCGAATAACACTATTTCGTTTGGAAAAACGCCTCTCGAAGTACAAAATGAGTATATGTTCTAAAAAATGTTTGGGGGGCATGGCGCCTCCCATCGCTACGCCTATGGTTTGGGGGGAAGTGAATTCCCATTAGACATCATTATTCCCAGGTATACAGTACTCTGACCCAAAGTGGTGACGTCTGATATTGCTGAAATTAAATGTCTCATTCAAACAGTAGACTGAGTTCTTCAGCCACGCAAGGCAATCAGTCTAGATATGGAAAACCAATAGGATGGTGGGGACTATTTCTCCTAGTCTGTCACCCCCTGCCGCCGAACTTGGGCCCAACGTAGTGGTCACACCTTTTCGTGGGACCATCTTTGGGGGGTGCGAATTGCGATCTACTGGTGACTGGACAACTCAAACCCCCTGGCCGGGTTCGGTTTGGAAATTTTTCAAAGCGACACCTTCTTTTATTAAGGTTCCGCAAAAAAACGTTCTTTTGCGGAACCTTAACAAAAGAAGGTCAGTTGCTGCTGCACTGTTTTGCGTATCAGAGCAAAATCACGAAAGCAAACACGCCAAACAATGACGTAGTGGCATAGCCAGCCCAAAAATTTGCGGGGGGGGGGCAAAATGTTTGCTTTTAGGCGCATAACACTATTTTTTTGGAAAAACGCCTCTCAAAGCACAAAATGACTATTTTCTAAAATTTTTTGGGGGGAATGGCCCCTTTGTCCCACCTTGGCTACACCTATTCAATGACGTACCCAGTGCTCTTACCTGATCAGACGACGAATGCGCCATTCCCGGGTAAAGCTTGAAGTCCGTCTGGCTCCCGAGCCGGTGTCGGGCCGATTTCAAGAGTTCGTGAGTTATTTGCCCGAACCTGGGATTGACCATCGGGTCCGCATCCCCGTGGCCCTGGAATATCGGGCAGCGCTGGTTCTCCAGATTGTGGCCGTCAGCGCCCTGCGGGTCAAACATTACAAGTCAGCGCTCCCTATGAATCAAATCTTGATTTATTTTTAGCAGAACTCGATCTAACCCTCGCGCTGCAGCTCACACATGTAGGTTAAGACGTTTAACTATTTCATCCGAATACCGAGATAGTCATAAAGCGAGGTTTTGGCGTATTCTGGTGGTGGTTATTCAGTGAGGTTCAACTGTATTTTGAGACCGTGAAAAAAGTTCGAAGGACTCTTTCGGCCTCTATAAAAAACGAAAAAATACCAACAAGATTGAGCTCACACACACACACACACACACTGTGTAGGAAGCAAGCCGCTCTCAAAAGCATTTTGTGGCCACCAATCAATCGAAAATATGCGATCAAGACCCAACCGTCGCAACATCCGCTTGTTAAATTAATACGGAATGGAAGGGACAGCGCCAGGGCAGGGATTTCTTGAAGGTTACACCAGGGCAGGGATTTCTTAAAGGTTACACAGGGAAATCGGTCAGCGAGCAAAAGTTGAAAGCAAAAACATGCAACGTGAATTGAAATCAAATTCGTGTCGATTTCGAGACTAAAGTAAAAATTCGCAACGCGGTGAGGTTGATCGTTTTCAACAGCATCCGACAAACATCGGTAAGGTGGCAAAGAAAAAGCAGTTTGAAACAACTCACACTGCGAAAGTCTTTGTGGAGAGGTAGCCAAGAACTCAGCGCAATTACTCCACCTAGCGGCTCGTGGTGGGTCAGGGCGGTGTAAAGTGCAAGTGCTCCACCCTGCGACAGAAAATACAGACTGCNAGTATTANTCAAAACAGCAAACACTGCTTGAATCGACCTGCAAACTCTGTCGTTTGCGATTTACAGGATTAGAAACCATGCAGGTTCTTGGCTAGCGATTGTCATTTAAAAAATGAACTTAAGGTAAACTGGAACAACTTGCATCCGAAGTTGATTTTATTGCAAGGTGTGTCTAAGGGTTTAACTAATTTTAAGTTGGCAACATGTGCATGTCGCTAAAATGCTTCATTTCAAAAAATGGTTTAATGCAAGACGCAAAGCCGCATTTAGGCAAGCAACGCAGAAATTACGCAAATAAATTTCCGTATTGCTCAGGATCAACAATCCGTTTACAGCGTACAGAAAGACCGCGACATACCGGCTGTTTTAAAACTGTTAGGCAAATTTACACTTTTAACTTTTTCAATAAGTGTAAGTTAAAGGTTTTTCAAGAAGTGTAAGTTAAACAGCAAATTCGGAATGAAACGTAAACAACGCTCCAAAAGCAATCAAACAGTAACTATAGCTGAATCGTACCATAGAAAAACCGCCAAGTAATATTCTGTGGCTTGGAATGCCGTGTTCGGTTGTTTCTTTCTTGATAAGTTGACGTACTGCGCAGAGAATATTGATTGGTGACAAAGTAGTAGCAAATAGTTGCTTTTTCTAAGTTGACATTTGCTTAACGCTTATCAGACCTGCATAGTGGCACAGATGTTGTCAGGTGAAAGCAGAATAACCATCCTCTTTACAGTATATGTTGCTGCCACGCATTAACACCGTAAAAAAACACTGTCTCGGCTCGCAGAATACCACAGGATGTCCGGGGTTCAGAATGCAAAGCAGCGCCGCGTGAAATTGGCAAGCTTGCGTTAAAGAAAACTTGTGATTCCTGGCCCAACTCCCCTGTCTGTCTGCAACGGCAACCCCTTTATGTTTTTTTCTGAGTTTCACCGTTGTTCTTTGAAGGTCTCCTTCAAGCTTTTTTCACAAAAGGATCTGAGCCGCGTAGTAAACTTTTACTACACTAAATTTTACTACTGGGACATTCCATTTGCAATTTGATTATCTACATCTCCGTTAGAAATGAATTTTGTCAAGTCATATAGTGTCAGAAAGATAGAAAAAATTATCAACGTAGCAAGAGGAATATTTAAAATTATCTTCACCGGTTACCGAGATTGACCACTTGACTTTTTTGGCCACTGAAAGGGTTTTTAGGGTGGGTGCGCAACTATTTTTTCGTTTCGCACCTCAATCTTTTAGCGCTGATTTTTTATCTCGAAAGAGTCTCGCAATGAAAGTTAGAATTTTATCCTTTTTGGACCACAGGAATTCATTTATTAAGTTAAAATATTTAACGGTGAAGCTTTGAATGAGAAATTTTGTTTTCAAATTTTTCTTTACTTTTTTATACCTCTCACTTCGGGAGAGTATTTCGGGACGTTGGCAAAAACTTACGCAAGTACTGTAATTTCACAATGTTCAGTTGTCTTAAGTTCTCTCTAAAACAAAATCCGTGACATGAAACGTCACAACAATTTTACGTAAATTAACACGAAAAATGACACTATTCACAGCGTGAAGTGTAGTAGTTTGATCATATCAAGCAGTACGTGTACAACTGTTGCACAGATATTCGCAGAGAATGCCTCCTGATCGGGTTTGTCTCGTACTGTTCTGTTATATTTAATTTCTAAGCCACAAAGAAGATCAAGGCAAACGCAAATTTTGGAGACTCCTTAAACAACAGATGTACATGTAAATAAAACGCAGACACCAGTGAAAGAAACCACATGACCTCAGCGTACGTCGGAAGCACCTTTTGTTTTTGGAACATGGGAGAAGGTGATCCATTGCTGGTGCTCCGAGCAAACCAAAACGAATCTAGCAAAAATTAGTCACCCGCAATAGCGAAAAATTCTAATGGTTAAAATCCTGAACTATGGGTCGGTTAACAGTTAAATTGGGCAATGTAAATGAAGCTCTGGTCAACAAACTTTTTTCGGCTGAAGCTTTAATCCCTTTTTCATCTTCTATGCCGTTCGGATCCAAGTCCTTCAAGTCGTACCTGAAGGAAAGATTGTGAGGATCGAATTAATTTTTTCGTAGACAGGCGTTGCGTGAAAGAAAATCGACGCTTCAGACTATTTTCAGAACTTTGTAATGGTATGAAAATGAAGCCTCGTTTCTTTCTCCTGAAATGGCTCCACAGGAAATCGTTACTCAAGCAGCAAATCTACGACACACACCGCAACACGGCATGCTCGCATCAAGGGCCATTTAAATCAATCAAATGTGTGAGACAGCGATGTTTGCAGGTGCCACAGGAAGTTACCGTTTATATGTTGATCGAACTACCGCGACCGTCTGTACTAAGAAAACCACTACATTTCCGAGCTGTGGATAACGCCATGTGTTCAGTTTTGCAAAGTTTAAGGTACAAAATTTAAGGATTTTCACGAAACAGCAATTAACATGCAGCTCACCATGCGGGCATCACGAAGCCTCCGTTCAAAGTAACCGGTATATGCGGTCTGCGCACAAAAGCAGTAAGATTTCAATTAAATAACACAGACTATCGCTGCAAAGACACTTGATAACGGTAATGAAAACGACATGGCTACGAAGCTAAAGAAAACAAACGGCTAAACAACGCTTTTTTCTTGTTGAAGCAACAACTTTCCTAAAAGAAAGAACTAAGCCCAGCGCCTTTTGTAACTATTTTATAAAACGAACTTTTCTATTTCGTCCTACAGCATACGGCACGTCGCAGTTAGCATATCTGATAAGTTAGCAATGACATACCAAGTTTTAATCTCAAAAACAACACCTGGAAGTCCGTCGAAAAGGGAGCAATCAAGGACAACTTTCAACTTGAAACAAGCTACTTCAGTAGAACTGAAGTGTTAGGGCTGCTTTAAAAAAAACACTCAGTGCCCAAGCACTGATGACGCGTGCATTGTGTGGAATTCAAGTCACTGAGATTAACAAAAATTCAATGTCATGGGCAATAGGCCCTGAAAAAGCTTGGCTGAAATTACAGACACACGGGTAAAATGGTAGACCGTCGCATCATTCAGCGGGATGAGAGCATCAAAGTGAATGTAACTCAAACAGTAACAAGAAAACGCAAGCAAGCAAGCAGTAAAACGATGAGACATACGCGTTGGGAAAGATGTAACGGACATGTGCTTTCTTTTGCTCATCAAACGCATGGGACCAGCCAGACCTGAAAAGAAACAAAGGAACACCAGTTCACTTTGCCATAAAGACGAAGATACGGATTTAGATATTGCAGAACAACAATTAATTAATAGTCCACAAACTAGCTCCGATGCAATTTCGAGAAATGCGTACTTATGGCTGCAGCTTAATTGTTTCACACAATGCCCAGCCCGAAAACGTTTCCCCGTGGCCGCTAATCTTTCAGTCGCGACGCGTGGCGGGCATTCCCTGTTTTGCTTCGTAGCCTCTTCTAATTATAATGTTCGTGAAACGTTTGATAGGGTAAAAAGGTGCGGTCAAGCGTTGTTGACCACTCATAATAACATCGGGCGTCTCCCCAAAACTGCCTGTGTTGAGGCCAGCGGCTGAGACAAGTATTTTGAAAACACTGCAGCCCTCAGTGAAAAAACGAAAATTCAAGTCAAGTAAGCAGCAAAACCACTGATTGTTTTAATATCAACAGCTAGGAACATCAACTAGTTTATTAGTACTTACCCATTGTCACCCAAGCCGTGAAGGAAAATAACCTGAAAAAGGTACATATTCAATACCTTGACAACTGATATTAGCGAACAAGCAGTTCAACACGGCACAGTCATCAAGCAAATCATACACTGGTCATATTTGTTCTCTTATGCCAGTCATTTGCTCACCCTGGCTGTTTATTTTTAATGAAATTGTGCTATTGTATCAGAGTTATTTTCATTTCTAATGAAACACCAAACTAAAATCTAACAACTATGTTAGCCACAACCCAAAGCTGTTTTACAGAAAGACACGATTGCTTTGTAACAAACATTACTTTCTGAAAAGATGTGTGTTAATGCAAAACTGAGTGCATGTAAGAATGCACAACTTGCCATACATCAGTACAGCACAGCATTACAAAAAATACTAATGAATCACTGAATGCAAAAACCTTACACTTGCAGTTGCCTTCGCTGTAGGTGTAATCATGAAGCACTCTCTGGCCACGGCCATGTCGGGAACTTTCTTCACTAATTGCCTTGACACAGAATACCTTTTCCTCAAAAAAATATATGACAGTTATTAACTGCTGTTGCTTATAACTGAAAAAGAAGGTCCAAAGCTGATTGATGTTGATGATTTGATGAACTTAAACAATGAAGTGGATGGCAAACATTAGACTGAAGCTTGTTTGACAGTGACAGCAATTTCAAGCACAATCGAAAATTTTGATCAACATATAATTCACATTGGACAAAAAAAAACTTCAAGTCTGGTGACACAGAAGAAAAACAATAATGACAGTCGAATCATTTTGATGATTATCAAATTTTTCTATTGTCTTTTGTCAGCATGGGCATTGGGGGTCCTGCACTAGTGATTTTAATGACTATTGTGCACACTCAGCTCTTTTTCACAAATTTCACATACATGTGTTAATTTCAACAAATGTTGCAGTAGCAGCACAACCAGGGCTTAAAACTTTAATAAGAATGCAGTACAAATGTTGTTTGTACAATGTTTGTCAAAAACACAAATTATAGATCTATTTTAGTAAAGAACAGTGCAAATGAAAATTGCTTTTACATCTTTCTGATAACTTTAATGAATAGCTGGTATATATTTTAGTGGGGTAAGACACTAGAATCATGTTCCTACTCCAAAATTTTCAGTATTTTGAAGTTTCACCCCTGGGTCAAACTTTGAGGCCCCATTGCACCCCTAAGCATTAATCAATTGCAACACTTTTACACTAGGTAGAACTTGTTTGAAAATGTCGAGGGCTTCTGATGCACCCTACTATGTGTCTGGGCCACCCAAATAAAAAAAATCTATGCATTTATTTGTTCTTTTTCGTGAGTGTCAAACTTAGTTTGCAATGGTATTCATACTGCAATTGTTGGGTATGGCATATTGCAGCTGCATCAAAAATACCTTTTCTACACACAGAGACAGAAAAGGCTCTTTACAAATTTACCACCAAAAACAGATAACCTCCTCAGCTCATGACATGTTTTGAAGAAAATGTTAACACTTCCGAATCACTTATGGGTCAAATCATTATAATCCAACAAGGGGTGTAACCCAATGTCACAAAAATGCCTCATTTTTTTATATAAGGTGCACCCACATGTAA
>JGI24158J21664_10008355_pt1 | contig 13765 bp, 9 predicted proteins | sample Ectturendosymbi3_FD_21664 | JGI IMG/M metagenome (IMG submission 21664) | reverse complement strand
TTTTCATCCACTTATTTTGCATATTTTACATTTTTATCAACTTATATTATAGGATCGCACAGACCCGATCGACCGGACCAGTGGGTTTCAGGAGCTCGTCCACAAACCCTCAACGTTACTTGCATCTGGAAGTCACACAAACAAACCACGAAAAGGAAAGCTCACCTGGACCTGCAGACGCTGCGTTCGCCGCACGATGCCCGGGTATCTGCGAAAGAGCAACAGCGTTACACGCACAGGCAGGAAACCTCCCATGTTGTGTGACGCACGATGATGCTGAGTTGTGGTTCAGTGCGTTTCGCAAGAACAGCCGTGAGGCATATATGGTCGGCGAAGTCTTGCAACACATTATTGCATTTTTTGTTAAGCCTGTTGTTTCGAGATCAGAATCAGTCCCTTCGCTCCGCGCCGACATCGCGTCTCCTGAAGGGTTTTTCCGCCTTTTTAATGTTTTTCCCACTTTTTTTGTTGTTGTTCAAAAAATTTATTTAGCAAGCTTCGACATCCCAATCCAAACAAGGCAGATTGCGGGAAAAAACTCAGTTGCGAGAAAAGCATTTTTAACACGAATCTTAACGAGCACCCTCCAAACTGCAGCTTCTCCAGTGCAATGAGCAGAGGACCTACACCTCCCTTGCTCGCCATACACAAAACCGAAAAAAACGACTGGAAAATAATGTCCGGTTTTAGCCTCGTCTGTGAAAACGTATATTAACTACCTGGTCAGGAGCAGGGACTTGACCGGTCTTCGACACTGGTCTACTGCGTTGATGCTGAGCTGGTTGTTTCACCTTTGCATTGTGGGTCGAGGGTTCTAGGAGGGACAAGTTCCTGACCGACTGGGTGATGCCCACTGCGGCGTCTGATTCCACGGTTCCGAAGCCGGAATCTGGCGGAAAAAGGCCAAGATAAAAAATAACTACAGGTAGTCGTTACAAAAGCGGTTGACCTGCCGGTAATGACAAAACCAGTTAAACGTTTGCAAAAAATACACTGAGCAATGTTTGATTGTACGACTTGCTTTAGGAGTTGCAAAAAGCATTTACAGACTTGTTAATTTAGTTCAAACCCAAATGAACTCACGCAGGCCGCACAGGACATGGACGCCAATTAGACGCACTGTGGCCTGATCGATGCAAAGCAATGTCAAGTCGTTTGATCTCACCAGATCAACAACAAGTGGCAAAGCATTAATCACAACGCACATCTCACAAACACGCGCCTTCATTTCTTTGCCCCACAGAAAGCGAAACTACAATCATGGAACCGCCACCTGTTGCTGCTGTTGTTGACAATGATAAAGACAAGTTGCGTGGTTTGAAATGACATTCGTGCATTACTCACCTGATTGAACTAATAGCGATGCTGACGCACTCGTCGTAGGAGTCTGCAACCAAAACACAACAGTGAAAGTTCTAGAGGCGTCTGAAAATGCAAATCCACAGAAAAAAAACATTTAAACTGAACACCCAGCTATCACGTACAAGCACTGGTATGCACCGAAGTTTCGCATACCTTATGTTTAAAAGGAGATCATATAATTAAAAAAAACGCGGGGTACGATACAATCAACAACAAACAGAAACTGACGTGTTCGTCAGAATCAGCCTCAGGGTTCGAATCCTCGTCCGAAAGATAGTCCGCCAATGATCCGCCGTCCGATTTCATCACTGAAGCCATGTCGCTGCTTTCGTCACGTTTGGCTGGTTGCTTCTGATGAAAAACAACAGCACGATAAAATAATTAGAGGCGCGCGCGGCGTAACTGCAATTCGCAAATGCAAACAAAGGTACTCAAAGAAAACGCCACGAACAGCCGTGATGTCACAAGAGCTTGTTTCTTTTTGTGGGGGAAGGAGAACAATGCAGCAGCTCAGCCCCTCCCCAAAATTGAAATATGAAACGCCATAAATTCGTGGAGTTTTTGTCAAATTTTCAGAACGTCACAAACGTAAAGGCGCCCTATTGAAGACTTTCCGGCGACGGTTTTGCAGCTGCTGATGAAATATGGTCAACAATCAATAAAAACTCTCCAATGTTCGTTCGACCTTTAGAAGTTTTAGAGAATCAGGACGTCGATTTCAGGAGTTAAAAATACGAAAGTTCTCTTTCGACAGCACCCAACACAAATCGAAAGCGACTTTTTGAAAAAAACAAAACACAACAGCGAGACAATTATAATAACAGTAGCGGAGCCCTCACCGTTTCTCTGCCGGCGTCCGACTCGACATTGCACAGTTCATCGAACCATGCTTGTTGCGACAACACAGGCATGCCGCCAGCCATGAACATCTCGGGTGGGATGGCGTTGTGGACGGTCAGGTCGTTCAGCGAGTTGAACATGTCAAAGCTGCCGCTTCCTGAGGGAAAAGAAAACAAAGAAAGACGTAAAGAATTGTGGGCAACGTTTGCAGCAAAGTGCGGTCCTGTGTTTCACGATCACGTGGGTCGAGTTTTTACGCGTCCATCGCAGGAACTGCGTCAGTATTGCGCAGTGAATACGTCGGACGCAAACACAGTCACGGTTGACTCACCAGCGTTGGCGTTGGCTTGGTTGAACGCCTGGTTCATGATGTCGCTGGCCTGGATCGGGTCCTGGACATGCAAACAAAAACAAAACTAGCGCATGAGGATTGTCGTCAAGTCGACGCTGCATACCATCACACGGCGCCATCAGGTCATTGATGAAAGGAAGCAATGCTTGTATCGAAGCGACAAACGTCCAGGAAAATTTTTCGGTGGTTTTCATTCGCCAAAGTACGTGACCGTTTTGTGTCAAAGTACGTGAGGCCAGGTTCACAAGACATTGACTCAAAGCAAACAGATCGACAACGATCGCAAACAAGCGTGCGCTCCGTCACCAAACTAACGTTTACTCGTCTATGCGCGTTGGATCGCAAGTGAGTCAACTGATAACTTGACGCAGCCGTTGTGGGCTTAGACTCTTGCTAGAATGAGAATGGAACTCGCCGTTAAAAAAGGTGGAACCGGGTGGAATTATGTTCAAGCTTTTCAAGTTTCTAAATCAGCGATTAGGGGAACACTGGCCTGTTCTTATCAGTTGCATGCGGTCAACTTCTTTCAAGCCAAGTTTTCTTCGGCTATAGACCGAATTCTTTTTTTTTATGAACAAAAAATTAAGTCAAGTCGGTCACAGCGTCTGAAAATATAGACTAATGAACACTGTTACGGGTTTCAATATTACTATGGGGCATGATACCGAAATGTGTCAGGGAAAAACGCAGCTTTTACGCGATTATTCACTCAGACTGCCGTTGCTGTAATTCCAAAACAAACCATGAAGAATTTGAAAAAAACAATCCTCGTCTGAGGTCGCTTCTATCCACATTACGAGAAGAGGCCTCGATCGCCACTCACCGCGTTCCCCCCCAGACCGACCGGGTTCTGGTTGTCGTCGAAGTTCGCCTGGTTGCTCGTGGAAACGGAGAGGAACTGGTCGACGTCGAGCGTCACGTCGACGAACATCTGCGGCGATGGCGCGTGGGGGGACGCGGTGCGCTGGGAGTGCGGCGACGACACGGAGCTTTGCATGGAGGGGGACACGACGCTCATCGCCTGCGGCGGCGACAGGACGTTGAAGTTCTGCGGGGAGTAGACGCCCTGCTCGGAGCTCGGCGACAAGCCGTGGTAGGAAGAATACTCGGGCGACGAGTACGAGTTGGGCGAGTCGCTGTACTGGGAGGATATGACCTGCATGACGTCCTCCTCGATCGTCACCGAGGGGGTGATCTCTTCCAGGGCAACGCCCTGCATGCCGGTCAGTTGCGGTATGATGGTCGGTTGCTGGGGGAGGGAGGGACGAGGCTGGAACTCGATCTGCACGAAATTCGGACGAAACGCAGTGAATATTTGCAAAGCCGAGTCTTGTCAGTTTTATGCTTGCGCTTCGTTGTATCGTCACTTTTTATTGTATTGTTTACTTACGGCATAAACACCCCAGGTGCGAAACAATAAAAACAAGCGCTGTCCGTAAAAAATTGCATTTTACGTACAAGTTATTTAAGGATTCTGTCATACCAACCCTGTCTCCACGCAAAAACACAATCAGAATAAGAAAAACAAATCACTATTTAGAACTAAGTCGTCTTGAAAACCGACACCTGCCATTTTATTTTGTCGCCTTGCCAGCAAATTGCACGAAACATTTTTGTACATTTGCTCATATACGTTGCTCGCAGGGCAGTGGTGATCGAAAACTAAGTGTCAGCGCAAAAGTGAACAAAAGCAGACAATCACCTTCGGAATGCTCGGAGCCTTTCTCACATGCCTGGGCACGGGTATCTGGGTGCCCTCGATGAACTGCACTTCGTTCTAAGCACGACACAATAAGGGTTAATCTTGCGCGCTCAAGCGTCACGATCGCCACGGCGTTGTTTGCCCAATCGACAAAACGAACGCAGTAGACCTCACCTGACTGACGTAGAGAGAAGCGGCACGCGAAAGCCAGTGTGCCGGGCGTTTTTCGAATTTACGTAAGTGATGATTTTTTATCCATACCTTTCACACTGCAATCAGTAAGCGCTACAGTGCGTTAAATGTCAAATATCTCTGCATTTCAATGGGAAAGATGAAATGCTATAATACCACGCCAGCAAAATGCACTTTACAAATGCTGGAAGCCACGTCAAGGCTACGAGTCAGTGTAGTCATGGAAACCGCTCGCGTCCAATCGAAACAATAAAAAAGACGCACACAATGTGCTGTTGTCTCCTCGCTGTTTCTCCCCGACAAGCAAATCGATTGTCGCAGCTAAGACTTAGCGAAGGCGAAGCAAGAAGCAGACGTTTCAAAAAACCGACTTAAGAACAAATGAACTGAAGCGAACGAAAGCAAGAGCGGCTTTGGCTTCGTCCGTCCCAGCAATAGTTCGCTTTTGTTTTGTTACGACCAGCTCCGCTCACCGTGGATCTGTTCGACGAAGGAGATCCGCGTCCGTTCATCGGTGAGAATGGAGAGGGAGCCTGAAAATTGTCAGAAAATAACTGGCAAGCGGCATCAACACTCCAAAATGCTAGATAACTGGAAAGACAAGGAGTTGGTTGGAAAAGACGGGTGCACACGATGCTTTAGGGAAGATATTCAGAACTGCTTTGACAGTTTGCGAGCAAGGTATAGCAGCAGGTGCTCAGTTAACTTACTTTTGAAGTGCGGAGAGCAGAAAACATGTCGGACGCCGATGGAACGCTCTGCAATGAAAAGAAACATACTGCCTTTCAGGTACATCTTCATGCACTCACATTATCAAAATTCTAAGTTGGAAAGGTTGCCATCATTTACTCAGCTTTCCGGACTTGCTTATAACCCAAAACCAAACAATGCACACTGTGCGGACAAAATCCTCAAGCCAAAATGCACAACTCACCGGCTCTTTCTTAACTCGACAGAGCAGACCTAGCATTGACGGATCCACTGGGCCCTTCTGAGGGTTCTCTTGTTTCGCTGGCGGGGGTCTGGCTTCCTTGATTTTGCCGCCTCCACTGGCGGGGCCTCCCCCTCCTCCTCCGCCACTGTTGTTAGTTTGAAAGTTGAACGTGGACGGGATGCCGCTTCCGGAAAAAACGTATCCTGCGCAAGAACAGCAAAATTCAAAAGATGCAAATTCATTACGGCGTTGCACGTTGAATGCCATGAACTTAGTTGGTTTGGTGGCCACTTTATTGACAGTTTTGCTGAAAACAGCTTCACGATTCTGCTTGGCGCTTATTTAGCGGTGCCTTATTTCTCACGTCTGCTTGGTTCCAGCAGAGACTGGTCAACTTCCTTTCACAAACGTTTTAAGTTAATTTCGACAGGTTTAACATTGACCGTTGTTAGAGGTGGAAGGCGCTTACCGCCAGGTTTAATGGCCATACCAAGTAATGTCTGCAATCTGCCGAATTTGTTGGTAGAAAACGTACTGTGTCGCAGTAATTAAAAGTTGGTGCGAAACGAACTTGGTGGGGGGGGGGCGATAGCTCAGTGGTAGCCTCTCAACTGGATGGTTGGGTGTTTGAATGCGCTAACGGTTAGACTCGTGCGTGAAGCACATCTTTCATCGTCGCAACGAACTTGCATGTGGTACTTCAACACTTTCACTCATTATCCCTTTAGCTGGCTTAAGTAATTTAAGGTTTACTTGATGATCTTAACGGTATACGCCGGACATAATCATCTCACCTTGGCCACCACCGCCAGGTCCGAGGTGATCGAGGAAGTCGGGCATCTGTTTTCTTCGCTTTCTATCGATCATTTCGTAGTCTGCGAAAGAAAAATCAGGCCATTCTGTTGCAGTGCTGCTCTCCAGAGGCCACACGCATCCAGGCTGGTTGCGCTCTAGCGATCAACAGCTCGTGCGTGGGTGCGAAGGCAGAAATATGCTCGTTGCTGGTAGCAACAAAAAGGCAGTCGACGTCACACCGTAAGCAACGCCTGGAGGGATAAAAGATTACGTATTCGTATCGTATGCTTTTATATACAGGCATGTGTCGCGAAATCGGGACAGGCAGCGAGATTAAGAAGATTCGTCGATTCCGAGTGATCTGCATTTGTTTCAAAGTATTTTAAGTCGTCGAATGAAGTCAATTACGGCTCAACAGAAGTCCACTTCCTGTTGATACAGAAACTTAAAGCGTCTAGAACTCTAGATACTAATAGCCGGTCTATATGGAAAGCAAGGCTACGGCAAGCACCTAAATCAAATGATTCACATGGAGCGACTGCAGCACTTCACTCTAGGTTTGCTGCGCTTGTACTTTTCACATCACTTTCTGTTGATACAGGAACAAGCATGCGTTTCGATACTGAACAGCTGGCATACATGAAAAGCAATCCCACAGCCGGCACTAAATCTAATTAACCGAATTATATGAAGCGACTGCAGCACCCAGCTTTTCACGCTGCATTTGTGCTTTTCACATAATGAACAATCGAGAAACACAATGAAAACAGTGTGGGGTCGAACAGGTTCGCTGAGTTAACAAAACCTTTTGCCACTGCAGCAGGTAACTGCCTGCAACGCTCTGCACACGTCGCAGCACGACGGCCACATACCGTTCTTGTTTGGCAAGTAGGTGAATCCGCGCGGTTCGGAAACCTCCTGATCGGAACGACGCCTGAGCTGAACCTGCAACGTAAGCAACAGGTTTAGAAGCGCAAATTCCCCGAACGGTGATGAAAGGACGAAGCGGTGGCGCGAGACAGCGCGGGGAATTTTCCACCGGACAAAAACCTTTCTTCCGCGCACCGCGCGGTGCTAGCCTGAGCAGCAGCAGGACGTGGCGAAATTGCTTGAACGAGGGCAACGTCATAATAAGCGCTGCTGTGCTGCGCGCGCGCGTGCAGTGAACACGGTCGCGGGGGACGGTGGTGGAAAAAGAAACGAATCGAAACCGCTGCGTTGTCTTTCCGTGATAAGCGTTTAAGTGTTGTTGCGTGGCGCGGCGTGACGTCAATCGAGGTACCTGTACGTGCACTGGGGAGGTGATGTTGGGATCTTTGTACTGGGGCGTTCTGAAGACAATGGCGAATTGCCGGTGGACGTCCGTTGGACAAAAACTGCCCATGCCCTCCCAGACCTCGTTGCCTTGCATGTCCTCCTCGAAAAAGCGAACTTGGATGTCGTCTGAGCAAAAAACAAAAGCGCGGAAGTTAAGCGACATTTCTTGTGAGTGAACCGCGTCGTCTTAACTCTGTCCTGAACACAGTTAACGATTAACCAAGACTGCTGGCTGAATGACGCAGCACGAATTTGACCAACAGGCCCTGGATGGCAACACAAAGCGCGAACAAAGCCACAGCGCAACTATCAAACGATACTGCGTGGGTGTTGTGCAGAGAAGCGATCATTACGCAATAGTGATTCGGTTCATTCGCGCGCGTCGCGAATATCCGTTACTAGGAAGAAGGCAGCAGACGTCGGACCAAGTCGCGAATGTCGCGATTCCTTTACAACGGCTTGTTTTAAAAACAAACAAGCAGATGACAGCGCCAGTGAAGCTTCATACTGTGTGATAAAAAGTCGTTGTCGTAATTCACTTAATCAGCGGCTAAAACCTACCACCTTGCCCGTGACGGTCGTGCGTGCGGGCGGTTCGAGCTGGAAGCATCGAGTATTTTGCATAAACGTGAGGGATTTTGCGCTGGCCGCATAACTCTACCGATCTATCCTTGAAAAAAAAACTTGAAACGCAAGATTCCAACTTCGAACACAGTTGACTAAGTCGGAATTCCTGCGGTTTGACGTCAGGTTTAAGACTCGTTTGAGAGCAATTCAGGCGTGAAGTTTCGACCTGCGTGCGCACCATGGTGCTGTTCGTTTTTTCTATCATGTTTTGCTTCAATGAAAGCATTAAGACCAGTCCAATGTACAACCGGGTCGGAAACAGCAGCGTATCGTAACTTGCGACTGAAGTACCTTTTAAGCTCAGGTTGTGTTATTGACGGTCATAAATGTTCAAGTGGTACTTGAACACTCAGGATAAGCGCGTATACCGACCAGTAAATATCCAAAAAGCCATTTCGCGTGAAAATCTTATTCTCGAGGTCACAAAATGACCTAACTTTTGAAAAAGCACGTTGTTTTGCAGCACGTCGGTCAGATAAAAACGGAACACGCAGCAGCCGGGTTTGTGAACGTCACCCACCTTTCTGAACTTTGTCGCAGAGCAAGTAGACCTCGTCGCCGCCGCTGGCATTTCCCGCGTTGCAGTCCATCCGGCAAATTTTCAGCGTGGCCGCATTGGGGGCTTCTGCAAATGGCGACCAGGCGCGGTTAGTTGTACAAAGCAGAGCCCGTTACGCTCCATCGCGTCCGTTAAGTGCAATGTCGGCAGCAATTAATCGCTCGAAAAGGTCGCACAGAGGAGTGTGTCGAATGCGAATTTGTGCTGTTCATCCAAGAAGTGCGACGCGACTCGAAAGTCGAGTGTTCCACGAAGCTCTGGCTTCGGTGTTGAAACACTCATGAGATTTTTCTTGAAGCTCGTTTTCTTCGCTGGGTCGGTAAGTTGAACCAACAACACATGGACAGGAGCAATTCATCCTGAAGTATCGAAGTAGCAGAACGACCAGCCTCTTGGCTCACGCCCCAACCGGACAATCTACTACGTCGTTTGAATCCGAATAAGACAAAGTCCATGCAAAACAATGTGAACACAGCCAAAGGCAAGTCACTGTCGATACAAGAACAGCCGCGAAAACCGGAGCCACAACTTACTGCTGTCATAGATGGCTTCGGAAATGACTGGCTTCAACATGATGGTGAAAGCGCCGTTGCTGTCAGGAAGATAAGCAATGAACATCAGCCTGACAACAGACAGGTCAATAGACTTGGCTTCACTTTGAGCTTTGGCAGCGATGCGCTTTCGGTCTTCCTCTGTGGAAACCAACGTTCTTTTCTTCACCATAATGTTTTTACTGTATTTCACTCCCCGCTCACATGTATGACGTTTACTTTCAAAAATTTACCTCGCTCAAAGCTCATCTGCAACTTTATGGAACTGCAGATAACACAAACCAGTTGCATAGCTAGCCCAAAATTTTTTTGGGGGAGCAAAATGACTGTAAGCGAGCATCAGTATTTTGTTTGCGACACCGCGTCTCAACGCACAAAATATGCTAGAAATTTCAAGCGGGCATGCCCCTTTTTCTCCCCTCCTGGCTACACCCATGCACAACACCCATCACAAGCGTAAATGTATGGATGGTGCGTTACTACTCGGCAACTCCTGAACGATTCGCCAACGGACCTTTGATATTGCGTTGCACTTCTTGAGGAAACCCGTCATTAATCGAACTGAGTTGCATCTCGGCGGCGATGTATCTTTCCTCGAGGATCGCGGCGACGTTTTTCTTTGTTACGTGTTGAATGCCGAGATTAGGAAACCTGGGAAACATTTTCAAGACGTCAAAAATACGAAGTTTGATAAACCCTCTCTCGCACGCAAGCTCCAGTCCAAGGTTTCTTAAAGGTGCGTTTGCTTACCATTACAGTACTGCAATCTTTCATTACCTGGTGACATACAGCGCACTAGAAACCCTAAGTATTTCTGTGCGCAAAAGCAAAGCTCTGAGTAGGATATGGGACTTGAATTGACATGTAGAACAATTTCAGGGATTTATCACTTGTAAATGTACGCGGCAGGAATTAATTTTGCTGTTGTATTACAGCTGCTGCAATCTTTTAAAAGGGAAACCCGACACTGACAAGTCTGTCGATTCAAACCTGTTTTTTTTTCGGACATATTTCGGTCATAGGCCGAAACGTTTTTGAAATGACCGAAAAAAAATAAAGTCATTTCGGTCAGAATGTTTGAAAATATAGGCTAAAAAGCACGGTTATGGTGACTTTTAATACAACTGTGAGACAAATGACTGAAATGTTTCAGTGACCAAAATGTCTCAGCAAAAATGACCGAAATGTTTTCACGAAAAAAACAATATATTCAAACACATGGCATAGCACTGACATTAACAGATATTTTAAAACCAGGCCACATACAGATACAGTCAAATATTTTCACAAGATTTTAGAGATGCCACATACAAACAAATGGTTTCTTAATGTAAAAAATATTTGCACAAACTTCTCCAGGATTGGAATCTGTAAAATCAGCTAATGGCAATGAAGACCATTGCAAATATACATGTTAAGTTGCACCTACGTTGCAGTCATATCCTTTGGACCACATTGTACAGTACATATTCCATTTTGGCATTGTTTTCCAACCAAAGAGTGAGGATGTAACCTTGGATTCTCTTCGTTTGTTACCAACTGCACCACAATTCTTGCATATCCTTGGTAATTGCAAATCTGTTGAAAGAAAATGAAAAACGGTGAATGAACAAAACAGTTGCATTGCACGTTGGTTGATGACATGAACATCATTTCATCATACAAGCTTTCATGTTCAGAAACATGTCAATTCCAATGAAATCTATATAACCTATGACATGTTTCTGTATTTTTAGGAAGTCAGCTGGTTACACAACACAGGGCAAACACCTATCAAGGTGAATTTGCAAATGTACAATCACAAATCAGAATGTACATGAACAAGCAACAGCTTTGTGATATTCATGATTTGCTGATGATGGGTGAGACACCCAAAAACACTTTTATCAACATGCAGTGCAAAAGCCAACAATTTCAATATGGCACCAGTACCAAATATCACATAGCTACTTGGTCGTGTCATCCTATAACAGTGCCAAGAAAATTTCCATAAAACATAATGCAGATGTTGGGTCTCAGGTGGAACATAAAAGTTGTCCCTTTAGTGAGAAAGTTGGCCCATCTTAAATAAAAAGTGTGCACTGTATATTGTCAGCATTGAGCTTCAGCTACACCGCAACTAAACAACCAACAGTACATCATACAAAACTGCTGTGAAATATTCATTCTTAACCCTTAATTCCAGTGATATATATTTACCAAATGATTTCACATGAATCTCAGCAATACACAGAGTTTTTTCTTCTAAACTACAGGTGCTGGCATTTGAAAATACAGATGTCATAATACTTAAAAACTTAAGCTGTGACAACAAAACACTACTTTTTGCTCACCCTTACGGCTGGAAAAGTTTTCTTGTTTTTGTCACTGCTTGCACCAGGGATCCCACCATGGGAAGGACCTTCACAAGTGTATCGAAATCGGAATCCACGTGACTTGGGATGCTCAACAATTTCCAAAAAAGGTTCACCACCATTCTGTGAAAGTACTACATAAGTTAACTGCAACAACACAAACTAAAACACATTTCTGCTTAATGTTGTTTTAAAGTAGGGGTTGGCAAACCTTGGCTTTATGGCTGGATACGTCCTAGTTGGCATTCCAGTCTGGTCTGGCATTCCAACACTGTTCTTGTTTATTACTGCATCCAGCCTAATCATACTTCTGACATCCATATATTGTTTTGTCTAGTGGAATGTCACGAATATCATAGTTTTGTCGCCCGTGTTTAAAAATGGCCAAGATTTATTTTAACACGAATACATTACTTAATGTCTTTAGTTTGCAATCATTGACCGACAACCAATGCATGGATACTAACAATCGCCAAAGCTTCTCCAGATAGACAGCAGTTTCTCCATGTTACCTTGATGGCATTTTGATTGTTCCATGCAATAACTGCAAGAATGGGGCTGTTGTGGAGGTGAATGAAAAACAAAATTTGCTCTAGTGTTGATGTTCATGTCTGTGCAATTTTTTCTTGGTGATAGTTGGACCACGGCTTAAATTCAACTTCAGGTGGTTTATGCTGTTGAGCAGATGACCAACATATTGTTTCCAGTAGTTTTAACAAGGGCTGCACAGTGAATGACTTAACTTGTTCTCAGCAAACTAAAATTTAGCTTGAACTTACTGAAGGCATTCAAATCCTAAAAGAAACAATAGCGACTTTTTGGCACCCCTAATCACTCCATAACTGTAATATTATAGGTGAGTTTACCAGTGGAGCCACAAAAAAGAACTCAGCTTAGTGTAAATGGAGCAAAAGGGGTAGAAATCAGAAAACTAGAAATGAGTTTGCACCTCAGTGGATACATGGAAATGTGTCAGTACACAATAGGCATAATAGCGTGGCAGTGAGACACACTGCATATCAAAAATGTAAAATGTAAGATTATCAAAATAAGGACAGTTTGTCATACTGAGTTGGGTTGAGGTTCTTGGGCAATGATTCAGAATTTACAACATAAGAAATCATGACAAAAATTCCAGGGCATTGAAAAAACCGCAAGGTTATCGAGTCATTAATCTCCATCACAAACCAGGTTCAGATTGAAGTGTTGCATATACGTGGGAAAGAAATGCCAGATGATCAACACAGTTGTGCATGGAGAACTGGATCATAACCAGTGTTTCTCGGTGGATCAGGTGCTCAGATCCACAAGGATCTGCAGTGTCTGAGAAGGTATAAATCCAGCCAAAATNAACTCTACTTGCAATTATTGTACATACACAACAACAAAACCTTGAATTGGCCTGCATAAAACTTTNAACAGGGCCACATGCACCCCATTGGTTGGACATAGGTGTGTTAGACAAAGGAAGCAATAACAATTTAAAGAGCTTTCAGCCGAAGAAAAAACACACTTTTGAGAATTTTACTGAAGTTATAATCATGTTATGGCAGAAAGTGTTGGATCAACAACTATTCAATTTCTTATAGCCTGATCTGTCTTTTTGAACCTGTGGAAATGGCCTACAGTCTGAAGAGTTTGCCAATCCCTGTTTAAAGTTTTGATGGCAAGAGCCAATGCTAGATTAAATCATAGAAAGCACAACAAAAGCTAGCATTGTTTTGGCAACAACACTATCTAAAGTGCTGTTGCCCAATTTACAAAGCATATCTCTTGGTATGCTTTGCAGCACCACACATCTAGAGATGATCACTACTAAAAACTTACAAATCAGGTTGATTTGCGCAAAAATATCAATTTTTTTTTCAACTTACCTTGTCTGAGAATGCATTACCCTGCGCACTTTGCTGCAGAACACGAGTGTTCATCTTAAGAGACACACAATAACCAGCAAAAATTAATAAAGCCTGTTTCAAAACATGAAGCACTCTTCGTTAATAAATTCTAANCCAAGTTATTGAACATCATCGCTGATAAGATTGTTCAGTTATAGAGCATTTAGNAAACAGAACGGATGCAACAATGGAAGTTCAAAACTACTTCTTAACACGTTGGCAACCGGCCTACGATATATTCGTACTTCAATTTCGGCCTAAAAAACAACAGTTTTCGGTGGCCTT
>JGI24158J21664_10008353_pt1 | contig 13767 bp, 11 predicted proteins | sample Ectturendosymbi3_FD_21664 | JGI IMG/M metagenome (IMG submission 21664) | reverse complement strand
TGATTTCCAAAATGAACTGAAATAGTTCATTTTACACATTTTCATACTTTTCCGAAAATCCCTAAAAAATCCCTAAATCCCTACAAAATCTCCAAAAAGGGCCAAAAGTTCCAACCTAGGAATAAAATCCCTAAAAGTGAAAGAACTAGTCACCAAACCTCGGCAAAACGTTGGTTTACAAACAGGAATATGACGTCGTGCTGTGACGTCACAAACAGTGTGTGTCCAGTAACAATGACCACCATACGCCACTGCTCAACACCAGCATTTGTTAAGGGGGCATACAATCAAGCAGTCGCCCCGGGCGTCACCAGAGCTCTGCACGCCACTGGTAAGGGGGCGATAGAAATTTGTTTGTCAGAAAAGAGGGCGCTAGCCAAAAAAAGATTGGGAAACACTGCTTTAGAACATTCATATTTTCATCCAAGGTTAAGGATTTCTTTTTAATGACTCTGAATTGAAAACGTTAGACATATTTCTCATTTCTTGTGACGTTGTACCTTAGTGAACATTTCCATCAGAAAATTAGACAACATGTAATTGTTATAGCAAGGACCACATTACATGTTTTCATTTAAAGGACATTTCCTTTTTAGTTCACAAAGTAATTTTAAAGTATTGCTGTTGTGCTGCAAAGACTGTCAATAAGCAAGGCATCAGGTAGCAGAAATGGCACTTTTTGAGTATGAGTGCTCATTTTTTCTACAGATGTTTCAGGTAGGCTATTTCAGGTGGTTTGAATTTAGCCTATGCTTGAAGTCGCAGGTTATTTGAAGCTTGACTGTTAAACGGTTGGTTTAAGTAAGCCTAAAGCTTGATTAGCAAATGGTTGGTTTAAGTATAAGCTTGACTAGTAAATGGTTGGACTCATCCAGCCGCAAAGCTTTCCAAAACAAGTCTCAGGTTGGATGCTTTTGTATGCTATGTTCTTGTAGTTAAAAGGATGAAATTTAAAGCAAATTTAATGTATTAAATCTTCTTGATTGTTTTTTATCGTTCCATCGATTCGCATAAAGATATGAATGTGAACAAATTCAGGATACCAGCAGCCAAGCATTTTTTCAAAGGGGTAAGGTGTGAAACTTTCAAAGAGGTAAACACTGTAGTTTATAGATGGTGAATGCAGAGAAATGGGGCGCGAAATAAAAGAATTGGAGACGATGCCACCTTGCTATTGCCTAACTTTGATATGTTTCCAGCATTGTCTTCCCAATTTTCAGTGTTTTCAAAGTTGTGGATCATGAACACCCTTGCATATTCTCCTGTTATGTCAGTCATGCCGTAGTCTTTGGAACGTATCCTTCGGTGGCTGTATCTTAGTCTTGATCAAAAGTGCTTATCACGGTTGGCTGAGTATCATGACGTCATCAGAGGCCCCCTTTTTAGTCTTGCCTCGGGCCACTCCGACCCTAAACCCAGCACTGGTGACGAAACTATGCAATGAGAGCGAAAGGGAAGTTCGAGTCGTATGTGAGCGTTGATTGCTGGAAACAGAAGCTCCGCCTTAAAACGTCACTAAAGTTCGTCATTGTTCGGCTGGCGAACCTTGGTGAGCTTGATGAGATATCATAACGAGATAGCAACCGCTGGCATTTGACATTTTGTAAATCGTATTAGTATCGGCTAGCGCTAATATTTGAGATTTCGTGATTATTACGTTACATGCCGACCTCAATTTGGCGCCCCCATAATGCTGCGCCCGGAGGCAGGTTTCCCCCCTGGCCCATCCCCTTAGTTACGCCACTGATTAACTGTTGGTCCAGCAGAAAACTTTGAGATAATTCCCTAGACAAGAGTTCGTAAATGAAGCAGAATATAAAAGTCCTTGATGATTGATTACAGCAAAGTATAAAATATAGGCCTATTACTTGGTTACTAGAAACAGTTTTGTTATCATTATTTTTTTTGTGTACATTAACCAGGTGCATTGATTTAATTTTTTAATGATGCTGTACTATAAATTTGGTCGAATCATGAGGTATTGCTGTTATATCTTACTCCGTTTGGTTTTTGTTGCGTTCATTAAAATTGGTCGAATCAAACTCCTGTATAAAGTATTGCGATGCGCACATCCCATGTATGACTCATCACATTGACAGCGAATTCATTTCCCAGATGCATCATTGGAGGCCTTGCTTTCAACATGCTTAAATTCTGTGACAACCAGGGGCGTAACGAGGTTAGATGGCGCCCCCCACGTTCGAACCTGAGGTCTTTCGAAAGCAAATATACTGTGTTGAAGAAAGTACTTGTGGCATTGTTGGGACTTTTCGTCGCCCCCATAGTGATTCGGCGCCCAGAAAATTGTGCCTTCCTCGTTACGCCCCTGGTGACACCATTGTAGTGCTGCACTAGACCATAACTATTGACGTATTTCCCCTTTAGCTATCACGAATATTTCCACAAAATGTGAAAACAGCAAATGTTTGATGTGGAAACGTTAAACCAATTTCTTCTCTTGGTTTGACCTTGCCTGTACGCATTTTGCTTCCATAAACCATATACTGGCATTCAGGGCCGGCCCTAGCAGGTGCGGAGCCCCTCTGAGCAGTGCTATATGACGTCATTGCGCTCAGTCAACCGTGCTACGACCTTTTTGAGAAAATGGCCGATATGATACAAACGACATATTGCAAACGTTTCGATAAATCCTGTTATCATTGCAAATTTGGCCTATATGAATATCAAAAAACACGACGAATTATTGGAATTGATCTGTATGTAGATGATCTGTATGTAGATGTAGATGATAAGTAGACACAAAGTATTCTTTTCATTTGGAGGGGTGTGGGCATAGCTAATGTGCCCTCTAACTACGTCCATGTTTATGACTAATGTGCTGCAGTGGTGGACATAGACAGTGTACCGCTACGACTCGTAATTAAGCCGAAAATTCTAAAGGAAGCTCTGCAATGGAGATTTGAACGGAGAGCGCAAGTGGAAAGTTACGTAGTTACCTCAATCAAACCGAACAAGCGAACTGAACCTACAACGCAATATACTTCACTCTTGTAAGAGTGAACGCCACTTTTATTCGAACAACCAGCCCCCTAGCCACGGGGCGAGGCATTCGCGGGCAGGGCCCCCAAGTTTTTTGTGCCCCTCCCTAGTTTTGTTGTGTCCAGAAAAATTGGTCTTAAACATATAATAAAAACAAAAATATTGTCTTCCTAAATGTATTCTCCCCTCAAACCTTAAAACCTGACTACGTGCCTGCGAAGAATGAGCTACGTGGAGAAAGTTGCTAACACAAACTGATTAACCTTTCTCACTTTCGGCAACCACAAGCGCAGACGCATTTTTGTACAAAGATAAGGTCTGGGCGCACGATCAACTGTACTCTGCATGACGCAATACATGAAAAAACACGCTTCATTAGTGAGCAAACCATACATCCGCCCAAAGTTCCCCAAAAGCCCACTTTTATAGTCATCCTTAATGCATGGACTTGGATACCAATGCAAACTGTTCTTCACGAATTAGAAATATTTCACAACTATCACGTCACAGAATGTAGAAAAAACGTACCAAACGCAATATATAATGTGCATGGTTGATTGATCAAACAGAAGCATATAGCCGCCCAATATGATGAGCAGGAAAGAGTGTGCTGGATGACATTCACAATTTTTGCCTTGCCTAGTTAAGACGCACTGAAGCTTTCATTTAGTGGTGTAGGAGCTGGGGGTGTCCTTAACGTTGATGTACCTGGACTTTGAAGTAGTGTTTCTTTTACCTATTTGCACTCGCAAACAGCCAAACAAATTGAAAGTTTGGTGGAGCGGCAAATGATAAATGCGGTGACTTGAATCCAACGAACAACCCTTCGTTAGTCTTTGTTCAGCTTCAAACCATTGAACACTTGCCTGAAAGTGACAACTGTTTTTTCATGCTTAGCTATGCGCACACTTGCGCTGGACAAAAAATGTTGTTTTTTTCGGAGAAAAAAGTCAGATAACTCAATAGTAAACAAACGTGTCGAAACCTCTGTACCCGAATTTTCAGGAATTTCGCCCGAATTTTCGACATATCAATAGTTTTGGGGGTGCACTTCCCCCTCAATTCTGCACCATTGAATGGACAGCGCGACATAAACCTTGAAAAAATTTTACAAAGAAGCAAAATATCCAATTTTTCCAGCTGAATGCACCAGGCATTTCAGTTGCATCACCTCTCCATTGGATATAATTTACGTTGTAAACAACTTGAAAAAGTCCTGCCTGCAAATCGAACTTATCTATGCTTTCAGCGACTGGAAAATCCCGCTTAGCTGTTGAAAGTGGTTTGGGTCAAGACGTAGGATCCCACAGTTTTCGATAATGATAATATTAGGGCCATCACAAATGAAAAAGTTTGGGGGCACAGTGAAAATAAAGTTTGGCGCACTAGACATTTCTCCAAACGCGAAGGCCCCAGCGTGCAATTTTTTTCAGAACAAGACCAACAAGCTTTCTGGCATAACTAGCGTTTCATGCTACTCAACATCTTTTGGGCGACTGCCCAAACAGGCTGACACGGTTCAGTGTCCAGTACAGACCAAGCAAAAACTGCACAATATAACACCTTTTGCTGCTATGGTTGAATGGCCAACTGTTGGAATCTTCGGACTCGAATAGAAGGTCTGCGTCTACGGGCTTAACCTTTCATCTTTTGTGTCAATGTTCGTTCCAACGAGAGCATTGTTTGCTAACAATGAGATTTTATCAGCCGTTTCTACTGAATTTGAGCGCAAGGAATATTTGCAAAGATGGACTACTATCCGAACACATGGCGCGGGGCCCAATGCAACCGCATCGGTTGCATCGGCATAAGGCCGGCCCTGCTGGCGTTGCGTATATTAAACCTTGTACTCAGAGCAGCAGACTTTTATTTACTGCTATAAACTGTTCCCTGTACAGTGTATACTATATGTAGCTTCGCCACAGGGAGGTCTGCAACCTCCCATCCCCGTGCATTTTAAAAACCGGTCTATTTGGAAATCGTTGCATCACTATATTTTAATAAGCGTGATAGCGCCATCCACGCGTGTGACATTTGCTTGTACTACATGTCTGTGTTTCATCGAAGTAGTTGTGTTAGCGCCATCAAGCGTATATCTTTCTACTACCGCCACTAGAGATGGCACGGGCCGTTAACAGTCCGGTCTTCGGACCGTCCGCTAGTGGTTTTGAAACAGTCCGCTAGCAATTTTTTTAGCGATGACGTCATTCCGGGCCGCTACGGGCCGCTGCAGTCTGCTCTCCAAAAATTTTTGTTTTTTGCAAAGTTTCAAAATCTAACAACGAGTTTTTGGCTGCTGTTTTCTCTATTTTACCGTTCTGCCAATGTTCCGTTTTACTTGTTTCCACGCAAATCAGTGAACCATGTTAGGAATCAACCAAAGCAGCCAACACTTTTATTTATAGTCTGTCGCCGAGGTTTAGGTTTAGGTTTAGGGCAAGTATTCCCAAACTTTCTCCGGCCATGTACCCCTTCAGCATTTCGTTATATGAGCATACATCTAAAATTTCTTGTGACAAAAAGGCTGGGGAAAACAACAAAAATATATTTACCAATAAGCATCCACTGATTTTGAAATAATATTCACTGATGTTGACCTATGTATAAATACGAGTATTTCGAAATGAATAATATGCAAACATAATTTTCCCTTCCATTGCTAAGCTTAAATGTGCCCTTTCAGATGGGAAAATGTACCCCTAGGGGTACATGCATCCCAGGTTGTGAACCCTTGGTTTAATATTAGGGGTTAGGCTTAGGTTAGGGTTAATATTAGGGGTTAGGCTTAGGTCAGGGGTCACCAAACTTTTTGAAACTCAGAGCTGCTTCTTTGGTACAGATGCATGCGAAGGGCTATCAGTTTGATACACAGACTTCTGAAATAAAAATTTGCATACTTTGTCTTCATATTATGTTATCATTAATAATAAAAATTAATGATACTCATCATAGTAAAGAAACTGATCGTGTTTATCCTATTGTCAGAACAGGCCATGGGCAACCCACATGGTTCGTACGGGCGGCCTGGTTCCTGCGGGCACCATGTTGGTGACCCCTGGTTTAGGTTTAGTAGGTTACTAGCAAGTGTAGTGCAGCCTAGGGCACTCTTGTCATGTGTTAGTGTCATGTTACAGGCTACAGGCAAATAAGTTTTCAAAAGTGAAGGCCCCCTGGCAGACCTATAGCCACTGCCTTAGGACTGCATGGTTTTAGTGCCCAAAGGGCAATGAACTGAAAACTTGTTGTTACTTTGCATTTGAGATTACTTTATATTTTACCACCAAGATGCTGGCGGAAACATATCGACTGGAGTTATTGTGCCGCCAGTCGAACATTCGGTCTCGTGGCATGATGCAATTCGAATAAAAAGGTCAATTTGGCACACAAGCGCTATGCTGCTCGTAGCATAGCAGTTATGCTTCACATCTGGTATGCCATTGCTTTTCGGTTCAATTCTTACCTTGGGAACTTCCCTTTTTTTTCTTTTTTCAAAAATTTAGGGTTGGCATTAGGTTTAGTGTTAGGTTTAGCGTTAGGGTTAGCATTAGGTTTAGCGTTAGGGCTACGGTTAGGGTTTATCTTTTATGTCTACTTCGTTTCTGCCAAGCCTGTTGCTGCCGTCATCTTGGCGGCAAAATAGACACTGCCTACTTTATATTACAGGCCACGGGTCGGTCTGGGCCAGAGAATAAGTTGTAGTTTAGCATAAACGGGCCGGGCGGTTTCTTGTTAGCTCCAGGCGGGCCGGGCTCCAAACATGCTGGCCCGTGCCATCTCTAACCGCCACATATATATCTTCGTATTCTCACATATNTTTGTGTGTTCCTTGTTACTGCCATGGATGTTTAGNTCTACTGCGTTGGGCAGGGGAATGAAGACGTTGTACAATTATTGCTAGGATTACTTACTACATGTATCGTAATGCACTACATTCCAGTGAATCACCGCAAACGTTAAGATGTGTTGTGCGTTGGAACTGCAATAAGCAGTGGCGTGCAGAGGTCTGGTGATGCCCGGGGCGATTGCTTCATTGTATGCCCCCCACCAAATTCTAGTACTGAGCAATGATGTACGTTGGTCATTGTTACTAGCTATACGCTGTTTGTGACGTCACAGTGTGACGTTACATTTACGTTTGCAAATCAAGGTTTTGGCGAAGTTTGTTGATACAATATACAAGTTGTTCTCCACCCACTCTCCTCACTCGTTGTTGTACAATGTGTCACTGTAATGAACATAAATTTTAGTTATCAGCGCTCCACGTTTGGAGACCGGAGCAAAACAAGGATTCAACGCTAAGACAGAGCAATTCATAACTACAAAATTATCCGGCAACGCGTTAAAACAGGGGAGTAGAACACACTCAGTGCTAGTGTGCTACGTCCGCGCAGTTCACAACTGCAAAAATATTACGCCGCACATCAAAAGAGTGGGGTAAAACACGCTCATCGCCAGAAACATCAGGCTGCGCGAATGTCTCGTCGAGCAGCAGAGAAGGCATACGGGTGGGATGGCAGACACCCAGGGGCCAGGGCAGTAGCGTAGTCAGCCCAAAATTTATTTTGAGGTGGGCAAAATGTTTGACTTTAGGTGAGCCACAGTATTTTTATTTGAGATGCCGCTTATCCAAGCACAAAATGAGTAGATATGCTAAAAATTGGGTGGGCATGCCCTCTCGGGCTTCGCCTATGGGCCAGGGTTGACCGTTTGAAACTTGCTACTACACAAGAATTGAGAATGCGCACGAAGTACGCAAGAAAATTTTAGGTTTTTGTTATGTGACTGTTATATGTACAACTAATGGTGGACAGAACAGATACGGGCTTATGTGAGCCATTATGATCAATCCGCCTGAAGTGCCAATGAATGGCGAAGCTCGAAATGATGCACATTTTGCAAGCACAAGTGTGCGGCTGTATTGGCGCACACCCAGGTTTGACACATCAAAAAAAACGGAACGGGGAACTATAGTGATGTTTCAAAACATTGGCTCGGAAAATCAATTAAAAGTCCATAATTATCTTTCAATCCCTTGTTATGTTCCCTTGATCGCACAATCTGTAAGAAGTCACGTCACTATGAGTTTGATTGGGTGTGCGCCCCACACCTAGAGTATAGGTCCCTGGTATTGAAGAATGTGAAAATTAGTGGCGTTAGAAGACGTAAAAACTAGTGTTGACGTAAAAACAAGTTTCGAAAAATTAAATCCATGCAGCATGTATTAGCAGCCTTACAGTAGGAAAAGTCATGTACTGTAGTTACAACATTTTAATTTCTGTAATTTCACTCTTTGGATGACCCCCTGCCTTAGATGCCCGGGGCCGTCGCCGTCGCCCCCCTCTGCATGACACTGGCGAAAAGTGGCATTTTTCGTGTTTTGACGATAGGAACACTTGACCATTTTCAGGAGGCATACTAATCCAATCTAACTGGACATTTAACACTGAATTTTATATGACCGAGAGCACATACACGTTTGCGCTGAGATTTTGAGGTAATACTTGGGTAGGTTGCCAATGCCTCACACGCGCATCAACTTCGTAGCAGGACAAAAGATATTAACATGTTGTCAAGCCTTGCGGATATGTTTTGCATTTAACATGAATAGGATATTTCCAATCTGCACCGTGAGCCGGATAAATCAGTTACCCCACTGTACTCGAAGTTTCAACAAGGCAACACTAAAACCTCGCAACTATCAGCACCAAAACACATCATTGCCATTCGTCTGTGCCAATACCATTTTCTTGTAACATTTGTAGACGTTCTTACAAATTTGTTACGACCAGGATTCAATGTTTTCGTTCAACTGCGCTTACGATAAGACAAACAGACGCACTACCGGAATTAATGTACGATACAACAAACAAAAAGATTCTTCTGTTTTACTTGAGGAAATTGACGAAAGTCCAAGTCTCCAAACAAAAACTCTGAAGTCGATGCGTAATTGGCTGTGACAACCTTACTGAAGCAACAGCCCTGCGTTATGATAGTCCTAAAAATCTCACACACACCCGTGGCACAATACTGCAGTGGTTCCAATTTGTTTGTTTTATCATTTTTCTACTTCGAAAAGGTCTCGTGCTGCGGTTTCACAAGGATAATGTGAAAATGATCCTTTCAACGGTAGATGAACACAGGATTCATGACCAGTTAATATTGTTCTCTACAAGTTTGTGTATTTATTCACGCACAAAAAAGTGACCAGTTTTCTAATGCCACAAGCATGGAGTGCGATTTAAATGTTCTCAAGCTGCGGCAGCAGCATGATAGACATGCATTGGCCAAAACAAGATAAACACCCTCACCACATACGTTATTGCTGTGAAACTTCATTAAGATACATCATTGCTGAATCTTGCTCCAATACACGATCAACTCATCACGACCACCAAAACAATGCAAATGATATATCATGTATTTAAAAATAAGGAACCAGCAGTTTGACCATTTTAGCAGTAGGTCGTATGCCATCGGCTTCTAGAACACAAGGTATAGCAGATTGGCTTGAAAATGCCGAAAGTCGAACATGATGGCATTATACACAGTTTAGGGAAAGCAGCAGGTTAGCGGGTTGTTTCCCAGGCTCCCAAAGAATTGCATGCTGACGCAACGTGACTAGTAATCCCTAATCAAACTGTTACTGCGCACTCTCCCCAGGCTTGCATTCCGTTTCCCCGTTGACTGCTATCAACGGATCTAAGCAAGAATAATTGAATGAAAACCAACAGCGTTTTTACCACTTCCTGTAGTGCAATTCTCCCCCACGTTGACTCGCGCGACACAGCTCTAAATAAGAGCCGTGCAGTCCTCGAAAGGGCAAATTTTGCGTTAAAAACTAGTGCCTTGAAATGATGTTCAGCTGCCTGTATTTACGAAAATAAAATTCGATCAACTGCCTTTCTCCACAATGCGTCGTCCCAGGCAGTGTCAGATTAGACATTAAAAACCGACAAGATAAAATCAGTTGTCAGCTATCGGTTTTGCAATGCGAATGATGGTCAGTTTTCACCAAAACTGAAATGTTTTGTGCTAAGCGCAGTATTCATTTCCCTTTAACCAATGTTGCAAATGCCTAGCAAGGGCAATTACCTTACCGAGTTGTATACTTTACAGCGGTCGGACCATAGTTAACACAGGCGCCCGCATATTTCTATTAACCCTCGTATGAACATTTTGGGGCTATTAGGACCGTCTATTTCGGCCACTCCAGATATTCCACGATGGGGCACGCACCAAACACGCACGGTTAACACTGTTTCAGACCAACGTTGACCTCCTACAGCTGGCTGATTCTGCATGATCTCAGTCCTTGAAAACTGCTATTCAAATCTATTCGCATCAACTTGTTTGCACGATCAGCCCAAGCGTTCGCGAAACTTCGCATAAGATAATCCCGTAAGATGAATAGCAAGGAGAGAGAGCGTTGCGGCTGAAATGAAATATTCTTCGAATGATCTGATCATAACCAATCAACTTACTACCGCCAATTCGCACAACAAATCCTACAAAGCAATGTCATTCACACAGCTCCTTCACTATTTTCAGGAAAACAGGGAATTGAAACGTGTCAAAACTATCTAACAAGCGGTGCCAGGAGCGTAACATACAAAAACTAAACTGTCCGACGAGGAACGATGCACACGCGAAAGAAAAAATCATTATTTCGCTTTATTAAAGATGTTCAAAAATTGGGTGAAGAGAGCTACCAGGATTCAAGGCCTCTCGTTCTATTTGACCTGTAAGATACGAGGCACAGACATAGTATTGAGCTACCACAATAGGATTGATACCAGTGCTGCAATTGGGAAACCCGAGTGGCACGCGCACAAAGCTTCACGCTGTGGCAGTAACACTCTATTATTGGTTGTTCACGCCACTTACATATAGGTGATGTTAATAGCGCACATCCCGTTCGTGGTGCATAGCGCATTCAACGCCGCGCGTACCGAGTGGTTGCAACAACAGAATGAATACATTCGGTGGAGACATTGCACAGGAGTTGGCAGGGAAACTGAGAAGTTTTGTGCCGAACATGTAAAGTTAAATTGGGTGCTTTCGGCTTGAAGTGGGCATTTTTTCCTTTACAGAAACTGGTCAAACCCATAAGAGCTGCCCGTTGGGCTAGCCCAGGGTTCCCAACCTTTCTCTGACCATGTACCCCTTTAGCATTCCGATAGATGAACATGTACCCCTAAAAATTTCTTATGAAAAAATATTTTATTATGATTAATCATAGATATATTTAACAAAAAGCACATAACGGCTTTTGAAAATAATATTCACCGATATATATATGTAAAAATATTTCTCTTCCATTGCCAACCTTAAATGTACCCCTTCGGATAGGAAAATGTACCCCAGGTTGGGAACCTCTGGGCTAACCCGACATGTGTGCAAATATATATCCTCGTTCCAGCATTTGCGAAAACTCGCTTATAGAATTTTGTCGCACTGGCTTCGCTTGCAGTTGCAACGTTTCTTAACGTATGGAAAAATGCGTTGCTGCGGTGAAAGAACAGAATGAACAGGAAGCACTACGTCAAAGTCCTAGTGATACTCAATGCAAGTGGCAGTACGCACGTGAGGATACGAATGAAAATCGACACTGAATTGCCCTTTTTCGAAAACTTTTTATTTCGGTTGGTCCTTGTCCACATCAGCATAATTTTTAAAATTCTGAAAGTGAAGCGTAAAGTGATCCACAACAATTCTGCCGATTTCTTGCACTGACAGCATTACAGTTTGCTCGTAACTTTGAAAAGCGCCACGACTGCGTGTCAGTCGCGGCACAGCAATAATGTCGAGCCAAGGAACGGACAACTTCGGCCCAGCACTTTCGCCCTGACCGTCATCATCAACTTTTTCGCACGGCCTCGACCAACAAGCTTCTCGCCAAGGCAATGCAACCGCACGTCGTGGGTTGCAGCGCACCAAGCGCGACGACTCAGTAGCGGCGATTCTGCCTGCGAAACTTCTCGTAGTGAAAATCGTCGCTGGATTTTTCCTGCGCTTTTTTGCGAGCTTGGGGTGCGGGTTCGGTCGGAGGTCGACGCTCTGAAAATACGAAGAAGCAAAAATACGCAACCGAAAAAAATGAAAGCGCATACATGTTAACGCAAAAGCGGCGTCGTGTGTTGGTTGACGATTCCCCTCAACGGAGAGCATCACTACAGCTAAGCACATCACACGAACATCGCTTTGGTGCAAGCGAAAACAAGTATAGCGCGTCCACGGAAAGTTCTCTTTAACGGACTCATCTAGTTCAGCTGAGTTCCCTCCCGTCGCAGTGAACCCGCACTTAAAACAATTTCTGGGCACATTTTCAAAAAAGATCAGCGCATGACCTCTAAGTGTCGAAACGTGGTTTCGCACGATGCGCTACATGTTTGAGCTGAAAAAATGTTCGTTTTCAATAACGTCGGAGTTTCACACCGATGCTAGTTCTGAAAAAAAAGAGCTTTGAATCGTCCACTTCTCTTGTTCGCGTAAGATGCTGAGCTCAGAAAACACTGCTATCTGAAGCCAAACTGAAAACTGCGAACTTGATTAGGAAAGCGATTTGGTCTACGGGACATGAAACTTATTCTTTATTAATTTTTTACATTGCACACAATCACCGTAAGTCGTTCTAGAGATAAGTGACCAGTGGTTCCGTTCTTAAGATATGAGTATCTCCTAAAATCTGTTACGCCTAACAACTCAAAGCTATTTGAGCTTGCATTAAGCTTCAAGACAGGAAATGGTTGAGCAAAAAGAAGTCTACTCCCACCTTTATCACCAACGACCAGAGGAGGGCGCTCTGGAACAGGTTCTTTCTTCTTTTCTTTGAAGTTGTCGTTATGCATGACTGCACAAAATTAAGAATGTTGCTGAAGAAAACGAAACGCTCTTACGTATAAAAAAACAACAAAAAAAAAACAACTTTAAACCAGGGTTTCAAACACGCGAACCACGGGCCTCATGTGGCGCACGGTGCTCTTTGGGAATTTTTCAAATAATTAATATTTAAATTATTTAGTCTATTTGCCAGTTTTTAAAAGTGCTCGGCCAGTGAGTGAAGAAGTTCCTTTTGCATGAACTTAGAGACGGCTACAAATGATTTGCTGTAACTCACGATACCTTGTGCAGGAAATAAGATGTAAAAGTTGTTTTTGGTAAGGTTCAGGTACCGACATTGTTGCGTCAGGGTTGTAATGCGGCCTTCGGTTTACTTTATAAGTCCTCACATGGCTCTAGGAGCAATTTGGGTTTGAGACCCCTGCTTTAAAACCATATAAATAAAAAAAAATAACTATTACAGCAACGAATCAGACATTCACAGCCATAGTACAGGTGTTAACCTACTCAATGGTATCTTAATCACTCTCAAATTACTTGAAATACTTTTCAAGCGACTGTGACATCGAGCTTTTGAATAGAAGCGTAAGCCGTACCTTGCAGGTAAATCAGTTCCATAAATATTGCATTGAGGCCACGGCTAAGTGCTTTACATACCAGGCGAAAAAACATGCCGAATGATGTCATGTCATAAGCGACAGTTACACGCAAAACGTTTTCCTTTTTCTGGAGTGTATAAAATCGAGAGTGGTACCTCGCTCACTTCAAACTCTTTGAAATTTTATAATGGTCAGCAATAATTATAATTATTGGGCAACGAATTTTTGGTCTTGTTTTTTTTTATTTTTACTTTTGGTGTTTCTTGATGTTTTTTGGTGCGCTGAGTCCGAAAATAACGTTAGTTTTTTCGTAGTGTCAGCCGTTTTA
>JGI24158J21664_10008352_pt1 | contig 13767 bp, 17 predicted proteins | sample Ectturendosymbi3_FD_21664 | JGI IMG/M metagenome (IMG submission 21664) | reverse complement strand
TGTTGATAATGCTTTAAAAGATGCACAATTAAAAGCAACAAATATTGATGAGGTTGTATTAGTAGGTGGTTCTACAAGAATTCCCGCTATAAAAAAATTAGTACATGATCATATAGGTAAAGAACCAAATCAAAGTGTAAACCCTGATGAAGTTGTAGCGATAGGAGCAGCAGTTCAAGCAGGAGTATTAGCAGGTGAAGTAAAAGATATTCTATTATTAGATGTAACACCATTGTCACTTGGTGTTGAAACTTTAGGTGGTGTTATGACTAAAATTATTACACGTAATACCACTGTACCAACAAAGAAATCAGAAGTATTTTCTACAGCTGTTGATAATCAACCAAATGTTGAGATCCATGTATTACAAGGTGAAAGAGAATTTACGAAAGATAATAAGAGCTTAGGTACATTTAGATTAGATGGAATTATGCCAGCTCCAAGAGGAGTACCACAAATAGAAGTTACTTTTGATATAGATGCGAACGGTATTCTTTCTGTTACTGCGAAAGACAAAGGAACTGGCAAGGAACAATCTATTACTATTACTGGAGCTTCTACATTGCCTAAAGAAGAGGTTGAGCAATTAGTAAAAGAGGCTGAGCAGAATGCTAATATAGATAAAGAAAAACGTGAACAAATTGATTTAGAAAATCAAGCTGATTCTTTATGTTATCAATGTCAAAATCAATTATCTGAATTAGGTGATAAAGTTAAAGGTGATACAAAAACTAATATACAAAATAAAATAGATACATTACGTGATGCTATTAAAAATCATAAACACGATGAAATTAAAGTATTACAAAATGATTTACAACAATCTATGATGAATATAAGTAAGGAGATGTCAGATAATAATCAAAAAAATAGTGATACAAGTAATAACTCATCTGCAAATGATACTGTAATTGATACGAATTCAAAAGAAGCTTAGTATATTCATCATTTTTTTTAAGCGGGTAACGCGATTCGAACGCGCGACATTAACCTTGGCAAGGTTACGCTCTACCACTGAGCTATACCCGCATACATAGATCATAATATCTCAAATAAATTTAAATCTGTCAAGTCTATATATTTTATTTATAATAGTATTATTTTTTATATTTATATAAAATAATACTATTATTTTATATAAATATTTAAGATACTTTTTATAATATTTTTATGTAATAAATGAATTAGCAATACCTGTAATAATTATTAATCCTACCCATATACCAATACTTGTATATATTAAATTTTTTGATTTTTCCCATTGTCCAGGGGATGCCAGAGTAACTGGTATACCAACTACTAAGATAGTTGATAATAAAACTAATAATAATACCAGTAATTGAATAACGTATATCATATTTTATCCTTAATAGTAAATATTTTTATAATTATATATTGAATTTTATAATATACTTTTAATATATAATAATTTATATTGTCTTACATGAGTATAATTATTTATGTTTTATTGAGAAAAACTATATTTCTATTTTATTGTTATAATAAATTAATATAATATAAAATATGTTTTATTAAGGATTAAAAAAAATAAATAAATTACACAAATACTATGATTTATTGTACATTTATATAATGTATATAATATATATTTTTTTATATAGTATATAATTATTGCAATATAACAATAAATTAGAGAGGTTATTTTATGCCATTAACAATGATTTTCGTAACTAAATTACCTGATGCTTATATACTTTTTCGTCCTTTAGTAGATATTTTACCAATTATACCTGTATTTTTTTTATTATTAGCTTTTGTTTGGCAAGCAGCTATTGGTTTTAGATAGTAAGATGTATAATTATGATAGAATAAATATAGTAAATCTTATTTAATATTATTTAACATTTATTGATATATGGTTGAACCTTTATTGTCTGGAATTGTTTTAGGGCTTATACCTGTTACATTATTAGGTTTATTAGTTGCAGCTTATTTACAATATCGTAGAGGTAATCAATTTGGATTATAAACTATTTTTAAATTATAAATACTAAAATATTTTTTAATACTCTAATTCCAATTATATGTATGCTTATACTGTATTATTTAGAGTATTTAATATTTTTTATATTTTTTTATTAAATATATTACCAACTTGCTTTTTTAACACCAGGTAATAAACAAGCATGCGACATTTCTCTTAATACATGTCTAGATAAACCAAAATTTCTGTAAAAGCCTCTACTTCTTCCTGTTAACCAGCATCGATTCCTGTGTCTACATATCATACTATTTCTTGGAAGTTTTTGTAATGATTTTTGTAAATCAATAATTTCTTTGAAATCTTGTGCTTTATTTATTAAATATTTAAATTTTTTTCTTTTTTGTATGTACTTTACAATAAGTCTTTCTCTTTTAAATTCTCTCTGAATCATACTTTTTTTTGCCATAAAAAAAATTACTTATGATATTATATTAAACAAAATATAAGTTAATATTATAAAATTTTTAGATTAATTTCAATAAAGTAATAAAAATAGACTATTTTATATATATAAAATAGTCTATAAAAATAGTTTTGAGATGTCTTTTTAGACTTAGCCTAATTTACCACTTGTTGATGCTATAACAAATGCGGCATATGTCATAATATATCCAACTGAAAAATGAGCTAATCCTACTAATCTTGCTTGAACAATTGATAATGCTACTGGTTTATCTTTCCATCTAATTAAATTTGCTAAAGGTGTTCTTTCATGCGCCCATGCAAGAGTCTCTATGAGTTCTTGCCAATAACCTCTCCAAGAAATTAAAAACATAAAACCAGTTGCCCAAACTAAATGTCCAAATAAAAACATCCATGACCATACGGATAAATTATTCATTCCATAGGGATTATAGCCATTAATTAGAGGAGAAGAGTTTAACCATAAATAATCTCTAAACCATCCCATTAGATATGTTGATGATTCATTAAATTGATTAACATTTCCTTGCCATATAGTAATATGTTTCCAGTGCCAATAAAATGTTACCCATCCAATTGTATTTAACATCCAAAATACAGATAAGTAGAATGCATCCCATGCTGAAATATCACAAGTACCTCCACGACCTGGACCATCACATGGGAAACTATATCCAAAGTCTTTTTTATCTGGCATTAGTTTTGAGCCTCTTGCATCTAGTGCTCCTTTAACTAATATTAATGTTGTAGTATGTAAACCTAATGCTATTGCGTGATGTACTAGAAAATCCCCAGGTCCAATAGGCAAAAATAGTGAGTTACTTGAACTATTAATAGCTTCTATCCAACCAGGTAACCAAATATTTGTACCTGCTTTTGTCGCTATACTAGATGAAGATGATAGAAATACATCAAATCCATATAATGCTTTACCTGAACTAGCTTGGATCCATTGTGCAAATACGGGTTCAATTAAAATTTGTTTTTCAGGTGTGCCAAATGCTAACATTGTATCATTATGTATATATAGACCTAATGTGTGAAAACCTAAAAACAAACATGCCCAGCTCAAATGCGAAATTATAGCCTCTTTATGTTCTAACATTCTGCTTAAAACATTATTTTCGTTTTGTTTTGGATCATAATCTCTTATAAAAAAGATAGCTCCATGTGCAAATGCACCTACCATCAGAAAACCAGCTATATATTGATGATGAGTATATAATGCAGCTTGAGTTGTGAAACTTTTAGCCATAAATGCATAAGGTGATAAAGCATACATATGTTGTGCAACTAATGATGTAATTACACCTAAGCTAGCTAAAGCTAATCCTAGTTGAATATGTAAAGAATTAGTTATAGTATCAAATAATCCTTGATGTCCATTACCTAATTTACCACTTGGTGGTTTATGCGCATTTAAAATATCTTTTAAATTATGACCAATACCCCAATTAGTTTTATACATGTGGCCTGCTACAATAAATATAATGGCAATTGCTAAATGATGATGTGCTATGTCTGTTAACCATAAGGATTGGCTTTGTGGATGAAAACCTCCTAAAAAAGTTAAAATAGCTGTTCCTGATCCTTCATTAGTTCCAAATGTATGATTTAAACTATCTGAATTCATTGCATAAGTAGACCAGTTACCTGTGAAAAACGGTTTTAGTCCATCAGGGTGCGGTAATATATGGGTGAAATTAGACCATCTTACATGTTGTCCACGAGACTCAGGAATAGCAACGTGAACTAGATGACCTGTCCATGATAAAGAACTAATACCAAATAATCCAGATAAATGATGATTTAATCTCGATTCATTATTTTTAAACCATGCTAAACCAGGTTTAAATTTTGGTTGTAAGTGTAACCATCCTGCAAATAGCATAAGAGCAGATAGTATTATTAAAAAAATAGCTCCATTATAAAGATCTGTATTAGTTCTCATACCAATCGTATACCACCAATGATAAACACCAGAAAAAGCAATATCAATTGGATAAGGTGCGTTTGTTTTGGTAAATGCTTTTACAGCAGCTTGGCCAAAATGTGGATCCCAAATTGCGTGAGCAATTGGTTTTACTTTAATAGGATTCAATACCCATTCTTCAAAATTACCTTGCCAAGCTACATGAAATAGATTACCGGACGTCCATAAAAATATAATAGCCAGATGACCAAAGTGAGATGCAAAAATTTTTTGATATAAATTTTCTTCGGTCATACCATCATGACTTTCAAAATCATGTGCAGTAGCAATACCATACCAGATCCTTCTCGTAGTAGGATCTTGTGCTAATGCTTGGCTAAATTTGGGAAATTTTGTTGCCATTTTTGTTATTCCTTATCCTACTGATATTATTCTTGCTAAGAAAAATGCCCAAGTTGTTCCTATGCCACCTAATAAATAGTGTGCTAAACCAACAGCTCTTCCTTGTGTTATACTTAGTGCTCTAGGCTGTATTGCTGGAGCTACTTTAATTTTATTATGTGCCCAAACAATTGATTCTATAAGTTCCTGCCAATAACCACGGCCACTAAAAAGAAACATTAAACTAAATGCCCATATGAAATGTGCTCCTAGAAAAATTAATCCATAAGCAGATAATGCAGATCCATATGATTGTATAACCTGGGAAGCTTGCGCCCATAAGAAATCTCTAAGCCATCCATTAATCGTAAGAGCACTTTGAGCGAAATTTCCACCTGTAAGATGTGCAATTGTATTATTTGAAGATACAGTTCCCCATACATCTGATTGCATTTTCCAACTAAAATGAAATAATACAATAGATAATGAATTGTACATCCAGAAAAGACCTAAGAAAATATGGTCCCATGCTGATACTTGACAAGTACCTCCACGACCTGGGCCATCACATGGAAATCTAAAACCTAAATTTGATTTATCAGGAATTAGTCTAGAGTTTCGAGAAAATAAGAATCCTTTTACTAAAATTAATACGCATACATGAATAGTGAATGCATGTATATGGTGTACCATAAAGTCAGCAGTTCCTAATTTAATTGGCATCATAGCAATTTTATTTCCGACCGATACTATATCACCACCAAAAGCATAACTTGCTGTTGCTAATGAGTTAGGACTTGTATTACTTGGTGCTAATGTATGTATATTTTGAATCCATTGTGCAAATACAGGCTGTAATTGTATAGCTGTATCTGAGAACATGTCTTGTGATCTTCCTAGTGCTCTCATTGTATCATTATGTATGTATAATCCAAATGAATGAAATCCTAAAAATATACATAACCAATTTAAATGAGATATAATGGCATCTCTATGACGAATTACTCTATCTAATAAGTTATCATAATTTTGTGCAGGGTTATAATCTCTAACCATAAATATAGATGCATGTGCACCTGCTCCTACTATACAAAAGCCACCTATCCAAATATGATGAGTAAATAAAGATAATTGTGTTGGATAATCAGTTGCAATATATGGATATGGAGGCATCGCATACATATGATGAGCTACTATAATACTTAATGATCCCATCATTGCTAAATTAATAGCTAGTTGTGCATGCCATGATGTTGTTAATATTTCGTATAAACCTTTATGCCCATTTCCAGTAAATGGTCCTTTATGAGATTCTAATATTTCTTTCATACTATGACCAATACCCCAATTAGTTCTATACATATGGCCTGCCACTAGAAATAAAACTGATAAAGCTAAATGATGATGAGCAATATCTGTTAACCATAGACCTCCATGTATAGGATTTAGTCCTCCTTTAAAAGTTAAAAAGTCTGAATATTCATTCCAATTTAAAGTAAAAAATGGTAAGATTCCTTTACTAAAACTAGGATATAATTCACTCATTAAACTTCTGTTAATCATAAATTCATGCGGTAACGGAATTTGTTGTGGACCTATACCTGAATCTAATAATTTATTGATTGGTAAAGCAATATGAATTTGATGTCCTGCCCATCCAAGACAACCCAATCCTAATAAACCAGATAAATGATGGTTCATCATAGATTCAACATTTTGAAACCATTCTAATTTAGGTGCAGCCTTATGGTAATGAAACCATCCTGCAAATACCATTAGGATTGACATAATAAGACTACCTATGGCAGTGGCATAAAGTTCAGATTCTGTAGTAATACCAGATGATCTCCAAAGTTGAAAAAAGCCAGATGTAATTTGTATACCTTGAAAATTACCTCCTACATCAGCATTTAAAATTTCTTGTCCAACTATTGGCCATACGATTTGTGCACTCGGTTTAATTAAAGTTGGATTACTTAACCATGCAACATAATTTGAAAATTTGGCACCATGAAAATACATACCACTTAGCCATAAAAAAATTATAGCTAATTGGCCAAAATGTGCACTAAATATTTTTCTAGATATATTTTCCAAAGAATTTGTATGACTATCAAAATCGTGAGCATCAGCATGAAGATTCCAAATCCAAGTAGTAGTATTGGGTCCTTTTGCTAAAGTTCTAGAAAAGTGTCCTGGTTTAGCCCATTTATCAAAAGATGTCTCAACAGGATTTTTATCTATAGTAACTTTGACTTTTTTTGTCTCTTGCTCTGGTGAGCTAATTGCCATGGAGATTCTCCTCTCTATTATTATATTTATAATGAGACAACTAATAAAACTCTCACTTTATACATTTATAACTTTAAATAAATTTTCTCATTGTATAATGAGATGTGAGTTTTTAATTAACTTATATCTTAGTATTATATTGATTATTAATCTTTTTTTTCAAATCTGTTAACAATATTTAAAATCTAATATTTTATATTATTTTTACTTTCATTAATGCTTGTCCACAATCAACAATATCACCATCATTTACTAATATTTCAATAATTTCACCTTTAACTTCAGATTCTATTTCATTCATTAGTTTCATAGCTTCAATGATACAAACAGTTTGTTTTTTATTTACAATGTTGTTCTTTTCTATAAATGGTGCTTCATTTGGCGCTGGTGCTCTATAAAATGTACCAACCATAGGAGAAATGATAGTAGAATAAATTTGTGATTCTTCGTTATTTATAATTTTATCATTTATTAATGTATTATTATTTGTTTGTTGTTTTAAATTTTGATTTTTTGTTTTTTTACTTATATTTTGTTTATAATCAGTAATTTTTTCTTTTTTATTAATAATAAATTTTTTCTTTAAGTCAGAATGTATTTTATAATTATTTTTGTTTATATTAATTAAAATTTCTATATTATTATTTTTTAGATATATTTCTTCTACTTTTTTATTTTTTATAGAGTATAAAAAATTTTTTAAGTTCTGTAATTTAAAAACCATATTGTATGTAATTATTAAGATATTATTTGTATTATAATAATAAGTAAATGAAATTAAATCGTATTATATATAAGTTTTTCTATTTAATCTCTTTCGGTAATAACCATATTCTGTTATAATCATAAAGTTGTATAATTGGTACGCAGTATACAGATTTAACTTTTTTATAACCAACAATATACAAATCACAGTGAATGTATTTAAAAACTTTTAACTTAATATTAATAGGTATCGGTTTAATTTTAATTATTTGATTAATTTGCATAAATATTAAACATAATGATAAAAAAATTATTATATTATATTATGCTGCATGTGACATATTTTATCAATTAAAATTATTTATTTATAAATTAAGATATATTTTTGAATTTTAATCATATGTTAATAGCAGATGACTTGGATAGGCTTTTAAAAATTTTGCCTGATTTCGTTAGAAATCCTTTAGAGAGGCATAGTAGTCGAAAATATTTAATTGAAGTAGTGATGGATTTAGGTAGAAGGCCTGAAGCAAGGTTCCCAAGTGGACCTGAATATTTATCATCGAACCTTATAGCATGGCATGATTTAGATTTTTGTATTAATAAATTAGGCCATTTTGGTAAAGATAATAGAGCTGGAATAGAATGTACATTACATCGCATTAGTTCAATAAAAAATAGAAATGGTAATATTATAGGTTTAACATTTAGAGTTGGACGAGCTGTATTTGGAACTATAAGTATAATTCGTGATTTATTAAGAAAAAATAATTCTTTATTATTATTAGGTAGACCTGGTGTTGGTAAAACAACTGCTATAAGAGAAATAGCACGTATTTTTGCTGATGAAATGGAGAAAAGAGTTGTTATTATTGATACATCAAATGAAATAGCAGGAGATGGAGATATACCTCATCCTGCTATTGGTAGAGCACGTAGAATGCAAGTATCTCATCCTGAACTTCAGCATCAAGTAATGATAGAAGCTGTAGAAAATCATATGCCAGAAGTTATTATAATCGATGAAATTGGTACAGAATTAGAAGCCTTGGCAGCTAGAACAATAGCAGAAAGAGGTGTTCAGTTAGTTGGTACAGCACATGGAAATTATTTAGAAAGTGTGATAAAAAATCCTATTCTATCAGATTTAATTGGAGGTATTCAATATGTTACCTTAGGTGATGATGAGGCAAAAAGGCGTGGATCACAAAAAAGTATTTTAGAAAGAAAAGCATTACCTGCGTTCCAGGTAGCTATAGAAATTCATGAACCAAATAATTGGGTTGTACATGAAAAAGTTGATGAGATGGTAGATCAAATTTTAGAAGGAGTTAGTTTATATCAACAACATCGTAAGATCAATAATAATGGTATAATCTCTATTATGTGTGATAATTCTACTAAAAAAGAGGCAAATGATTTTATAATTCATAATAAGAAGGCTATAGATTATCTAGATAAAAAAACAAAAAATAATAAAATTATTAATTCATATACAAAACAACAGACAAATAATAAGATAATTAAATCTTTAAACAGTTCTAAAAATAATTTGACAGATGATTTATTTATTAAAAATCAAAATTTACCATATAATATTTCTACTAATATTAATAAAAGTATACATATATATATATATGGAATTAACATACAGCAAATGCAATCAATAATTAATACTTTTAATTTTCCTATTTTATTAACAAGAGATATATTAAAAGCAAATATTATCTTAGCTTTAAAAGTAGATATTAAATATAATAGTAAAGTTTGTCAAATAGCAAAATCCAAAAATATTACTATTTATACTATTCATAGTAGTACAATTAATAATATAATTAGGGCTCTAAAAAAAATGTTAAAATTATATACAATTTCTTCTAAAAGTTGGAAAAAGTTATATATAGATAAGAATTTTTATCAAAAAAATATATTATTGGAAACTCGTATAGCTATAGAAAAGATTGTTCTTATAAAAAAACAATCAGTTGAACTTTTACCTCAAATTGATAATATTAGGCAATTGCAACATGAATTAATTAATTTATATAATTTAAAATGTTATAGTTATGGAAAAGAACCATATAAAAGTTTAAGAGTTTATCCTATTTAGTTATTTAAATAAAAGTTTAAATAAATAATCAGTTTTTTACCTATAGATACAGGTCTATAAAAATTATAATATGAAATAGGAGTTTTTATGTCTTCAAAAGAAGTAGATCCAAATATTTTTGAAAAAGTACGTAGTATTGTAACTGATCAATTGGGAGTAGATAAAAAACAGGTGCATCTAAATAGTAATTTTTTACATGATTTAGGCGCTGATTCATTGGATACAGTAGAATTAGTTATGGCAATAGAAGAAGAATTTGAGATACAGATACCAGATGAAGATGCTGAAAAAATTGCTACCTTAAATGAGGCTGTTACATTTATTGAGCAAGCAATTAAACAGTAATCAGTTTTCTAAAAGTTTTACGGAGAGGGTGGGATTCGAACCCACGGAACCTTACAGTTCATCTGATTTCAAATCAGACGCAATAAACCAACTCTACCACCTCTCCTTTATTAACAACTTATTATATAAAATAATTATTATTTTGTAAATATGTAATAATTATTTTATTTAATATTTTTTGCTATTTACTTAAATAAAACAGTGTAAAAAGAAAAAAACATATATTCCTTAATCCTAATGGTAATACTGCTTTAGACTATTTATTCAGCTATTTTTTTTATAAATATAGTTTTTTATTATAAAGTGATAAAAATTATTCATAGGTAGCTTGGTTTGTAAATTTTTTATTTACTGGATTATCATTTTTACCAATACTATGTTCTATATTGCCTATACTAATTCTTCCTTCATTTGATTTTTCAGGGAATACTCCATCTTTTGGATGTAGATACTGAACTTCTCCACTAGGAAAAATTCGATAAATTTTGAAGTCAGTAATTTTAAAATTATTTTTTAATTGTGCACTTAAAGCTAAGCATTGTTCTTTTTTAGCTAAGTATAATAAATTATCACCTTGTGACATAATAGCAGAACCACCAGTCGGCATCTCAAATATTTTATTATCTTTACTTGTCCAAGTAATAGCATATTTTTCTTCTGTTTCTGCTGATCTTAACCATCCACCTGTACTGCCTCCAAAAGTAGGTGATGGCATTTTAAAGTCTATAGTGTTACTCATTGTTTTTAGTATAATATTTTATTTTTTAATGTATTAATACTAATAATTATGTATTGTATAAATTTAATTGTGTTCTAAAAGAAATAAAGCTTTACTTTGATTATATTAATAATTACATATTAAATTAATATTTTAACAGTATAATTTATTATTTATTTGATACTATCTAAAATACAAGTCGATTCGACAGGAGGCATAAGATATAATTTAATTAATTTATCGGAGATTTTGCAATATATCTCTATTTTTTTTATCCATTTTAACAATATATTTATATTTGTTTTATCAAGTTCTATTAATAATTTATTATTTGATGCACATGTATCCAAATATTTAAAAAATATAGGATTGTCAATATCTAATGCAATAGGAAAAATTCTCGATGCGCTTTCATTTGTTCTTCGTATAACATGCATATCATATTGTCTAGCATCTAATCCTATAGATTTGTAAAAATCAGATCTTTGAAAATCATTTAAATACATGGTTACAAATACACTCAATAAAAAAAATCTACACCATAATTTTGCTTTATTATTATTTAGTAATTGTGGTTGTGATTTTAAGAGTGCAGCAAAAAAGTCACCATGACGATTTTCATCTTGGCACCATTTTTCAAAAAATTTAAATATAGGATAAATTCTATGTTCAGGATGTTTTTCTAGATGCCTATATATTGTTATATATCGCCAATAACCTATTTTTTCTGATAGGTAAGTAGCGTAAAATATAAATTTAGGTGAAAAAAATGTATATTTTCTACTTTTTGTTAAAAAGCCTAAATCCAGTGATAAATTAAAGTCACCTATTGCTTTATTTAAAAAGCCAGCATGTCTAGCTTCATCACGTGACATAAGTAAAAAACATTCTGCAAGTATAGGGTTTGTTTTTTCCAATCTTCTAGATAGTTCTTTATAAAGTAAAAATCCAGAAAATTCAGCTGTGCAAGATCTTTCTAAAAATTCAATAAATAATGCTTTTGTTTGATTATCTAATTCGTTCCATGTTTGCTCAAATTCCTCATCACGAATAAAATGTTGCTTATTATAGTCTGCTCTGAACTCTTTTATTAAAGCCTTAAATTCTTCTGTATTTAGTGAAATATCTAGTTTTGACATCTCATTAAAATCTGTTGTGTAAAATCTTGGTGTTAATAATGTTTCTTTTATCTTTTTATTAGATTTTGCTATAGTAGTTTGCATAAATATTATTGTTATAAAGAAAAAATAATAAAATATTATTTTTGAGAAAAATATAAATATTTCTTAATTATACTAACTCTAACTTAAGTTCAATATATATATAATTTTTAAAAATTTACATTTATTCTATAAAAATTTTATTTTAAATTTATTCATATATTTTTTTATTAATGTAATAAATAAAATTTATTATACTATTAGAATATAAAAAGATAAAAATTATATTATATTTTAGATATTTATATGTTTGATATTTTAAGCTTAGGTTGGGGTGCACTTTTAGCAGTAGTTAGTTTTTCTATTGCCTTAGTAGTTTGGGGTCGAAATGGTTTTTAAAGTAGTTTATCTATATACGTAAATTAAGGATAGAATAAATGTTTAGTGAAATTTTTACAACATCAATAATCAGTTTTATTTTAATTATGTTAGGTTTAGCTTTAGGTTTTTTATTACTGAAGATACAGGGTGAATAAAAAATCAAATTATAATTATTATTTTTAGTTTTATTAATGAAATTTATAGTCTCAATATGTTATAATATATATACCAAATTGAGACATCTTTAATCTATTATATTAATACTTTTAATGATTAAATTAATATGGTATTTAGTTAATATTAGTATAATATCCTTAATATTAATTAATAATCCTACTAGTATAAATACAAATAACTTTAATAGTCAAAATAAGTTTTTTAGTTTCAAATCAAATCAGTTATTAACAGAAAAGTTTATTTTAATAAATATTATTATCTTTATTATCTTAACAACAGTATTATCCATTTATATATAATTATAAAAATAAAAAATTGTAAATTTTTGGTATAAAATCATAATAATGTCTAGTTTTAAAAAAAATTGTCCTGTTCCATTTAATCAACAACCATTAAATCAATATTTAGAACTTAAAGAATCTTGGTTATTTTCATGGTCTATTAATAAAATTAAAGAATATTTACTTAAAATTTTAATAATTTTTTTATCTTTGTTTTTTTTTTGGTTTTGTAGTACTTATTTCTTTTACTCATCACATGAATATATTTAAAATATTCTTATTAAACTTTGTAATAGTTGATATAATATTAATATTAATATTTATTCGATTATATTTAGGATGGTCATATATTATTAAAAGATTATTAAGTGCTACAGTATTTTATGAAGAATCAGGTTGGTATGATGGTCAAATTTGGATTAAAACAGCTGAAAATCTTACTAGAGATCGATTGATAGGCTTATATCAAATTATACCTTTTTTAAATCGTATTAAATATACTACGATAATATTATTAATTAATTTTTTATTTCATTACTATCTGTATTCTAATCTTTGAATTTTTACAATCTTTATTGTATTATAATGTTGAATCTAGTCGCGGGGTAGAGCAGTCTGGTAGCTCGTCGGGCTCATAACCCGAAGGCCAATGGTTCAAATCCATTCCCCGCTATTAAGATATTTATTTAAAATCAAATATATTTTGATAAAAAGCTCAAAAATATAAAAAATTTTTAATGTAACTTTAATATAAAAATTACAAAAAAAAATCTTATATTATATGTTATGATATATAAATATTAATATATTTAATTTAATTTGTTTCCCCGGTACAATTATATGATGTCTTTAAACA
>JGI24158J21664_10008350_pt1 | contig 13769 bp, 11 predicted proteins | sample Ectturendosymbi3_FD_21664 | JGI IMG/M metagenome (IMG submission 21664) | reverse complement strand
ATAGACAGTTCACGTGACGACATAATACTTGTTCTCACTGTAGGTTACGTTTGTTACATCACAATTACCGGTGGCAGTAGTCAGCATAGTCCAGTAGTGCTGTTTGACTTGTATGTTCCAACAAGTGAGCATAGTCACTTCGATGCGGTTCACATCAGTGCTCTTCAAATGGGGAACCTTACAGTTTTTAATTGTCGTTTGGAATCGTTTGCAACACCCATAGTAATTTGTGTATAACATTTATTATTGCAGGTAATTTTGATGAAATAATAACAAGAAGCGGGTTGATTCTGTTTACAGTATTTTGCAACTGAAATTTAGAGAACGCAAAGAAACAAACAATTCGTTCCGAGTGAAAGCACGAAAGTAACAAAAAACAAAAGCGAGAAAGCACGATCATTCATGGGCGTCCACAGAAATTTTTCCAGGGGTGGCAACGTCGACATTTTGTTTATCATTTTCAAATTGCTGACGATCAGTATTCCCTCTAAGATAATTTTACACTGAGCAAAAATTTGTTTTAGTGAGCATGCTTATTTTAGGGCCGAGTGAGTGGAGTTTTCAATGAATTACAAATTTTGTGAATTATATAATAAATATACAATCCTATCAAAATACGAACAAAATACACATTGCATTCAAATAGCTTCTTGTTTGCGTGCTTTTCCATTGCTTTGAAATGTTGCAAGTGCGCGAGAATGAGATTTCACTGCGCAACAGTTCACGACTACGGAAAACTTACTAGAATTAGAACACCACGCAGGTTTTGCAAAATTTACGAGATGAATTATGAAAACTCGCCACAGCAGATATAGCTTTGCACTCAGTATTCACTCAGATGTCAGAACAAAACCTTAGCGATTAAGACATATTCCCACAAGCCTGCATAGATGTATTCTAACAAGCCACGTAATTTATACTGCATGAAAAGAAGCCTCCGTAAGTGTAGTTTGACACCCAGGCACATTGGTCACACTCGCACTAATAATGGATTTTTTAAACTTGTGGAAGCATTGCTATAGTCTCACTCATGCTTTTTTTCACAAAGTATAAATGCACGTGGCTTACCGCTATCAGCACGTCACTGTCTCGCTGTATTACCTGCCAAGATGTGTGCGTTCGACAGTCTCATACAACAAAACCCCGGCTACCAGAATATAAAGTGAACCTTTGCAGATTTATTTCCATGTTAGTTACGCAATAAAGACCAACAGTAGAACAATCCGCTCACGACTTCCGCAACCTGCCTCTGCAGGCAAAGGACGGGACACGAGTGAACTGCAAGCTCATCACTGCATAACACCATAACTGTGAACCTGACTCTTGTGCAGTGTGAGTTTCATACCGGCAAGAAAACTGTCATTGCAAGAATTAAATCAATTAATCGGAATTAAGATGCCGACTTCAGGTTTTTCCAGAAATATTTGGTTCTTAATCCCAATTTCCAGAGGGCAAATACCCGTTTTGCCTACGGACGTCCATGCGATCGTTGATTATTTTATATTAGGTTCCACAAACAAGGCCAGCTCATCTAATGCAACGAAGAAACATTTTTGACTAATTGTTAGCATATGTTAATTTTTAGCATCTTTTTAATTCTTTTTAGCAAACTTTAGCGATTAAATAATGTGGACTATACAAATATTTTTGGCGATGATTTTCAATGAAATCAAGTGTCATGTCAACACCTCTTTAGGTCTGGTGGGGGGATGCCTCCCCTGCATCCCCCCATGTGTCCGCACCTGTCGTCGTGGTTGTCTGTATGGTCTTGTAATGGAAGTTTCACTGCTATTAGTCTAGTTAGGAAAATTGTAGAATAACTGTTCGTTAGATGAATCAATTTTTTTGCTCTTCTGATGCTAAGTTAGGAAAACAGCCTAATGTTACATGATAAACCTGTCCTTAAATGATGAAGTTAAGCGGTCTTTTTCAAGAATAATATTAACGATCATTTTCCGCGCTTGTACAATTAAATTTTATTTGATTAATCATTTCAATTAATTTTACGCTCTGGTAATTTCTATCTGTTTTGGCTGTTTGATTTTAAATGACTACCTCTAAAATTTGATTGACACTACTGCTATAAATTTTGAACTCTTTGGTCTTGTGGCTGTTTTTTCAAAATCGCCTTTTTCAATTATGCGTAGCTTTTGTTATTAATGCTGGTTATCGCTAATTCGTACTTGTTTTTGTTTTTCCTTTGAAAATGACCTGTCGTATGTAGGTCGAAGCGGTAGGATGTTTTCCTAATAAAATCACACCAGAAGATCAAACAATTAGATTGAAGAATGCCTGGTGGTAAACCCGCAATATGTTTGTCAGATCTACCGATTTATTACTGTAGATACTAGGCAGCCATTCTTACGTAATCGACATACATCGTAACTACAAACAAGAAACATGCTTTTATACAAATTTCTAAATAAATCAACGTTTCTGTTTATGTAAATATTGTGCGTTAAATGCAATATAATATATACCACCTAGGACCGGCCCTGAGCAAAAGCTTTTGTGAGTCGTTAGGTTCCTATGATAGCTTTTTGACTACCAATTGACTTGGTGTATTTTTATCTTGGCAGAGACTAAAGAAAGTTGTCACAAACAAGCAGCTGAAAAGGGACTTTGCGAAGAATTCATGGTGTAACACTTGAGGAGCAAAGTGAGTAGCTGCGGATCTTGTAAGTCCCTGAATGTCGAGCCACTTCCAATGGTATCTCAGGCGCTAAAGTTCTAGCATGCCTGTGAAAAGGTTCGTGGGACACGTTTTGAAGGTTGCATCCACAGGACAAAGACTCACATACCGACGAACAAGGTGGCATGATTGCATTTCCGACCTGGCTTGGTCGTCCTTTTCTGGGGAATTACTACCAAACCAACCAGACGTTGTTGAGAACCGTGAGTGATTTGAATCTCTTAGGGCTGCTAACTCAGAGACTTTTACGAAAGGAGCAAGAAAATTTAAAGATGTATGAATGGATAAATACCTTGCCATAATGCAACATTACAATGAAAATGTTATCTAACAGGAGCACTGTAACATCAACTTACAGCGTTAAGAGATATTTTTTAATAGTTTGTCAGCTTTGACAGCAAACTATGGTGAGAAACAATCACCAAAAAATGGTAGAGTTGCTTGTTATCACGTAAATATGCAGACTCATTTTCATTATCAAGTCGTGCTTCAGTTCTATATACTCCAATGTACTCAATAGATGCTGTAGGGCAGTCATTCTTAACCTTTTCTCTATCACGCCTCCCGAAAGTAGTTGTCCTTGGTTTCAAGCCCCTCTGACTTACAAATAAATTGGCCGAACGCTTTCTCGTTCAAAAACTTTCCATGTTATAGAGCGCGTAAGGGAATTTATTGACGCCCCTGGAGAATCGTGTCCCCCGGTTAATAACCACTGCTGTAGGGTTTTTAGCATTTGCTGATTTCACAGTTGTTAGTCCTCCCATGAAATACTTCAAGTTGTAGCCTACCACGCTTCTGTGCCTTTTCTGGGTGCATTTGAGTGTATCTTGTTACAAAGAAATTGATATTTTGTTCAGAAGGGGCTGGCTTATTTTTCGCAAGCAGGAAGGTATGGAGACTTCAGCAGACAACCATAAGAAAGAAACCATACGTATGCCAAACTATATGAAGTATAAGCTGCGGATGCATCGCCTGCGACCTGGCATATCTTGTCCCACATCAACACAAACTTCGAATTCAATGATCAAACAGGTTCGGCGCAGGAGTCTGGTTTCATCCAGTGGATGCTTTTCAGAAGCATTTAAATATATACAAAATCAACAAACTGTTTCTAGCAATTTCGTGTTTTAGTTTAAGAGAGTTGTGTAGTAAGTGACTCGAAAGTTCTGACAAAGCAAGACATTTCATTTAAGTGATTTATTGATTGTAGGCCTACATTGAAGGAATCGATTATACTGCAGGGTGCATATTTCACATTAATAGAGCTCATGTCAGGCAAGTGCAGAAAAGTTTTTTTTTTAATTTAGTGTTTGGATGAACATGTGCAACTGAACAGACAATGTTATGAGACTCACGGCATAGTCATAAAATATATACAATATGATGCACGTCCTCAGAAAATGAAACAGCTTTAGGCCTACCTCAACTTGATTTGAGATTTCTTGCTGACAGCAAGAATGTGAATGGAAAACCTCACAACTGTGAGGCTGATGCTCAGGAATACTGTGCCAGCTGGCTTCTGACAACGCTCTTGCACAGCATAGCACACTTTTTCAGTGGTGTTATTTAAGAACCAAATTTCAAGTCTATGGTTACATCGTAGAGGAAAAATATGTACCAACAGTTACAAAAAATTTGTAGGGAGAAAGTTCGTCGCATAAGTTTATCGGGCAACTATGGAGAAATCCGGCAAAATCTCCTTTGAACCCCAAAAAATTGCCTGCTATACTTACGCATAGACAAAAGCTTCGGGACCTTCCACAAACACGCGTCGAGAGAAGGGTTTATCTCTTAACCGAATAGCTGGCCATCGTGTCTAACGAGAATTTGATATTTCAATTTGAATCCCTACAAGTATCAATCATTCACATATCATATTACACCATTCATTCAATCAAACGATATTTTTCAAAATTATCTACATGAGCCCCAAAGCACGTTACTGACACCTACTGGGAATACTGATTTGTTGCTTTTGAGAAGAAAGCAAATCTCCGCTTTGATTTCACCTGTAGACTTGTATGAAAAAATCATTGATGGCAAAAGCGAACCCTCCAGCTTTTCAGCTCGTTCTACAAAATATGTGAATCGATAGTAAAACAGCAGCAAGTTTTGAGAAAGTTACTTGAAGCAGTGATCATTAAACACGGACGACATAACCCAGCCAAGAGTAGATTTGAACGAATGTATTAATTGCCTCTCGTTCATAAAGTTTGTTAGAAACTCTTTCTCGCGATTTGGACCCCATTAAATGATGTAGAAAAAAGTACGTTGGGACTGAAACACCAACACAGCTGTGGCGCCAGCTGCAGAAAGGGTTGGAATGTCCAGGGAGACAGGTTTATTCCATGCGACCAACAGTGAATGATCTTGAAGCAGTACACATTAGATAAATGAAAGTCTTGCACTAAACTGTCGTAGGATAATATCACATGGCAAAAATGTCGAAATCACAACACTATGATTTTCATTTAATAGAGAAGAGGGCGATATCAGTACTGCATTTCAACAATCAGAGGAATCGTAAGAGGCGTTGAAAAAATTGTTAAATTTCGGTATTTATCACACGGAATGGAGATAAATGCGCAGCACGTCTTACACAAGCAGCTGTAAGCGATTAAGTGCGTAACGATGTAAAAAAGTCCACAACTCTTTCCGAGCAAACCAATTCAGGCATTTTATGCGGTCCTTGATTTAGAAAGAAAGTTGTAAATAAGAATCCACCAGGTTGTCTGGTATATCCTCGAAATGATGAAGTTGCCAGGTCAACATTTAAAAGGCCGAAGTAAAATACTCGCGGTGATGAGACCACAAAGGTGCATTAAACTACAAATATGTCCGTAAACGTTCAAATAGCGCGTGCTTGGACAAGACATAAATAGTGTGTGTCATCGAACGCTACATATTGCTGACGAAATCATAAAAACAGGCAAAACCGCGTCTTGCTTTGGTTTGTCAAGAAATGATCATGGCCGGTCTTTTCTAAAACCTAATCTTTACACGGCATACAACGAATAAGCAAAAGCAGTTCTTGCAAAATGATTGCGTCTGACCAGGCACGGGAAGCTATTTTCCCGTCTAGATATTGAAGATCAGGTTACATGATCAAACTGCAGGTTTAGGGATTTAAACACTTGCCAGTGCTACTCTTGGCTTCTAAACAATGCGTTTACTCTAGTCAAGTAGTAAAAAATTTCCGCGCAGAGCGAGGGCGTGTTTTTTGTTTTTGCGTTAGAACGGCACAAGTTACGCATTGGAGCAGAGTGAAACATGGGAACCTGGCAAAGTCGTGCAAGAAACAATAAAGTGAAAACAAATAAATCAAATCATACTAAACGTGTACCGGCTGAGTAGTGCAGCACGTACCTCGACTGCGTACGTTTCCGGTCGGGTTACAAGAAAAACTTGAAAAATGGTGCTTGCAGTCTTTTCAGAATAGTTCTCGATGTACAGTACAGTGGGACAAAGGTAAGCTTCATGCGTTTGGTCAGTAATTTGCCACCAACCAATGGATCATTCGCTGCGACAGTAGCGGTATGTATGGGCGTCGGAATGGGGGAAGAGGGGCCTTGGACCCCCTTGGATTTTGAAATTTGACATCTTCCTATAACATTTTTAGCAAACAAATTGTTTTCTTAGTTGCGCGAGGGGAAAATGAAATTTCACCTTTTTTGGTACTCCCCTGGAAAAATATTTTTGGCTATCTCTCGAAAAACCACTATTCGCCCCAACCTTGGAAAAATCCTTCCGCCGCCCATGGCGGTGTGGCCTATGACGCAAGGGAGGCGGAGACGGACGTTCGCAGATAACTTGCAGCACAAAGCATAATACAAGGGAAGTATATTCTTTCGTTCACATTTCAAAAATACTTTTTTTTAATCTGTAGAATGAGTTAATCAAATGGAGTGCACAACGTTAGACGGCAGCAACCACATGGTACAAACAAATAAACAGAGCAGTGATGTGGAACCAGCCATTTTCATAAGCGCCGAATCAGCAGAAAACTAGGCAAAAATTCAGAAAACTCCACCATTGAATCTTCAAAGTACACCGAAAATGCAACTTTTTCACCTTGAACTAAAATTTTTTTACACTTAACATTACGATCCACATTACATTTTCAAATTACGCCAAAAATAATACAATCAAATACGGAACATCAATCGTAAATAACACGACGTGACTGATGGTGGCGTGGAAAGAAGATGCAAAACTACGAAGCGATTCGAATATATTATAGGTAAACCTGATAAAGACAACGGTGTTGTTATCCTTAACCGGTGTTGTCATCCTTATTTGAGCAAAATGAACGAAATTCTGAATGCAAGCAGAAACGAGAAATTGGGAATCCATCAATTTTTCCAAAGTTGCTCAAATTACAGTAGAACGCGTTATGACTATCTCTGTATTCAGATGAAACAGTTGCGGTCTCTCAAAATGTCTTAACGGTCACCAAAGTCAAACCTTAAAAACAAGCCTGCACCGGACAAACAAGGATACCGACGCATATACCACACGGCAAGGACTATGCCTGTATGATGGATGTAACCTCACCTCTACACCTGCAACTCGTAACGTACCAGAAATTCACCATTCCCACATACCACTTGCACCCGATCCTATCATCTGCTGGAAGCTTCAGCTACAAGTGCGTCAAGTGGGTTTTGGACAACCCACAGTGCTTACGATACAGCGCTTGAAGACTCATAGGATTTTTTCTCTAAGATCGGGGCTGCGTCATCATCAATAAAGCAATGGATTCCATTTACGTTGCTGAGTTTATTCAGACGCCGTGGTTAATGCTATCATACATCTTACTTTATTTTTTTTACAGCTGAATTGAAGGGATAACGACACAAACTAATGCAACTGTGCGCAAAAAATTATGGATTCAATTTTACAATCAGATGGGTGCTGTTGCTTTGGGGCTGCGTGTATTTCCGCTTGTTGTTTTTTTTACGATCTAAAATCTGCTTAGCCTCACAATCTCACAGTGCAGTTAGTGCTTGTCGCGTAAGTGCTTTGTCAGACTTCCGAGACTGAACCCTGCTGAGTAAGTGCTTCTCGTGCAGAATTTGCCAACTGCGCGCTTAGCGACCAGCACCTCAACCTTGGGAACATCGGCGATCCAAACAGTGCTCACGAAGTGCTTACGCCTTTCATGAACAAATCACAGCAAAACGCATGGTTGAAACCAGGTAATCGCCTGTTTATATAGCGGCAGTTCGGGTTGATTCTCGGGGTGCCTTTTAACCTGGTACTTACCTAGTATGGCCAAATGATCAGATGCCATCCGTTTGTCAAGTTTATGTCTCACTGGGTCCCTGCCCCTGGGCGGTGTGTGTTTATTTGGCTCCCGCATCATCGCAGCGTACGTTTCTGTGGTTTCTTCTTCAATTAAACTGGTGTCGTCAGTTAAAAGTTGGACGTCCAAAGGTGATTTGCTAATAGGCTCCTTTAGCAGCCTCTCGTAAACTGCCGAGTCTGTGGGCCATGGCGAGAAAGTCCCAACATCTCTGCCTTCAAACTCCTCCTGGATATTCTTCTCATTGTGGCGGTGTCTTATGATGAGCTTCTTGGGTTTCGCTTCACAAACTTTATACTTTTGCAACTGCTTATCGAACACTTCCCTGTCATCCCAAAACCTGTTTAGGTCGCCCACGATGATTGTCGGCACAGGAGGCTTCCGTTTCAAGTTTTCGCCGCTGAGTGACAGCAGAGCGTTTTGCTGATGAATTTTTACGTCACCGAAGGGAACAACGTGGGAAACTAGTACGCATACCTGTGTTTTAAGCAAAGACAGACCATTAGTGTAAGCGTGGAATACGTTAATGCCATGAAAATGCCAATATCTGCAGGTTTTGAAATCATTCATATAAAAACAACCCAGGGTAAATTTCATTTCATTTGTTTTGAAAGGGGATTGTCTTTTGATATATTGTCAGTAAAATCATCTGGGTTAACAGGGTGACGCATCGTGGGTAAAACAACCGCATACCTCACCACTCTTCGCCTTTGTTTATTGTCAGTCGAAAAACAAACTCGCCTGCACATTTGCAACTTGTCTTTTGCACGAGATTCTTAATGACGCATTAACAAAAGTCTGCGCGGCACAATCGTACTTCAGGCATCATATACAAAAGGTTGCAAAAGTATACTCCAAACACTGCCTGAGTATAAAAAAAACGAGTCTTGTTATGGAGCAAAATTTTATGAAAAGATAAACTGAATCCAACATCTCACAACCACGCGATTCACTTTGCAGTGTGCGGAAACGCAAGTTGTTCGTAGCCCGACAGCGCTTTTACTATCGACCTGCGGCTTCTCGTCTTGGTTCCATGCAACCTACGTCAGCATGTTTTGCGGTTAAAAATATTTAACCAATTTACTTCTTCGCTCCAGCCATCCATATGCGCGCTTGCCGGGCTTAACTACTTCGCTACAGATATTATGTGTGCAACTGAATCGCTTACCTGACAATGAGTTGTTTTGTGCCGCAGATAGACAATGCCCGCACATCGTCCGTGAGGGTCGCCTTTTATTTTGTCAAAACTGTCTTTCATGTACGCTTCAGAGTTTTCATGCAGTGCCACCCATTTTTTACGGGATTCCAGTTTTTCCCACTGTAATTGAATCAAACCAACTTGGCCAATGAGGGAAACAAAGGCTAAGATAATATCGGTTAGGAAATTGCTTGACAGTTCGTAGTTGTTTACCTCCGAATCTTTCCGGATTGCAAGAATGTTTGAAAATGACATCGCGTCACTGTTGTTTGAAAATGATTCCATAACATAGCCAGTATCTTCCAGCAAATCTTTCACGCGAGTAAGATTTTCCTCGTGACGTATCTGCGATGGAGACAAGATATACGAAAGAAAATTTTGCAATAAAGTTCAACACTAGGTTCTGTTTCCTACCAATTCTGTGAGACGCAGCAGGTTTGCTAAAGCTGCTTGAGAGATTATGTTCACAAAAGCAAATATACGTTGAAGAAAGACTTGGATTTTTTAAGCCTGAATTATAGGTACATACACATCTTGAAATGCACACAAAAATGTAGATAGTCCTTAGTGCATAACCACGCCTTCAGTTCTTTGCCTTGATTTTTAGCACCACCTATGGTTGGATTTCGTTGTGCCTTAAAATCACATTTCTAAGAGAAAAAAAGTAGTTTGACACCCCTAAACAATTTGATCCTTTTGAAAAACCTTCAAAAAAACAGCCCTAGAAGGTGTTTTCCAGGAGGTAGTGCTGCCGGTTTACAGATTTTTGTTCGGTGGCCTTGTACAACACTGATTTCAGTATAAAAACTGATTCTAATTTTCAAACATCTCTGTATAAAAGAGTATTTTTAGGTCAACCCAACTGCACAGAAGCGTTACATGTCAATATTTGTCGTCAACAATTTCTTGTGTTGAGGCTGCGCTGCCGATTAAGCTCGTACCTTTCCTCTGAGTCCGCGCCAGCGATTTTGATTGGCTGATGCGTAATATAATTTGATTAGCTGATGCGCACTTTCATTTTTCTTTGCCGATAAGTGTTCCGTAGTTCGAATCGCTCTTTTTCAGGTTGCTGCTTTGGGACCGGTCAAACATTTGCGTAAAACTGCTTTTTTTCAAGCGCGCTTGACAACAGTACAGCTATGTATATCTGTTCAGTTCCAAGTACAGAAGAAATAACTGGCAAGTTGAAATAGGTTGGCAACTACAAGCGCACGGTCAATACACTCCTAAACAGTCTTGTTATAATAGGAATTACAGACCTGTTGCGATCGGAAATCCCGAGCGGCATGTGTGCGAAGCTTCCGCACCGTGGCAGCAAGCAGCAATAGAGGTCATGCTCGCAATCTCTCTTATTATTGCTTGCTGGCTCCACGCATACATATTTTTGTTCTTCGCGCACATACCGTTCGTGGTGAACCACACAATCAACGCAACACCACCGGAGAGGTTGCAACACCAGTAGTTAGCACCGAAAACATATTCAGCCAATGTAATCTTTTAACTTAACGCGCTCAGTTAGCACGTGACAGAAGCAAATCATTTAAAAGCTTTACCAAGCCATCTAATTACTTATTATTAAGACGTAATTATCTGCTTGAAGCAGCTTCGTTGCGTCATAATATATATTCCAAATGATTGAAGGCAACTGGTTATGCCTCGTCCTGGTTTTGCCCAATTTAAAGCGTTTAGAACAGTGGTTCTCAAACGGGAGCCACTTGGCTCCCTAAGGGAGGAATTTTTAATTCCTAAGAGGAAATTTGTTCCAGGGAGGAATTGGGGAGGTAAAGCTGTGCATGAAAAAAACTTGTTATTACCGTACATTAGTTTATTCAACACATAAAACTGCAGAGCGAGGTTGGTTTAGATTGGAATGTCTACAGCACGCAAGCACAAGCTGCTTCATCATAATCGTTTGAGTCAGTTCTTTCAGTCCACTGCTTGGCCTCACTATATCTCAGGGCAGGTGTTGAGCAGCCGATCGATTGTCTCATCATCCAGAACCGTCAGGCTGTGCTCCATGTGGAGGTCGATGGAACGGACATTGGAAGACAACAATGGTCAACGGTTTGATCTTCGGTGCCACACTCACAAGCCGCAGAAGGAGCCACACCCCATTTGTGTAAACAGGAGCGGAAACGTGCGACACCGGTGCGGAGGCGATTGAGCCGGACCCACGCTGTTCTTTGCAGGGCCATTCCAGGAGGGTGGGACGGAGATAAAAGTACGGAGTCTCGTAGTGCTCTCCAACTTTCCACGTTTCATCGGTGATCCGCCAAAAGCGCGGCACTTCTGCTATTGTCGTCAGATGAACTGATGAGTTGTTGTGGAGCAGGTACAAACGGATGTATCGATTTGAGATGCCGTCCATTCCCACTCGATGGGCAAATGAGCGATGAGTAGAGCAGATTTCCAGGCTCCACAGCACGGCGTGCTAGATACAGTGTGGCTCCTTTGCGACGAAGCTCAGCAGGTTGGATGCCTACGAGCAGAGCCGGCCTTAAGTCGATGCAACCGATGCAGCTGCATTGGGCCCCGCGCCATGGTGTTTGGGCAGATTATTCATTTTTGCTAGATACACCTTGCACTTGAGAGTCCAGTAGAAACGCCATATAAATTTCATTGTTAACAAAGGACGCTCTCGTCAGAACTAGCAAATTTCCTCTCGAACGTTAGCAAACGTACTCAATTCTCGTGTTAGTGCTGTACTGTATATCTGCGCTCTACCCTGATCGTAACACGGTTTTTTGAACACGATGACGTCATAAAATCACTGCTCAGAGGGGCCCCGCGCCTAGGTCTTGCATTGGGCCCCGCACCTGCTGGGCCCGCCCTGCCTGCGAGCATGGGTGGCGGAACCTTTTTCAAAGTGGGGAGACACAAGTGCACGTTGAAAAGAAACTATAGCAAATTTTGTGGTTTGAATTGGCAACTGTAAGGTCACAAGCATTGGAATATGACGTCATTACCTATACACCATATGAAGGTCTAAATTGCACTATTTTAGACAAAACTACACCACTATGGAAACGTATCGGTGAACCACCTGAAATTCAAATAGGCTGTCACCGGGGCGGCCCAGGTTATCAGCGTCATTCGGGCTAATCATACCATTTATTCTGACTGACTGAATAAAACCGTTCGACGGTTGCGTCACTGAAAATTTCATTTACTTTCATTCTGGCTGGCATTATCGATGCTCTGTGACGTTATGTTATGTAACAAAAAATGAGAAATTCTGATGATGACTTCTGCATTGTCGAGTAACGTACGTCACAGAGTAATGATAACGCCACAGTGGCCGTTCTAAGGGTGGGCCTGGGTGAGCCATAGCTCCTCCCAGATTTTGGCTGGCACCCTTCTTGCCCCCCCCCCCGTGTTTTGCTTAATTTCACGTTCAAGTTCGTTTGATTGACATATACAGCAGATAAATTTCAGCCAGCAAAATTTTAAATGATTTGAAGACTTTCTGGCGACTGTTCTGACGATATTCACAAGCCTATGTTGGGTTTGATAGGTATAATCATAGCAAATTAATCTTCATTACAGTGGAAAATCACAATGCAGGAAAGACATTTATGTTGTCCCCCCTACTTTTTCTTTGGTCCCGCAGTGCCCACCATTTTTTTCATTCTAGAATTGCCAATGCAACGCCAGTAAGTCATCCGCTTACTAGGCTCATTCACATTAGCCCGAGTTGTTGGACAATTTATGGTTTGTTTGAAATCACTCTCGAAATGGGAGCTGTCCATTGGATTGAAGTTCAAATCCAATGTTCTATACAAATCCATTGCTTCAAAAAAAAATTCAGTCCGATATGAATTATGTTTTAAAAAATACTTAGCTGCATAAGACAGCTCGGACTCTAATGAATGAGCCCGAGCAGGCGCGCAACCAGGGGCGGGGGCATTTTCCCCCCCGAAATTTTCAAAACATTGCATAGCAATTTTGACATTTGTAGAAACTTTCAAAGAATAAAGATGAAAATTTATATTTAATCATTTTTAAGAAACCTTATTGGAATTTTTCTTTGTCCTCCTACTGGTAAATTATCTCCTTTCAAGATTTATCTTGAGACAGGTTATCTGATCGAAAATTTCGTAACTGATTAGTATTCAACCACAAATATGCTGGAAGTGTCAAAACTTGGGAGATAGTTTAAGGCATTTTTATCTATTTGTTCGTGTACTATTTTGTCTTAGACAGGCCTCAAGTTGCCATCATGAAACTTTATAACATTAGGGTACTGTTGAACCGTGCATATTGCTGAAACTTTCAAATTGATAAGAGAAATCTTGACACAGCAGACAGTGCCTCGTCAAACCGCTCGTTCTTATACGGCCTTTTGATAATTTTTGTTAGGGGCAAAGCGGGTCACCATTATAAACGTAGTACGTTTCTTAAAAAAGCGTTGTTTAGCTGCATTTTCGTTTGGAAACCTGATAGTTTTTAACTAAATTTAAGTTGAGGAGTGTTTCATGTTTCAGTGTCTTTCTGGGTTGATCCCAGTACCACGGCTTGGGAAAAAGGTTTAGTAAAGTGTCATATGAGTGCTAGTCAAGTGTTGAACGCACCTA
>JGI24158J21664_10008348_pt1 | contig 13770 bp, 8 predicted proteins | sample Ectturendosymbi3_FD_21664 | JGI IMG/M metagenome (IMG submission 21664) | reverse complement strand
CCAAAGCCCCCCCCCCCGTGGCGACGGGGCTTTACGCAGCCCACATTTGCAATTACAAACTAAACTTAAACCTTCAGAAGTGACTACTGAAACGGCAACAACTATCAAACCGCATTTCACACTTGATCTTCCAAATACGAAACGCTTTTACAAATAAAAAAGAAAAGAACTTCAAAAATTAAACCTTTTCTACATTAACTAGGTGCTATTTAAAAAACAGGCTACACATTACAGAAAAACCATTAACATTGTAAAAATTACATTACAAAAACGAATTATGTGGGGATGTTAAAAACCGCTCAGTTCACTTTGATTTTCGTTGGAAACGGATCCCACGCATTGTGAACCAGCGCGCCAGCATCACACAAGCAGTAACTTTGACTAGGTTAATAGGGGTAGCGCGGGGCCCCATTAAAAGAAACCAGTCAAACGGGTTGAAACCAGCGCTGCATTGATGACGAAAACCATGCATTTTCAACGTTTGCTGCTTTGGCAATGCATTTACTATGAAGAACAACGCATCGATGTGGAGTTGTAGCAAGGAGTCCACATGCACGGAATGCATTATCCAGCCCACAGAAGCGGGCTGGATAGTGAGCTCCATAGTGCGTGTGAAGATTTGCAGGGCATCAAAAAATGTAAAACTCATTAGTAACGTTACTTTTTTATCCGGTTAACCGACAGAAATATATTTGGATATCGGATAGCAAAAAAACTCGGTTATTGGGATAATACAACCTTAACCAGAAGCAACACGACCGGACTCCGACGAAGATTGCATCGGCATTGGAGTTTCTCTGCTACGGTCACTACTCCGAGCGCTTGGCCAGATTGAAGCAAGTTCCAATTTTAAGTCTTGGTACGACCCGGACGAGATTCGGATCACGCCGAACTACGACCTACCAGACGCGAAACGAGAGGTCTGAATACTAAATCGCACGTCCGGTGCACCTGGAGTTTACGCCTATGAAAAGTGTCGTTGTTTACTTACCTGTATTTGGCTTTTTTTATGCTTGCTAGCATTATTACGGTTGATGTGGCCCTTTTTACTCATGGCAACCTGGCAAACCTGATTTAAATATATACTGAAATATGTCAGGATTAGCTTGATGGGATCATAATTCTAGTTTTAGTAATGTTTCAGCCAAGTTCTCACATGCTGCATTTTAACCGACTTGTGACTACTGTAACCACGTGACACAAATTTATTTCATGAAAACTAATTATTGTTTTTGACAAATCTTTTTTAAGTAAAATATAACATACAACGTTTTCTGAATTTTTGTAATTCATTGGACTCTCATCAAAATCTAGTAACGGGTCCGTCGAATCCCAGAGAGTTGTTGGAATTCACATTAAAGAAACACTGCTTTATACTTACACTGTAGCGGGAGGACAGGTAAAAGAAACGTACATTATCTCTTGAAAATGCCACATAACCTAATTCATTAATTCCATGTATTTCATCAGTATTGATTTTAATGTTTGACAAAAGCTGCTGCTTTGTGCCACTTTCAGAAAATTCAACACTTCTCAGGTGCGAAAAAAGTGGAAAGTGGCCTTTTTAGCGCCCAACTTTTCCTTGAACTTTTAAACTTTAACTAATATGGGCACAAGTCAAAACGTTTATTTGCAATTCTTCCACTTGCATTTTCAGACGAACATAAGCGTAAGCGTGTGGTAGACAGCAAAGGATAGAATCTACGTTTATAATCATTTTCTTAGTTTTCATCGAAAAGTTATTTAAATTAGCTGAGAACAACAGGTTTAAGTCGATATATTTCCAGAGAATGTTACTTTCTACCAGGCTCACAACCAGGGTTGGGCAACCGGGCAATTGTCCGCCACCCAAATTTTTAAAAGCATGTTTAGTTTTAGGCAACATTTTGCACCCACCCCCTGAAAATAGTACAACAAGTTAGAATCATTTTGCTTCCCCCGAAAACATGAGCTGTTTGCAGTCATACCTTCTTTACATTTACATCCTCCTTAACCCATTAATGCCCGAAATTCAAAAAATTTGAATTTTTGGGTTCTGCCGTAATATGATATTCGAGATGTTGTCCTGAAACTGGTTTGAGTTTGTTTTTCGTGAAATTCATTTTTTAAAGTCTTTTTTTGGCCGTATGATATATCATACGATGGGCATTTAAGAGTGTGTCAGCTGCTAATATGTGACCTATGTGTTGAATCGTCATTTCAATGATATGTACAGACGCAACTTCACGTTTAAAACATTTTATTGAGAAACGAAAAGTCTACCTTGCAAGGACCGCAAAGCCACTGTATTGGCTTTGACTTTGTCCAGTTATAATAACTTCCCAACAGATAGAGCTAGAGAGCTGTTCAAACTCCCTGAAGAAGCAAAACATCTCCTAGGATGACTCTTTGAAAAATTGTGCACTTTTGCGTTTAAAGATTTTTTGGTGTGATGTCACAATTGGGGAAGTTTGGAAATTTTTGAATGACGTAGTTGGGCTCTGAGAAAAAGAGCAAGTGGCAATTTAAATGTTTTTTTTTTAATGCTAAGTGATTATGCACATTTTTAGAGCCCCTGAATGACCATCTGACATTAGTGGCTTGCACGTTACGGCCAAAAAATCAGTAACTAATTAATTAATTAATCTCCTAGGGTATAATTGTCTGAATGAAGTCCCACATTGAATTTTAGCAAACGAATTTGGTGCATTTGCAACATGCACCAAACAATCTTTGAGTATCTGTGCATTTTTTGTCCACTATGCGTTGTTTTCCATCTAATCTTACAACGTAAAGAAATCCTTTGTTTGTTTGGGGACGAATACCTCATTATGCTCTAATATTAGCTTTTGCTGGCGAAGGATCACAATCTGACTTGCGAAAATCAACAGTGAAATCCTTCAGTCAACATATTTGCACAATGCCCACAGATTTGCGAACCTAAACAATGGCTAAAACAACTTCCTTGATTGGATTCAAATAAAGTACAGTCCTGTGAATTTATCAAAAAGATCACCATTTCCCATATGATGAGGTTTGGTTGAGTGACACGAACAACACTTTTTCTCTTCTCTTTTCCAATGATTGCACTTCCCGAATTCAAACAACTCTTAAGTTTGTGGGGTTAGTTATCATTTTGGCTTGGTTCTTGTTACTCAACCTCACCAAAGTCATTTTTCGCATCTTCAACCGAGCAGGAAGTACCTCTATTAGACTAGGTTTAGTGAATCAGTAACCAACAAATAGCGGGTTGGTCTGTTAGTAATATGGTAGTCCCATAGAGTTTCGACATCACACAATGTGTGGTGCTATAAGACACTGTCTTGCAGACCATTGATTTATAGCCTAACTATTGCACATATTAGCGGCCCACAAAATCTTCTAATCTTTTTTCGAGGGCCACATAAGCTATTACGCAGCAGCCTGAGGGCCGGACATCTCACGTGATGTGATCGTTTTTCGGTATATATTACATTCCACCAAATCAACAAGTTTTTCGTAAATACTGTATTCTATTTTTGCATTAGTGACCAAATGTCTTCGCTGGCGACGAAATGGATTCGTGGGCCAGATTTGGCCCGAGACCCGTAGTACGGAAACCCTGGTGTAACAAAAAATGATTATGAAACTTCGAATCAATTATTGTCTGCTGGTCTAGAATATTCCACCAGCAATTTTACCTTGCGCATTGTTGCGAAAACTAATGTCCAAGACAGGGGAGAGTAAAGTTGGATAATACAGTAATATAACTGTGTTCATAGCCCTTTCAACAATACTGATTTTGCAAGGCAAGGTATTATCGTACTGACTATTCTTGACCAGACTCAATGGTTCTGACTCACTGCATCATTAACTCAAAACATTTAGACAATCACTCTAAAATTCGTTTTGAAAAAGCAAATTTTTGGAAACCCTCCTCTAACCTCTAACTGTCTCATGAGACACACGTTACTGCCCAACGTATGATATTTCATACCTTGGGTATTCAGTGTTTCCCAACTGAAAATATCAAAAGTTAGATGAAAACTATGGGTAGTAGGAGGATGCCTATTATGCTAGGAAACATAACCAAAGGCCATATCATGCATTAAAGATATGTTCTGCGTATGAAACATCACTAATCAGTACCTACCCCTAAAATTTTCATTTTTTAAAACCTACCTACATTATTATTACAATTTTATCAACTTTTTGTCACTCCAAAAACTTCAATTACTCATGGATCATAAACTGCCTCTAGATGGTAACATACCAACCACAAATAATAGTGAAACATTTTTAGTTTTCCTTTTATGTGAATTTTAAAAAGGCCGCTTTTGCGTATGAATAATCATGAGCTGGGCATTAATGGGTTAAGATTTTCTACTTAATTCAAACATACACTTTAAGCTTCAATCTAAAAGCGAACGCTCAGGTTCACACAATGATCTCTTTCAGACCATGTCTACTGAAAGTGCGTAAACATTGGATCTTTCGATGGATTTAGCTGCAATTTGTGACGATTACAACTGGATTTCTCACGATGGTTGGTAAACACTTTCATATTATTTGCGTAATGTCAAATCGTTATGCCCTTTTCTTCTAATCATGGTAAAAAATAAAATGGAGATGTATAGAAAATCACATCAAGCAGGAAAGTAGAACAAAAACGTTTCTTTCACCAAGGTAACCTATCTATGAACGCTGTTTCATTTCTGTCAAAAACACTGTGACACTTGATCGTGCGAACTGCGATGCACCCTCGAGTTTTGCCTCCTAGCATCAAAATATTTGTAGCGTTATATTCCAGTCAACAACAGCCAGAGGGCTTGCAAGAGGATGAACAATTTGCTTGTCAACGCAGATCTCGTTTATATCCACGAAAAAATACGACCTGGTTTCCTCAGGACACTTTTTCCGAGCATTGAAAACGTGTAAGCGGGACACGATAATTACTCTGCAACATTCTCCGGGGTACACACCATGGGCTGACTATCTACGACGCTTTCGGGTGGACGAATTACCTACTGCGATGGGTGGTTCGCAGTAGATTTGGAACGAATGTTGGCATAAAGTCATTTAGCAACACTTTTCTACGTGGACTCGACTGCTTCCATAGCCATTAAAGGGAAGACCACTACCCGAACCAAATAAAAGGGGCCAAAAACGTCTTCCACCCTGTCCCGTAAAGAAAAGTGACAGCGCATAACATACAGCCTCTCGTTTTCGGAGGTCTCGATGACAAGAGTGCGCACTTATTGCGACGTAACACTGAAATCTCAGTCAAGCTGCTTCAAGTACTTACTCTGTTTAGTGGATGGTATGGTTAAATAAAGTGCCGATGCTTGCTCCTTTCCAACGGAAAAGTGGTAGCAGGCACGTTTTCCTTTTGCTTTTGCAAATCATCAATCTGATTGAAAACATGTGCTGTGAGCTTGGCAACTTCTCAACAAAGTACGCAAAAGGACATTTTTATTTTTCAATTGCTGAGGTCGCAACGGAATTGTCAAAAAATTTGTTTCCACCCCACAGCGAAGCGTCTTCTGGCAAGCCATTGTTTGTTAGTCTTCGGGTTCCAGCTGCACTTACTTAAAGTTTACTTTCAGAAAAGAGCCAAGAGAAAGCAATTGGCTGATTCATCTGCTTCTAACTTCATACCCAGCCTGTCTGTCCATGTCATTTTATCGCGGACAAACCAACAACCCCGCTCAGGTAACCTTGAAATACTTAACAGGTCAGGTAACGTAGGTTGTAATGCGACCCACATTTTCTTAATTTGGTCCCGGGACACGTGACATCCGGTATTTCCATACCAAACTATTTTTTACTTCCATATGTCCATTGTTAATCACTTTCGCAACAAAATATTATCTGCGCACCGAAACATACATATCATGCAAATTTTATGCAGAGTACCACCAAAAAAGGGACTTTTTAGAGAGGATTTTTTGTTTGTTCGTAGAAAACGTCATGCAGGTGTTAGATCCGCTTTTTTTCATATAAAGTCATGGTGTAGGAAGATTCGTTACATAGAAGGTATCGGTGGTCATGTCTGGCCAAATAAGTTTTGCACTTAAAATTGCATTGAAATGTTGCCTCAGTAAGGTGTCCGAAATCTGATACATATCAGGTAACCATGGGTGGTATGGTACCCATACCCCCGTATACAGGCTTTCAGGGATATTTTTGCAAAATAAATCTGGTACCATTCCATTAGTCCCTGAAAATCAGGAAAAGTCATTGAAGCACAGGTTTCTAACGTTTGTCTAAGTATATAAAATCTACAAAAAAAGGGTTCGGGTCGGACCGGCCGGGTTACCTGAGCAGGGTTAAATACAACCACTTAGTTGCAACGAGGTTGTTCTGAATAGAGCAGAGAAAATTTGCCCTAAAATCAACATAGAGACAACCTTTACAACTGTACAGTATGAAACTGAACACACAGGACATTGAACGATGAGAATGAATTAGTTAGTCAGTCACTTAGCAAATGCAATTTTGCAATAATTAGTGTCCATTATCGAATCAAAATGATCTCAGAAGTAAAATCAATAGCCAAACTACTTCTACCTGCAAAAATAATTATTGAAAGATAAAGGCTTTCCATTTTCATTTAAAATTCAGGTTCAGATTCAACTGTGGAAGACCCAAGAAAATGATTTTATTTCATCGACTTTGACTGCAGAATAAAGCCTTAAGAGACCTTAATTATTATGAAACTAAAGCAAATTTTTCTGTTATCAGAACCGATTGTTTAAAGTTCTGATTTACGATAGTTAAATTACTACAGTGGCCACATTTATGCACCCTTTTATTAACTGTAGACTGCCTGAAAACATGGAAATTTATTTTTGTACGAGTTCATTAGTTCAAAATTATCAAGCAAAGCTTGGGTCTTTTAAAAAGTGTCATTTACTCTGAATGAAAACATCTCTAGGTCACAGTTTTCAAATGTGTATTGTTTCAAACTTTGGTCTACAATTTCTGAAAATTTGAAGACTTTTTTATTTGTAAAATGTGTATTGTTTCAAACTTTGGTCTACAATTTCTGAAAATTTGAAGACTTTTATAGTTGTTTTGACCTGATGATGTGTCCAAAAAATTCGAATTTGCCGTTTTTCCATTGTTTTAAAGATAGATTTTTCTTGATTGATTTGAATTAGGACTTGTTTATTTGTTTTCTTGGCCATGTAAGAATTTCTTTGCATTTTCCGGTAAAACCACATCTCAGCAGCTTCCAGATTTTAAATTAGTGCTGCAGTTAATATCCACGACTCACAGCCGTATAGCAGAACTGGCCAGACGTAACATTTCAGGACTCTTGTGCGATCACCCACGGATCGCTTTTTATTTCTTAAAATATTATCAAGTGTCTCGAAGGACTTTTTCGCCATTGCAATACGTGCTCGAACATCTTTATGACATCTTGCATCACTGGTGATCCATGATCCTAAATATTTGAACTTCTCAACTTGATTCAAGGTGATCCCATCAATTTTGATTTTGCACACCGGAAGGCTTTGTGATTTTGTTATGACGATGCACTCTGTTTTCTTTGTGTTTATTTCCATTCCGTAATTTTTACCATGGAAGACCACCTGATCCATTAGTTCTTGGAGCTTGTTTTCCGATGTTGCGAGCAGAACAGTATCGTCTGCATAGCGAATATTGTTGATGTTGGTGCCACCGATTGCAATTCCATCAAGGTGTTGAATATTGCGGAATATTATTTCACTGTACAAGTTTTACAGATCTGGTGAAAGAACACACCTTTGTCGAACTCCCGTCTCAATTTTTGTCCATTCTGTGATTTCATTTCTAACTCGAACAGCAGCAATTTGTTCATAATAAAGTTCTTGAATTATTCTCGTGTCTTTGTCATCTGTGTTTATCAAGTCTAAAGGTTCCATTAATTTGGAGTGATCCACGCGGCCAAATGCCTTATAATCAATGAAGTACAAGAAAAGGTCTTGGTGCACTTGTGCAGCTCTCTCGGCTATCAGCCTCAACAAAAAGTTTGCATTTCTAGTTCCTTTGTTTTCCATGAATCCATACTGGTGATCCGAAACTTCCGCGTTTATTTTAGATCTCATTCTGAGCATTATGATTTTGAGTAGGATCTCAAAGATATGACTCAATAAACTTACGGTTCTGAAATCGCCGCATTCAGTCGCACCTGATGTTGTGGGGAGTTCCACAAAAATCGATTTAGACATTTCTTGCGGAATTATCCCTGTGTTGTAAATTTCGTTCAACATTTCACACAAGACATCGATTCCAACTTCATCGAGAGCTTTGATTACTTCAGCTGAAATTTGATCAGGCCCGACTGCTTTACCGTTCTTCATGCTCAAAACTGCATGCCTGGGTTCGCCTTTCAATATGGTAGGTCCAGTCAAGGGTTCTTCAAAGTCAAAAGGTTGAGAGCCTCCATCAGGGACGCCATAAAGCTCAGTAATGTATTCCCTCCATCTCTCCTTTATACTGTAGCTTCCTCCTCAAAAAGCATTTTACCGTTTTTATCTTTTAAACATCCTGGTGCCGTATTGTAAGTTTTTTTGTTGCTGATCTCTCGTATTTTCATATGCGCTATCTTGGAATTTAAGTTGAATAATTTAATTGTTCTATTTCAACGCACTTCCCGTTCAAAAATTCTTCATGCGCTTGAGTACATTTTTGTTTGATAAGGTTTTCTAATTCACGGTTTAGTCTCAATGTCTTTGTTTTTTTCTTCTTTCTTCAAATAAGTCACGAATTTCTTTTGTTATCCAATTGTCGTGTTTTTACATTTCCACCTTTGGAACGTGGTTTTCAGTTGCACCTCTCATAATGTCTGCAAAATTTTGATATGTTTCTGTGGTGGACTTTGTGTTTGCCCACTCAGTACATTCAATTTTCTGTCGAACCTCATTCTGTAGTCCTTCCTGTATGCTACAATTTCTACATACATCAGAGTTGAAACGTGACTGTTTCTTTTTCTTCTTAATTGCTTTTAGTTTTACTTTCTTGCTACAACAGGTACATGGTCACTATCAGTCTACACCAGGGTAGGCCTTGGCGTTGTGCACAGCGTTTCTGTATCTCTGAGAAATTGTGAAGTAGTCAATCTGATTTCTTGTTGTAAGTGAAGGGTTGAGCCATGTCCAAAGGCGTCCCCTGTGATTTTGCCGTAATGAGACTTGACTACCAAATATTACTGAAATCTTCCCCCCAATTCTTACTAGCTGGATCCGCCCCTGCATCATATACACTTTTTTTAGTTAAAGACGTGGATAGGCTACAACAAAAAATGTTAGTATGCATAAATGTTTACATCTGTGAAGTAGGTATGCCGCCATCACTGCTCAACATATTTGTTTGATCCTCTGGAATGGGTAAACCAGGCACTGGCAACTTTTTCAAACATGTGGCCCAGTTAATAAACAAGCGCAGGGTCCTTGGCCCACCGACTGTACAACTTCTCCATTCCGATAACTGTTGCACGTGCACGGAGCTGAAATTTAAACAACTTTTATAACACAACGTTCGCTACATTCAATGCGAAGGCCGTGCACGTTTGTTGTTAGAAAGCAGAGCCGCAACGAGGAGGCACAACCGGGCGATTGCTCCCTATGAAGTTTTAAAAAACGTAGTTAGTCGTGAAGTGTAACATCAACTTACAATGATTTTGCTCCCCCCGAAAATATCATCAGCTGGTTGCAGCCCTGTTAGAAAGTATAGGCATTCGAGGCTCAATACATGGTGATGCACAGGTCATGTCATCTTCCACATCAAGCCTGCTTCCTGATTTCGTTTTCATGACAACATAAGTCGCCTGTCTGCCTCAAAATGTCTGCTGTTACTGCATATTGCGCACAACATTGTAGGCTACGTTGAAATTTCCGTGTTGCAACAATTTCTAATGCATNCGGACAAAAGAGAGCGTATTATGTCATTTGCAGCTCATGAGCTACCAACGTTTACGTTAAAGGGTTTAACTTGCAAAANATACTCAATTTCAATTATACCTGGCCGTGAGCCGTGAAAAATTCGTCCATGGCCCGGACGTTGAAAAACCCTGGAGTAAACGAATAAAGCCGAGTCTTGAGGCTTACCGGAGACTAAAACGCCAAGGAAAAAAGTTGACTAAATATGCCGGATCCATATATGCATATAAGAAAGCAGAAAATATAGGAAGAGTAATGATGATAAAGGTGGCTCAAAGCAGAAAAAGCAGGAATCATAAATCGACGATGAAAAACAAGACCCAATGCAGTTTGTGAGTGTTTGAATACCCCTTATATATTTTATAAGAACGAAATGTGATTTTCTTTCATTTCAAATTCTTGTAAGCAAATTTGAGGGGTGGAAAGGGCGGCACTTTTATGGTCGGCCCCGGGCGGCACTTAGCCTCGCTACGCCACTCCCTAAGCCTCTGAGATATTTTCGTGTATAGCATGCTTCGTGTTTGATTAGCAACCCTGGTAATGATGATTCACCATTAAAACTGCCTTCTGTTCATTATAATACCTCCCGTGACGGATGTGCACATGATGCTAAAGTGAGGAAAGATAAAGCGAAAAGGTGGTTTGGTCAGCAAAATGTAGTCAAGGAAAGACTGGACGTCATCTAGACATTTTGATAAGCTAAAGAAAAAAAATGTAAGCTGCCCTCGATTGTAACCCGCCCTTGACTGTAAGCCGCACGAAATGATGAAAAAAAGCGTTATAAGCCGCGGTTTCCAATCGAGTAAGTAGTGTGGCGGCCAGAAGATGGCGCCACATGTCAATAAATGGTCACCGCTAAATGGTGACCATGAGTAACAAGTCACTGTGATAGTCACCACAAGCGAATATCGTAATTCTCTTATCCCTATATAATGATAGTGCAACCTAGTAGTAGTAGAGTGAACTCAGTGACGGAGTTCTATTGCTGCTGGTTACTTTCCTGTTAGTTAATGTCCCGAATTGCCATCTTTCGTTTGTGCTTGCCTCAGTAGTTCCAGGCGATGTAGTCAACTGCAATAGTAGCCTACGCTAAGCTTCATTTCAACACCATAGCAAAACTTCCACTCCGGTAAGTCTGGCATCCTACTGTACATGCATAAAATATCCTTGTTTGCAGTGTCAGCCGTAGCCTTGAATGAATATCGTATGTTTTTGCTTTTGTACAGTTTTAAAACCAAACACGTGAATATGGTGGTGATACAGGCTATACATTTTATATGTTTTGAAGCTCAAACTTCGTCTAAGACGCGATTAAGTTTCAAAGTCTTCTTTATTACGCCACAATTACTGTTTAGTGACAATAGCATTCATTCTAGATATTAATTTGTGAGGATATACATTGTGACCAGGGATATTGTGGAGTGGGAACGCATACAAACGGTGTTCCCACACTATTTTGCACTAGTGAAGTTACTTGAGTATTGAGATTTTTCATTTCAATTTCTAGGTGTAGAGCCTGGAGAAGTATAGATGAATAAATGACAAGTTATCTCGAGTATAGCATCGTAGAATTTTCTTTAGCACTACACGTCACCCCTAATTGTGACGGTTCAATCGCATTTGTGTAGAGCCTTAACGTTTTCATCAATGATTTCCCTTTACATTGCCGCGAGTAAATAGTAAAATTTAGTTGTTAAGAAGTTCTTGCCCATATGTACGTTTTCTAGCGTTCTTGAGTTTCGCCACTGTTTGTCATTGGGCGATGCGTTCGATAAGCGGCACGCAGTCTTTGAGTTGTTTAAAAGTGCTTCGTTCGTGAACTGATTCTTGTTTGTTAGTGTTTTTAAGCCGGTAAAGGCATCGAGCAGAACGGTGCGCGTTTAGTGCGTTTAGTAAAACAACTGTTGATTTATGTCGATCCGTCCTATAGGACAAAGGAAAGAGGTTGACAGCTTAAGTGCAGGCGCGTGCGCAAACACTATCTTAAACAGTCTTGTTATAAGAATTGGGATCACCGACACCCGCAAAACTTCCTTAACATTAGTTTCTTCAAGTAATCAGGGTCCGACCTGTGCACAGCATCAATGTTTTTCAACTTTCACCTGATATTAAGTGCCAACCTTGTTTTAAAGGGAGGCGAGCGAGACATTTGTCTCAGGGCCCCCTTTTTAGGAGTCCCCTCGAGATGTTTCGCGTGCAAATTTTCTTCATTTTTAGTGAAAAACTTATCTGCTCATATAATGTTTTCTGATGCACATCATAATTATGCACTTTTATCTTCAAGGAGCCCAAACACCAATTGTAATGTGCCAGCACTCTGCTTTCAAATGACCCCCATCAGCCACTATAATGAGTAAGTACTATGCTTTTCAAAAGGGCCCACAATAGCAACTGTAATGTAGAAGTACGCTGCTGCCAAAGGGACCCCAATTGCAACTGCAATGTGTAGGTACACCGATTTCAAAGGGTCCCCAACCGCCACTACAATGTGTGAGTAGCCCTATTCTGCTTTCACAGGCACCCACCATCATCCCTAATGTGTAAATAAGTAAATGCTTCAAACCAACTTCAACATCTTTTAACAGACTGGGTTAAAATTTGTTCCAAAAAGTTCTGAAAAGACCCTATCAGGCAAGAGGAAAAATGTATATCAAATAATTTTTTTCATTGCCGGAGAATAAAGCTTCTCATTTTATAGTGTGCACAAGTGTGAAAAAGGGGCCCCCTGCTTTAAGAATCTACGTAAAGCGTATGAAATCCCAAGTGTTTTCTTGTGTTCAAACACAGACCCGCTTTGTACTCCATAAATCTGTATCAAACTCAGTTAGCCTCTTATGATTAAGTCTATTGTAAATTGCAGTCTAATTTTCTTTTTTTGATATGGTATTTTTTAGTCAGTGAACACTGGTAAGTTTGTACAAACACTACACAGTGCTTGCCAAAGATTTCCCGGTAAATTTGCCTGGAAAACTAACACTATCCCTAACCAGTATTCGAAACATTAACACAAACTAGTTCTACCACCATCCCTTTATCCCCTAACCATAGTCTCTAATGCGGCCTAGAGAAGTGCATAAAACTGTGACCCCCATATCCCCTTTCTAGGCTTGATCAAAAAGCCATATCACGGCTGGCTGAGTATGATGGTGCCATCTTTTCAGCCTTGCCTCACCCCCACAACCTTAAGTACACCAATGCCTACAGTACATTTGAAACCATGCAGCTGAAACAGGAAGGGACAAGAGCAAAATGAAACTTGGTCTTTATTTTGTAAGTGCTGCAGCCATTTACACAACCATTACTTGCAGATAGCTTGCAAGCTGTCTTCTCGTTATAGCGCAAGTGACTAAAATGAAACCAAATTTTTCCCATTAGGACCTCAAATCCCGCAGAAATGTTATTGTGTTTTATGGAAGCCTGTGATTTATAAAAATTTTATTACGTGTAGTGCTAACTGTCTTTACATGCAGCTGAGCGTGGTCAATAAGTTTTGTAATATTGTAGTTAACGTGGTGCTTACTTTTTAATTCCATTGTATATCTCAATGAAGTCGTTCATTTAGCAAAGTCTCATCAAAAAATTTGCACAAACTAAGTTTAAAGTAGCTACAAAAGTATTACGGAATAAGCCGAACGTAACCAAAACAAGTGGCAATAAAAATATTGAAATGTTGAGACTCGGTTTTCCCCTCCCCTATCAAAATTTCTGGCTACGAGCCGGCATCGATTATTGCTCCTCAAGTATCATGTCTCCGAAATACTATTCGCCGGTCAAGTTGCGAAAGTATTCTGTACACGTGGTTTTGGGGTCTCATATGAGGCCTTGCAAACCGAGTGCTTTAGACCTGACTATTGCTAATACATGGGTTCGCCTTCAGCAGTCAAGT
>JGI24158J21664_10008346_pt1 | contig 13771 bp, 8 predicted proteins | sample Ectturendosymbi3_FD_21664 | JGI IMG/M metagenome (IMG submission 21664) | reverse complement strand
TTATCATCTTTAAATAAACAAATTAATTAATTATCTAATTAACTAATTAGTAAATATTTTTACTAACTTAGATCATAACTTTTGAACCCAAAACCTCAACAGGTCATCCAAAGTATCAAAAGACTCAGATTGTGGCCTAGTTTCCAATAAAAACTTCAGCAAAATACTACCATCTAATGGTTGGCGCCCAGGGCCAGGTGAAGTTGGCCAAGGTGGCCAAAAAATCCTCCACTTATGACGTCACTCACAAAAAACCCGTACCCCCAACCAAAAATTTTTTCGAGTGCAAACTACAAGACTTGCCGCATCTTTTGACACTTCAACCAGGTCCGTAACCCATACAGGAGTGGAGATATTCCTGCGCAAAACCACGTGCGATCCAGCTGTTTTTTGTGAACCGCTTGAATTAACCCGAACGTCAAAGTGTTAACTAGCATCAGATTAAAGCAGTCATGCTTATCTTATGGATCCTAAGCCTAGTATATAACTGGTATTACTACCTGCCAGTTCCCCTTGCCCTCTTACATTTTGCTTAATGTGAAGTAGATTGTGTGTTAAGTTTTGTCAGCTTCTCTTGATAAGTTGTTATTCTTCTCAGCTGACTTCTAGCACTTTGATTATTTGATAAATTGTTCTCAAATATAGGATGCTGGACTTAAAAGTAGTGTTTTGAGATGTATATATTCCTAAAATACAGCAACTGCGTACTTCAAGGAAACTAGTAATTACACTCACAAGTGGAACCTGGTTTAATAAACCTGTCTCAAAGGGCATCTAGGTTAGTGCTCTTTAACCTTTTTGTCATCGTGGAACCCCTGATATACTCCATGTTTGTCATGGAACCCCCATTAACAAAAATTTAATAAACACGAATTACTTGTAAGAAACTAAAATATTTCGTTATTAGACACTTCAACAAATAAACAGTTATTACAGAAGTTAAAAAGCAACAAATTTAATGACTCAGTTGTTCTTGCATTTGTTGAATGTAGCTGCTACATTCAGAATTTGGTCATCTGGCAAAAAGAACCCGTGTCTCAAATATGTGTCATCTCATTTAACTTTGGTAATTGAACTACATTTGGCCCGCTTCGGAGGTGGTACCTCTTGTACATTTGAACTACATTGCTCATTGCCATCCACACCTTTGCTGTTGTTAATATTTTGCTTCACATAAAAAATATGCTATTTTGCTTCATCTGGCTGGACTAAATAGCAAAAAGTTGGTTTCACATTGTTTTTACTTTATTCCCACAAAGGCTGAACAGTAGCTCTAGTCTGTAGTACTCTATACTCAGTCTACTCTACTGTGAACTGTACATCGGCAACACAGTATAACTGTGATACAACAATAACGTTCTTCTTAGTTGCACAACAAGTGATGCAACAACTATCAACATTTCTTTTTTGGCTCTTAACTGCACTTAGTAACTAACTTAACTAGTTGGAGTCTGAATGCAGCATGGTGATCTAAAAAATTTAATAATAATGATGCATCAACATAATGAAGCAAGAAATCATTTCATTTCCCCTAAAAAATGAGGAACCATCACGGAACCCCGCTACATATTTTGTGGAACACTAGGGTTCTGCAAAAACCTTGCTGAAAAGCACTGATTTAGGTAATAGTCATAAGCTCCCTGTCTTGAGATGTACCACATTTTTAGGCACCATAGCAAAACTTGCTGGAAACATGTGACACAAGGTGATAATGCAGCAATGGCAATATATGCTATCTCTACACAACCATTGATAGAAGCACTTAGCACCAAAACTGCAAATGATGATGTAAAACAAGTATGGTTTGCGGACAATAGCTTTGCAGTTGGACCTCTGGAAGGTGTTAAAAATGGAGGTACTAACTAAAGGCCAAGGGGCCAGACTTTGGGTACTGCCCAGTGCCCACAACCTGCAAACACCATTCTCATAATAAAAAACAAGAGTTTTTGGAAATCTGCAAGAAAAACTTTTTTTAAAACTGGCATCAAAATCACAGATCAGGGTGAACACTACCTTGGAGCAGTAATTGTGACAAAATCATTTAGGGAACATTTCATCATAAACAAGGTTGAGGGTTGGGTAGAAGACCTTTAGCTGCTATCTAAATATGCACAAGACGATCCTCAAGCAGCATATTCGACATTCACCTAACGAATATGCTCCATATGGACCCATTTCTAAAGAACAATACTGAACACAAGTGTTTTATTGAACCACTGGAAAACACTATCAGAGACCAGTTGATTCCTGCTCTTATAGGATGAGAAGTGATGTAGGAAGACAAATACTAGCTCTTCCTCTCAGGCAAGATGGCTAGGTCTGACAAACCCTCATAACTGCCAAGAAAGAATATGATAAATCCATTCTGATCACTTTTAAGCTGTTTAGAAAAGTTATTGTTTAAATTTAAACCTAGCTTAACTTGCCCATTGTTACATTGGTCTTTTTATTTTGATCCTTCAGTGATAAAAAACATAACTTGCTAAAAACAGATTAAACCTAATTATTTGGAAATCAAACATGCAGATGATCCTTTTATAAATTATATATGATACAAAAGTTTTTAAAAAGTCAATCAGCATAAGTCATTAACACGTTGGGAATCAAACATTGACCTGCTATTTTCATGCCACTTTGCAACTCCATAACTCACCAGTCGATTGTCAATTGTGCACCAGTCGAGTCTTCTAGTTCGCAGTGAAAAAAATTTAGGTTTTCAGTTTTGGATATTCTGTAGGTGACGTCATAAATGGGTTAAGTTTAAGTATTTTTGTGCCAAAGTTATTGGGCCCTAGCCTAACCGCAAAGTGGAAAAATTTCGCTTGAATTTTCAGGGGAAACGCGGCTAAAATCTGAGTCTTCTCAGCATTTGGCTTTCTAAAGTTTGTGATTCAGAAATTAATCAATCTTTGATAAAATTACCAATTTTATAGTTGTTTGGGCATAACTGCATGAGATATGGTTGGGAAATACATAGATTGCATTCTGCTTACTGTGCATGCAGAAAGAAAAATTCAGAACACACAGAGCCTTATACAATATGAAAATCATCAAGAATAGAAACATTGATAATTGTCAACAATATATGAGCCAGTTCCATAAAAAAACATTCCAATTTGTGTTTCAGAATATGCCAAATGAAAGAATCAAGACTAGCATTAAAAAAAAACACAGGAAAATACAGAAAATATCAGATCATTAAAAAACAGATCAAGGCATGACAGACTAAAGACAAAATCAGAAAGCAATTGAAGGCAAGGGGACACAAACATTAAATCATAAACACAACAATCATTTATATGACACAGATGATGGTGGGCAAGCAATGGGTGAACATGGCCTTATATATCAACCAGACAGATCACATCAATAACTTATTAAATGAAACAATTCAGTGAGACTCCAGTCCAAGGCGCAGCTTAAGAGAAAGGTCTGTCATGGTATTCAGGTTGAACCCTCACCCTGTGTCAGACCGTAGTGTATTAATCCCATTCCCCCTAGCTTGAAAGAAAAGCTAATATCACTAATAATGCAAGGTTGGAGATTTCCTGCTTGAGGGCTCTGGAACCCTGTGGGAAGACATACTTTGATATAAGAATCATACATCCTGATCTTAGCTCACACTCCTATTCCAACTGGCTTCTGGACAGGTGCCATTGAAACTTTTCACAGGTTTCTAGCAAGCCAATGAGTTTTTTTCAATAAAAACATATAGAGTCATAAAAAAAACAGATTACAATGCAAAACCATAGCAGTAACCAGCATCTACTGCCAAACTTTTTAAAGCATGAAATGCTGCAGTGGTAAAATTTTTGATAAGCTAGGGCTTCCTGGACTCTCCTGTTCTAGAAATGCAGACTGCTTCTCCAGACATTCAACCATCAAATCAACTCCATTCTTAAAAGGTCATTAACTCGCATCAATCTCCCCTCTTCCTTGGAGCCCGTCGTATTGACAAGGGTAGAGATGGAAAAAGACTTGATGGATTAACCTTGGGCCCCTGGTATAAAGGTCTAGCCTAATCCTAGCATGGGATGCAACAGTTGTGGATACTTTTACTCAGTGCCTTTACAAACACAGCACCATTCTGGCAGGCATTGCAACAACAAAGGCTGAGGCTGCAAAATGTTAAATTGCAATGACCTCCATAACTACTGCTAATGCTTTCAACCAGTCACAGTTAACACCACTAGTGTATATGGCAAGTCCACCACCCCTTTTTTTCAGCAGCTTTGCAAATAAACTTGTTCATATGTTGGGTGATCCCAGGGAACAACAGTGGTTCCACTAACACCTATTACTGGTTGTAATCAGAGAGAATGCTGCCAGTATATTGCCTGTGTACAAATTTGACCTGATTTTACTCATTCCAAATGCACTAAATAAGCAGATTACTCCCCGCCATTTGCCTTTGCTTCAATCCATAGTTATGTCTTTCCAAATGTTTGTTTTTTCTGTAAATTTTTTTGTCCCCTTGTACAGTGTCAACTAACCTTGACTACTGCATAACCTATGATTAATGATGAAGCTACAACGTTGTGATATGTTCCATTTCGCTTTGAACTTCTGAGGCGTATTTATAGCACAAAAAAAAGATCTACTAAGCATCAGTGGGTTGCAAAACAAGCTAGTGAACTGACTTTGCCAATGGACTTGTGTTTGTCTAAAGTTTTATTTCATAGTAACATGGACTTGTTTGCATTTGTATGAGTGATCTGGTAGCATTTAAAATAACTAAAAGGCAGGGTTCATTTCACCATCAGAAACAGCCATCTGACAAGGACAATATATCATGCTTGGATGAGCAAATCATCCTTGTCAGGTTGATGTGAAACCCTAAACCCAAACTCTAAACCTAAACCATGAACCTAAACCCAAACCATGAACCTAAACCCAAACCATGAACCTAAACCCTAATCCTGAACTCTAAACCTTCGCCCTAAACCTAAACACTGAACCTAAATCTTAAAAAAACTAAAAGCAAACCGTGTAAAACAAACCTAAACGCAAAACTATAGAAGTTCATAAAAAATATAGAAAAAATCACATGAAAACCACTCCAACGATGAAAACAGTAGCAATGGTAAGAGCTGAACCGACCAGCACTCGCACAGCTGCCATCACATCTCTTCGACTATGTTAGCTGTCCCGCTAGTATCAATCAGTGTGATGATGACAAACTCAGCATTATATCTGGAGAAAAGTAGATACAGTTATATGAATGGTTCCAATGGCAAAGTATATCCAGCCGAGGTTTTGCTGCTCTCAGCAAAATAAACACTACAACATATACTAACTAAAATCTTCATTCTTACACACTGTCCAACTATAGCCGTAGCCAATGTATGAAATGCGAGTTGTTCAACATTACCATTTAACCTTAAACTGCTGTGTATACCACTTAATATTTTTCTTGGGCTTGCTTCATTTGTAGTTAGTATCTCAATTATTTGAACTAATTCCTTAGCTAATATTTAGAGCAGCTATGTTCAACACAAATGGCTCACTGATCCAAAAAGTATGTCACTGTCTTGACCAAGGAAGGTCACACATTGATTGAATTAGAATTGCTTACTTTGAATCTACCAATTTAAATTTAGCTTCAGCTACTGAAACTGTTCAAATCTTAACATGCAATGGTAACATAACAGACATGATGAAGTGGCACTGAGGACCACTTACATCAAAAATGTAAGGAAATGGCTTCAGGTCCGTTGCGCACGACATATACTTTATTTGAATAAAACACTGAGTTTGTCATGTCACTAGCACCGATCATCATGGTAGGGTAGCAGAGAGGCCTTTATGTCTGCTGTGTCACGTGTGTGAATGGTGCTCAGTTCGGCTCTCACCTTCTTGGCAACTTTCGTTTTGGTAGTAATAAGTTTTCAAATATTAAGGTCCACAGGTGGACCTGTACTACAAGCTGTAGCCACTGCCAAAATGTAAAATTCAAGATTATCAAAACAAGGACAGGTTCAGTTGTCAGAATGCAGGATACTTTTACCACAGCAAAAGCCAAACTGGGCTGCACAAAACCCTCGACTCAACTGGGTTGGACATAGCTGATTTAGAGTTTATGATATCAGTTGCTTGTTGATCAGTTAGGCTATGAAGACTATACAGTGATAGGCTAGGCCAAAGGGAGGCTTAAAAGGCACCCAGGGCAGATAAAACAACAAGCTAACCAACCCAACGCCTCACAAACACATAGATAGGCCTAAATGAGACTAGAAACTAAAGTTAATCAACCATACGCTACCTCAAATCACCGCTATGCAGATGGATCTCAAAAATCCCAGTTTTTTGAAGAAAAATGCAAAAAGGCATTAAAACACAAGATCCAGCACTGTAGCGCAGGTTTGGTTGTTATCAGCCTACAGCTGTGCAGCCAGATCCTCCAGTCTGCCAAAACGCGGACCTGAGCGAAACACAGCAAAACCGCCAAGAAAATCAAGGTAACGAACTCAAAAAAAGAAACAGAAAGTGACGTAAATCGAAAACAACACTCCGAGAGAAATACTTTCAAGAAAAGGCAACATTTCAACAGTGCATGAAATTATCCTTCACATGCTTCAACAAAATATAAAAAGACTTTTGCCAATCGTCCAGCATACCGCTTCGATCTTGACTCTTCGATCGCAAATTTTTCTCGGGGCAATAGATTTATCCCAAAAGAGAGAGCGACATTTATCGAAATTTTAAAGAATACTTCCGGAAAATATTTTCATAAAAACATAACACCACAATGGTGCACGAAATTCTCTTTAACATGTTTAAAAAAATATAACAAGACTTTTGCTACTCGTCCAGCAGACCACTTTGAACGCTGTATTTCAATCGCAAATTTTTTTTATTACACCAATGGACGTCCACCTCTACGGTCCAGCTCAGGGGTTCCCAACCAGGGGTACATGTACCCGGCGGGGGTACATTTGCCTATCCGAAGGGGTACATTTAAGGTTATCAATAGAAGATAAAAACATATTTGCATATTATTTATTTACAAATATTTATAGATATATCAGTTAATATTAATTTCAAAAGTCAATATATGCTTATTGTTAAATATACCTATGAATAATCAAAACAAAATATTTTGTGATAAGAAATTTTAGGGGTACATGTTCATCGATCGAAATTCTGAAGGGGTACATGCTTATCTGTTGAAATGCTTTAGGGGTACATGCTCATCTGTCGGAATGCTGAAGGGGTACGTGGTAAGAGAAAGGTTGGGAACCCCTGGTCTAGCTTTATTTTACCAAAAAATACATTGTTTCAACAATTTTGTGGCTGTTATTTCACATGTTTGGATTGCTTCCTCATGTTCGTTCTCTTACCTCTTGTTCGATTTAGGAGTGAAACAATAACATGTCAGAAAGGCAAAAGTTGCTTGTTTTCTGCTCTGTTAATGGAGCTGCAGGGTTGTTTGCAATATGCAGAGGTGGGCAGCATTCGCAGTAAGATGAGCGGACTGTCAAATTTTGCGATCCAGATCCCGTCCTGAATTTTAAAACTCAGTCCAAGTCCAACCGCAGTCCAAAAATTTTTCAAATGTTCATTCCTCAAAGTCCTAGTCCAAATGGAGTCCAAAAAATTTGAAAAATGCGGCTTTTTCACAACAAAATAACGCATTTCTTTTCTATTAAAAAAGTCTAAATCAGGTCCTGTTCCTAATTTCTTGAAGCGATTCACAGTCCGGACCCAATCTAAATTCAACAAAATTCGTCGCAGACCGGACCCAGTCCAATCCAAGTCCAGACCAATGCTCGTCTCTGCTGGGCAGCAGAGATGATCACTATCCGGTTTGCCGGTTGGATATCCGGCAGGATAGTGAGTTTGCAACCGGATACTGATATCCAAAAACTGCTTTCAAACTGGAACCGTATAAGGATCCGGACATCCGAAACGCTTTTATCGATATTTCGAGGATTTAGAGTTTTGGAAAAAGTTGCACATTGCACAATCATTCATTTATTATCATCAGAAGCATCTTTTCATCCTTCTGTGCCATGTCTCCCAGTTTGTCTATGGTGTAATCTAATCTCTGTACCGTAGTGTATTAATCCCATTCCCCCTGTTAATCTGCTAATTGGACACGCCAGGTTGGTCAGCATGAATCTTTTCCTGGTGTGGCAAGATAGGGCTCATTTTAATATAAAAAAAACTATACATTTTAATATAGGCCTATACATTTTAATATTGTTTGCTGCGTACCTGGACTAAGGCTAGCTAGTGTAGGCCTACTGTGATCTGTAGCCTAGTCTAGACTAGCTAGAGCACTCTAGCTCTTTTAATATCGTCTGTAGTCTATACCAGGCCTTGCAGTCATCACACTTATTTCTACGTGAGCCTGCATTGACTGGTTGCTGGATGACACCAGGGGAGATAGCATTTTTCTTTCTTAAACATGATATGAAAAATTGTTGTTTGGTGACATTGACTTGTTAAACTTTAATTTTTAGTTAGTCATTTCAATACGAATGACATATTTTAAGCCTGTGTATTGTTTTGAATGCTCTTTGGGTTAAGAGACTAGCACTGCTATGTAGTTAGGTTTGGTTAAAGTGCAACAAGGGTAGGATTAATAAATGAAATTATGAATGTGAACTCATGGANGGTGTTAAAATCTAACCATTGTTACCAAAGAAAGAAATGGCTAATGNANAGCTTGATGTGGCAACAGAACCGTCACCAGAAAGTCTTCTATAGGGAGATTTTACATTTATGCAGTGGGGCTTGACATTTTGAACAAATATCACTGTTTTATATTGCTTCGTATTTCAATTTGGGAGGGCTTGGAGCTTTGTTTTGGAGGCGCTAAGCCCACCAAAGCCAACCCCGTCGCGATGGGACTGTGTGACAAAACTTCAGCTTCCTTTTTAATGCAATTTACTCGGAAAACTACTCAGGTTACACGATATGTCAAGCTTGCAAACTTTCTGTTTATAAGCATGACAGGGCCCAAAGTGGCACAACGCATTCAGGTAGTGTCTGCTTCATGAGGCAAAACGTGTGCTGGGACATTCTGCCTTCATTTGAACACAGTTGGTTGAAGTGATCATGTGACAAGTACAATACGCAGAGACAATTGGTTGGGGTTTAAGAGTTTATGATTAGGGTTTAGGATCAGGGCTTATGGTCAAGGTTTAGGGGTTCAGTGTTTAGAGTTAGGGTGTAGTGTTGAGTTCGTTTCGGCTCCTCAACATGAAACGTCTTGTGATCCTGAAATAACAACGAAAGAAGACTTCGATTATCTAATATAACAAAAGAACTCAAGTTGGAAGTACTGATGAGTTCACGAAGAGCCAAACGAAGTTGAACAAAACAATGGATAAAGACATCAACGCTATTAGAACATTATCATGTACGATTATTTGGTGTATTCAGAAAATGTATTGTGCATATTTATTCAGGAGGAGAATAACTTGCGATAACGTATAATTTATTTGTAATAATATCCACGTCGAAAATCCTAACAAAATTCACGATAAAAACGATAATCACTGAAGCGTAAACTTTAAATCTTGATTTCGATTTTAACGCAAATTCTGTGATTGAATGTGTGATACTAGATATTGCACAACCGATTGCACAACCACCAAGTAACGCGGTCGAACTCAGGCCAGACTCAGGGCGTTACGCGTTGTGTTTTCTTCTCGACATGAAACTCACTAGTCAATCAGTTGATTGCGTGGGCTACCAGTGTCAACACCTAAACCAGAAGTGGAGTCTTACCTTTCTGGCTTAGGTCGAATTGAAGAATGGCTAGTTGGCGAACTTGTGGGGTTTGGCGAATTCGTGAACCAGAATACACTTGTAGCTGGCTACTATTCTAGAACGGCTAAACTAACGGAATAACCGAAGGTATAGCCAATAGCTTTAAGCAGGTCGTAGTGCAACTGCTTAACAATTTGGGTTACTCTCTCTCCTATCTCGTCCTTATGATACGATAAAAATGCATATTAACTCGTGATTACTGTAATAAAGTTTGTGTATGTTAAAATGTATTGTAAAGCCCTGTTGAAGTAAATATCGCGGTGCTTAAAATTATACCAATAAAACCATGAGTGAATACAATTCTTGTTGTGATAAACTGAGCAATGTCGAGCTAGACCGGCGGGTCCAGGTTTCTTAAGTGTTAACTTGGGCGTGCCATGGACATTCCTATAGACCAGTGCTCTTGTGGAATTGTCCTAAATGTGTGATGGTTTGCTTCTTTTAGAAGTGAACTACCACATTAGCCTGCAGTTCACTTGATGCAAACAAGAAGCTGCTAACTGCATACTATCCCTGAAACCATGACAACCATCATTCATGCATGGGACTGAGCGGTTACAGATGTCATGGTCAACTACGCAGGACATGCGTTCCAAACTTGCCACGTGACTACTCTACTTCAACCAGTCGCGTTCAGCTTGAGACAAAATAACTTTAGCAGTTATTTTGCCTCATGAGGCTCAACGTAATAGCCTCCTACATTTTTGCTACCAATGATGGAGTCTCGAGACTTGATCTCCGTCTCGAGACACATCTCGAGAGCTGTTTTGTCGAGTCTCGGTCTCGAAGATCTCAGGTTTCGTCTCGGTCTCGAGCTCTTAGTCTCGAGACTTTCCATGAGTCATTTTTTGTGTGAAGTCCTGCAACAAGCAGCTCCTTCAAAAACGGGTTTACAAAGTAATTGTTCAAAATTAAGCCGTTCAAAGTGGCTAGTGGTTAAGCTTTCTTTGTTGTGATGCTGTGGAGAAAACAATTTGCCCTCTACCTTGTTTAAAATTTGTGCTGAATTCAATAAAAACAGTGTGTGTACCAGTGAAACCGCTGCGCATAATTTCTGCAACGCTTGCAAAGAGACGTTAGGAGTAGCCCTGTACTTTGCTAAGGACTATCTTTCAACTGTTTTTGCAAGCAGTTTTGTTATGAAAACCCATATTCAAAAGAAGTGGGAGAGTGCCAACAAGTTTTTCTTATGAGAAGCCAAACAAAACGAGGTCTTTTCTTCGAAGTTCTTTTCAAAGCAGTCTGTTAAAACCAGGGACGCCGGAACGTCGGTAAGGCAAAGGGGGCAGTAAAAAAGTTGAGGGCAATGGAAATTTTGAAAAACAAAAAAATCGTTACCAATGCTTGCTACCGTTCAACAACAATGTTGACCCATAAATAATAAGAGAAAGTATAGAAAATTTTGTTTCAATTCGATCTTGATCAACCATAAAAATACCTATGATGCTGTTATGAAAGAGACACCTCCGCCCCCGTTGTCTTCCTTCTGGAAAATCAGGGGGCAGTGATTCCGCTCTCCGGCGTCCCTGTTTACCGCTATCAGCAGTCACTGCATTACCTGCCAAGATGTCTGCGTTCAACAGACACATGCGGCAAAACGTCTAATATCGTAACTTGAAGCGAGCATCAGGAGATTTGTTGCCATGTTATTGTTACACAATGAAGACCAATAGCAAGAGTCCTTTCGCAGGTTTGGCAACCTGTCTCTGCAGGCCAAGGAGTGGACATNAGTGAACTGCAAGCTCGCCACTGCATGCAGAGGTGGATCCGGCCAGTAAGCTTANGGGGTCGATTTCAGTAATAGTTGGTATTCAAGTCTCATTACGGTTCACTACTGTAAGAGAAATGAAGTACACTTTACAACACTGCTGTGAAAAAGCTAAAAATGGCATTATATACGTGAATAATGTTTTCCGCATTGTACAAATCATAAGGCAAAAGCACTGCTGGAACTATTTTGCCTTCAACCAATCATATTTGGCTAAAGGCAATATAGCTCTAGTTGTGCTTTTGCCTCATGAGGCAAAATAAAATTACATGATTTTATTTTGGCGGATCAGGACTGGATCGGACTGATGATTTTCAAAAATTTTACGGATCATGACTGGATCGGATTCAATTTTATCGGATCAGGACTGGACTCGGACTGAAAAATTTCACAGTCCGCTCATCTCTGCTATCTTGCTGTTCAAACTGTGTCCACCTTTGTCCACACATAAAGTTGAGTTCGTATTACTGGTAGCAACAGCAAGGTGAGTGAAGTTGAGTGTTTAATGTCCATGCCTGCTGTGCGAGTGTTTATCAATTCTGCTCCCTCGATTTGCTTTGGCTTGGTTAGCAGAGATTACACCTTTGATGGGAGCGCTTTTTATGTACTTTTCAAAAAGTTTCGGGCTTAGGGTAGCCTATAGGTTTAGGTTTTGTTTAAGGGTTTAGGTTGGGTAGTATCTATTTTACCGGCGATATTCTGGCGGCAACAGATCAGCTGGAGCTATTGTGCCAGTGGTCGAAAATTCGGTCTCATGGCATGACGTAATACCAAAAGAAAGGTCACTTTGTCCGGAGAATGCCGTCCTGCTCGTGGTGTAACAGTTAGGTGTTACAGCTGCTATGCTCATGGTTTTCGGTTCGACTCTCACCTTGCCGACTTTCATTTTGTTTTTTTTCTTGGTTTTTTTTCAGGCTCCACTTAGGCGTTACATTTAGGGGTTTGTGTTGCTTGTTAGGTTAGGGTTAGGTTACGATTAGGGTTTGGATTAGGGTTAGGTTAGGGTTAGCTTAGCATTAGCTTAGTGTTAGGTTAGGGTTAGCTTAGGGTTAAGATTAGGGTTAGGGCTGCAGTTAGGGTTAAGGTTAGGGTTAGGTTGTACGTTTATCTTTTACTTACATTTACAGTACTTCGTTTCTACCAAGCCTTTTGCTGTTGCCATCTTGGCGGCAAAACAGACACTGCCTTGAGGTTAAGGGTATAGGTTTTGAGATTGGGGTTTAGGTTTTGGTTTAGGGTTTAGGTTTTGGCATTGGGGTTTAGGTTTGAGTTTAACTTTTGGCATTGTGGTTTTGGGTTTAGGTTTTGGGTTTTATGTTTTGCGTTTAGGTTTTGGGCTTAGGTTTTGGTTCTAGGTTTAAGATTTTAGGTCATGTAGCTAGGACCTTACACTAATCGAAGTGCATCGACCTTGTCACTTGACCAATCCAAGCAATCGGATTTGCCTAATGGCAAAATAACTCCAGCAGTGCTTTTCCCTCTGATGCCTAATAGACACTTCCTGGTTAAATTTTGCAAATGCCAAAAGGCTGTGTCTAGTTTGCCCCATGAGGAAAAAGCACTGCTGAACCTATTTTGCCTTTAACCAATCGTATTTGGCTAAAGGCAAAATAGCTCCAGTAGTTCTTTTGCCTCATGAAGCAAAATAAAAATACATGATTCTACATTGGCAGACCAGGACTGGATCGGACTGATGATTTACAAAAAATTTTGTGGATCAGGACTGGATCGGATTCAATTCTATCGGATCAGGACTGGACTGAAAAATTTTACAGTCCGCTCATCTCTGAGTGCGCACGTGCAGACTGCAAGAATTTCCAGTCATCGCATACCTTGTGTCTTAGCCTAATCCTGTTAACAGTAAAGGCTGATTTAAATGTGATTACCTTCGAAGTATCAAGTATATATTTTAACTGATGTAACTTGTAAATGGCTTGTTGCACTTGTTCATCTTACTGCAAAGTGTTGAGTTCGCGTTGCATCCTCAACATGAAGCGTCTTGTGACTCTGAAATATAAACAAAGAAAGTCCTCAAACGCAAGTTCAGAAAACAACTTGGAAGATTGTCAATAATGTCATTGAACAGCAAAGACAAAGAAGTAGCATTTGAAAGTCAAGGTTTAAAGTCGCATCACCAAGTGGATGGAATTTCAGGAGAACGAAGTTGGAACAATGTAACAATCAACGACACTTATTTTACAAAGACATTGTATTGTGTATTTA
>JGI24158J21664_10008343_pt1 | contig 13774 bp, 12 predicted proteins | sample Ectturendosymbi3_FD_21664 | JGI IMG/M metagenome (IMG submission 21664) | reverse complement strand
CCAAGGGGTACGAGATTGAACATCAAGGGGTACGAAGATCCTTGGGTCACAGAGCAGCTTATATATCTCTTATAGAGCAATATATATCTCAATATTTTTTTGGGGGGTACTAAGAATGCTCGGACCTGACAAAGGGTACGAGCAGCAAAAAAGGTTGGGAACGCCTGATCTAGAACTAAGTGATTGGAAAATGAGATAAAGCAACACAGAAAATGGTGATATGATCGCGAACAGTCTCCTGTATCAGAATATGCCTTTGCTCATTTGCTGATACAGAACATACCTTCTAGTCTCCACAGGGGAGGCAAACAAGTGAATTGATTGAGCAAATTTTTTTAATAGGAGATCGATTTCACATAATACTAAGCATCCTCAGTCCTAAAATCTTATTCATACAGAAAACATACAATTAAAAATGGATTTANATGGCGGAGCATGAATTTACTAGTTAACCGTATATTTTAAAGTGTATTTTNAATGGAAAATTGCNTCCCAAGGCAAACTGGATTTAATGGACGAATGGCTTTCTTATCCGTTGATTTTTCATCAAACTGCTTCTGCCGTATTAGGTTAATTGTCATAATTAAAGTTGTCAGTGTGCACAATTTGCAAAATACAGTAGAATTTGCCTAATTCGTCACCTCAAAGGGATTAGAAAAAGTGACGAATTATGCAAACATGCGAAAACTCATCATAGAAGCTCGTATACTTTATCATAGTAACACGTATCTATACATAGTGTTTTTGTTTGCAGTAAAATACAAGTTTATGACGTTATGGTTGAATACAACAATTAGTTCCTCTACTCTATCTGGACTCCGCTATTTAATCAACCACCTTTCAAATCTTTAATAAACTTCTCCGAGTTCTCTCAATGGGGAGTCGGGTCACGCTTCGCACCTCGTGTATAAATTCGATAAACAAATTGCAAGGTGCAACAATTCTCAGGTAAACATCAATTTGTTTGAATTCCCACACGCACTAGCTGCTTAGACATCTAAAGCAAAACTGCAAATGACGAATTAGACGAACAAAACGCTTCTCAGGGATAGAAAGAGGTGGCAAATTAGACGATGGCGAATTAGGCGAACAGAAATGTACACAAAAGATAGGGATTCTGCCGGGACCGACGAAAAAGTGACGAATTAAACGATGACAAATTAGACGAGTTCTACTGTATTTTTTTAATTTGAAGCATCCAGTTGCAGCTACTGTATTAAGAAGAGAAAGATTTGGCCATCCCTCCCAACATACACTTATTTTTTAAACTAAATGTGAGAAATCTAATTTAAGAAACGGTTTTAATTTATTACAATCTGTGTGGGTCATTGTCATATAAATTTTGAAACGTATCAATGATTTAATGCTGTTCACAATCATGCATTCTTCCACAAAAATCAGTGTCATTCACTAAATCACTCATAAAGGCATGACGAAGGTTTTAGAATGCTGTCTACTACAATATGTTCACTGAAATACCAATTGCACAAATTGCAAAATGTTGAGTCAAGAAAAATTCGTCTTTTGTTTGTTTACCAAAGTACGAATCTGTTCAAAATGCATTTAAAATCGTATGTTAGGATGGCTTATTCGAAATATTAAGTAAATATTGCCAAGATATAAGTGTTTCTGGTTTATTTCAAGTTACAACGGGTGGGTACATATGGCAAAAGGATGGAAATACATTGCCCATTTTCTTATCACAGTTTGCTATACTTTTTGTGTGTCACTGCCTTCTTTCCTTGACTACATCTTGTTTTTTTGTCGTAACTGTTTCACAGACGCCCAGTTCCTGTGGTTTCTTCGTTGTTTTCGTATTATGTTGAGTTTATCAGAAAACGCCATTTTATTGTTTTTGCGCGTCGCTACGTCGCAATGTGCGTAACTAATGCCGCATTGTTCGTCGGTAATGCAACTGTTGTTTTGCTTAAATATCAAACTATCCTGGTACTTCTGTTTTTTATCCGGTTCTTTACTATACGATTTTGCTTTAAGTGAGTATTCCATTTGCACCTAGCCATGTTAAGAATTGTGTTTGCCTTAGTGTTGATGATGAACGTTTCCACGTGCCTTGCATCAGTGCCTCTTGTTGTCAATACCTGGCCATGGCCACAAGCAACTGACGCTGGTGAGTCAATCAACACTCGATGGAAGCTGCGACTCTAGTTTCAGTTTTGGTCAGATGTGACTCTTGACTCAATGTTTCCAGCATGGAACACTTTGCAGTCAACTTCCTCAGCGCTGGATGCGGTCGAAGCGGGTTGCGCGCAGTGCGAGGTGGACCAGTGTGACGGGACAGTGGGGTTTGGCGGCTCCCCTGATGAGGAGGGAGAAACAACACTAGACGCAATGATCATGGACGGGTGCAGTGGTCTTTTGTGTGATGCCAACTTTTCTATTCAATTAAGACTTATTTTCAGTAGGAATGTGCCAGCTCCNCACTCGTGGTTTGGAGATGTCGTGTCTCTGCATTGTGAGGCGCAAAAGAGATTGTTNGATTGTCAGGGTTTAACAACCTGTTTTATGAAGTCGGCTGTAATAGTAAAATAATGTAATTCTAACGACAAGGCNTGGTTGTAATGTTTGGTTACGATATCTTCGATGTCTGTTTGAAAACACCAGTGTCTTTGGGAAGACTTAGCCTTGGTGTTCTTAAAAAAGGTAGCAAATGATTTCTGTAGTTTCGTTTAAAAGTCGTGCTTCTCCAGGTCGTCTATGGATGTTGGGGGTGTTGGGTGTTTGCGAAGAGTGAAAAACGCGATTGGGGTCGCCCGGAAGGTTCTGGAAAACACGAAGCACACTTTGCTGGTCGGAGAGCTCGCCACAAAGTTCGCGAAGGAGATGGGTTTCCAGGAGGAATCACTGAGCTCAGACCATTCGATACAGGTTTGCTGCAAAGGCCTCGCACTTGAATTTGTTCAAACTTGTCAGTCCGCACGAAAGTAATCAATTATCATAGACTGACTTTCCCTGGTCAAGTAAGAACGGGCGGAGGCTAATGACATCATCGACGCAGTTGCACGTTGTTGCACATGTGTTAACTGCGTCAATTCAGTGTGGATTGGAATGTGATGTGTCTGGTGGCTTGTAAATCCACGTTGGTAGAAATTTGTGAGAAGTAACGATAATAATTTATGTTTTGGCCACATAACGCCAGTAAAGATCTTATTATAGGTACAGTCAGGCCAGGAAGTAGCGAGAAGACAGTTTGCTCATTTTGTTGCCACCACCTCACCGCACGTCGTCGACACCTTAGTTGAACACGTTTCAAGACAGCACTGCGCTACTATGAGACTTGCCCAAACAAACAGAAGAGAATGTATAGATTTCAGTCCCATGGCATCGGCATGGTAATGGTAGTTATAAAATGAAAGAAATGGCAAAGAACAGAAGATAGTTTTAACTTTGGTCAATCAACACTAGTTGGATCTAAAAACTAACCAAAGACCAACTGGAGCAAAATAAACAAGAACGTGTAAATAATGAAGATGAATTGAATGATACACTTGCGGATCAAAACCAAGTAAACGTAGCTACAATAGCATCACTCCACGTTCATGAAATACAGCATCATCCGTTTACATAGTTGCTAATCAAATAATTGGCGTATTTTTTCTTCAAAAAGATTATGTAAATGATGAAGATCAATTTAGAGATAAGGTTTTTGATTTTGTATCAGTTGGAATTTCTTGCCAGATTTTCGTTCTCCAATAAAGTATTGATTTTTCCCCATTTCTGCACAATATTTCGGCAATACACAGTTCATACAAAGAAAGAAAAGTGAAACAAACGTCTGCTGCTCTTCATTCGCAGGTTATTTGGTTCAACATGAAAATTAAGTCTAACTCGACGGTCAGTGACAGAATGGATGATTTTTTCAAGTCTTGTAATAGATTTTGATGCGTTCCTGTAGTGCCGAATGAGTGGCTAGCTATGCAGTGTATTTGTTTTTGCGTTTCCATTTGTTTTTCTATTCTTTTTGCGTTGCTACATTATCAAAGCTCGACGTGGCACGACAAAATTGCACCAGTCAGGCTACTGCCTGTAGCAAGATTGTCGTTAAATAAATAAAGTCTAACATATTCTAAGCAAGAATTTCTCCCCAAATGCGTTTGAGACTTGGCACTGAGGTTATAAGCAGGTCGAATGAAAATGTTCAATGTTGTGTTTGGAACCCTGGTTATATTTTTCGTGTCTCTCATTCATTTTAGTCTTGAGTCTGTTTGCTTTCTCTACTCTTAATTCAGCCTTTCAACTGTAAGCTTTGCTTGCAGCTTTCAGGACTGTGGATGCGTAATTTTGCGTGAAACCGATTTCCTATTAAAATTTGCCGATGCATTCCTTGTTTATCTCCCATGCAGGGTTGGTAAAAATTGCGATTTATAGAAACGTTTTTTTATTTAAATAATTTTTTTTGTATTTTTTGATTTAATGTGTAGGGGACGGCCATTTAACACTTGTAATTTTTTAATTTTGAAGAAATTGTTTTAATATAACATTTTTGTGCTTTGTCTTCAAGTACAACAACCGAAAACAACAACTTTATTCCAACTTTATTTTCCTTTATGCAACATCCCTTAAAGGCAAACAGTTCATAACACCAGTACCGGTATACAAAACGAAATATTTATTCAGAGGACAATACTCAAACCGTCAAGGTATCAAATTCATTGACACTGTTGGTATGTTAAAGAAGCTTGTAGATAGATACAAGCTTGGAAGCTTTTTTGCTGAAATCTATTGTCAAAATTCTGTTGTAAACGCAGCTTTCACTACTTCAGCTTCTGCAAAAGTTTTGCTTACACGAATAAAACGGTAAAAACCTATAATATATCTCTTTTTATGAATCAAAAATATGTTCTAAAACCCTATGTCTACACTTAACAGCCTTCATGTTTTATGGAATTTAAATACAACTTTCGTTTTTGACAGTCTACACTTTAAAACTTGTGACATTAACAGTTCTGACTTCTGAGTCTGTAAGGGCTAGTAATTTGAGTCCACATGTCAGTTTTGCAGTTGGTTGACATAAAATCTGTGACTTCACAGAAGCTATGATTGATAAAACTGATTTGAATCAAGATTTAAACCACTGATTTAAATCAACCAACCCTGCCCCTATGCGAAGAGTAGTTACTAAGCGAGGTTAGTGTTTATAACAACAGGTCTATTACCACATAAATAGGTTTATTAGCTCACAAACCATGCGCATGATTTATTCCAGCAATGGAAAACATGGAAAGAAGCGAATTGCCAACCAAACTATCGAACCAACGTCACGCCAGACCCTTCTACGTCATGTGGGCCTTATTTCCCAGTTCCCGGGCAGGGGGCATTCCCTGCTTCTGGTTATGACTCAAGAGTGGATTCAACGAACCATGACACGATCGGCATGGTTGCAATCAACCGGAACGGTCACGTGGTGGCGGGTACCTCCACCAACGGACTCAGCCACAAAATCCCTGGGTGAGCGATGTTCGGTGGGGTTGGTGGGGCTTTGTGACGTCAGCAACCACGAATGGTGTTTCGCAGGCGCGTCGGTGATTCCCCTATCGCAGGAGCCGGAGCATACGCTGATGACGCAGTTGGCGGAGCGGTTGCCACGGGAGATGGTGACGTCATGATGAGATTTTTACCAGCTTATCAGGTTGATGCTTTTCACAACTTGGCTTGATTATTCATTAATTTAATAATTAATGTGACCGTTTGTGGCTTTGAGCCTTTACTTCGTAACCAGATTTGATTTGATAAATGCTCCTAACTTCAAGCAGGGGACACAGAGAGGGGGCAAACGGGACGACGGCCCAGGGCATCCAAGGCAGGGGGCCATTTAAAGAGTGAAATTGCACAAATTAATATGCTGTAAGTAGATGCTTTTTCCTATTGTAAGGCTGCTAACACATGCTGCATGGATTGAATTTTTTTAAATTTATTTTTTTGTCAATACTACAGTAGATTTTACGAGCTTTAAATACCTGTATTTCTCACATTCATCAATGCCACAATTTTGTAGGTTGCACACAATCAAGCAGTTGGCCCAGGCATCACCAGACCACTGCACGACACTGGCTTCAAGCGCTGTGATTTGAGGGGGAATGAGTCTACGACTGGNTCAGAACCGTCGCCGGAAAGTTTTCAGTCGGGGACTTAGCGTTTTTGTGTGGGGGCTTGACACTCTAAAAAATGACAAAAACTTAACTGGTTTATAGTGTTTCATGTTTCGATTTGGGGGGGGCTAAGCTCCAAAGAGCGAATAAAACTCGGAACCAGTGAAAACGAGTGAAGATTTTCTTACAACAACAAACACATCGCGGTGAAAACTTCAGATTTTTCCACGTATAGATTTTGTTGATGTTTACCATGTTTTTTATAAAACATCAACAAAATTAAAACATAATAGAAAGTGATGCTTGCTAATGTCTAAAGGTGTGAGTCCAGAAAACCAGACTGACAACAGGAAAAAGTGCATCTTAGAAAGGAAATTATCAAAAACATGACACAAAAATTTTTTGTTTTTCTCGGAAAACAATCCTTTTGCTTCTAAAGTTTATTTTTAGCGAATTGTTCACCAGAAATCGGACTGATTCAAACCTTTTGACTGAATGGAAGACGCACTCAATATCAGCGTGCTTTGAAATATTCTCGCCTAAATTGCCTCATCCTGGCAGAGGTGGCCGGAGTCACTGTTTCCGACTCCGTTCCTGTTCCATAATTTTTCAATCCGGGTCCAAAAATTTTTCAAATTTGAGAATCCAGCTCCTGTTCAGACTCCGGCTGCAGTCGATGCAACCGAAGTTCACCCATGTTTTTATTTAAGAAATGACATTTATAAGATCATGCAGACTCCTGCTGCTGCCGAAATTTAAAAGTTACTTCGGGTCCGGAAGAAAAGCGCAAAATCCTGCCGGAGTCCAGCCCGGCACTCCGGATCCCTGGCCACCTCTGCATCCTGGTCGAGAAACATGACGTCACCGAAACCGATTTGGGAACCACGATGCTGAGAGCAGGAGCAGCCGATGCAGGGTTTGATCCATCCTTGTTTGACATCTAGCAGATAAAATAAATACTTTCTTCTACACATTCAAAGCAAGTGATTACAAATCGTACAATACATGTTCGCCATCCGTATTTTGAAAACCACTGGTTTCCATAGAAACACAATTCATGAGTTTTTTTAATAGAATCAAAATTAAATGTTATTTTCGCAAATGTATCTTCCGACACGAAATATCGGATTTCCAAAAAAACTGACAAATGCTTTTGAGAGTTTTGGTGCACATGGCTTAACGTTGTAGCTTGTTCTACTTTACAAACATTCGCTCCTTTGTTACGTAGATAGTGGAATCAATGAGGCGTGGAACATCTGCGCAAATCGCTGCACAGGACGCACTGGAGCGTATCATCAAGCATTACCCCGAGTTCAGTGGAGCGTTAATAGCTGTGAGAAAAGATGGAGAGATAGGTGCGTACCTTTTGATGTTGGGGGGGGATGTAGGAAGAAATTTGCTTTGGTGTAAACGTTATTCAGTGTTTGGTGATATTTGATCAAACCAGAGTTCATGCCTTGTTGCTTTATTGATGGAAATCAACCGAGTCGTGTGTTTGAAAAATACGCTGGGATCGAAAATGTTGTTTATAACTTCGGTTCAGTTTCTTTTGTTCTCCCTTTGTCCCGTCACAAGTGGTCTGCTGCGCCCATCACGGCTTACTCGCGCCGTGGTCCACGAGGCTACTTTCGCAGTGAATGGTGCACTGGTGCAGGGTCGCCACATTGTCCCAAATATTGCCAAAAACACCTGTTTTCCAAAACATTAACTAACTTTTTTGGCATTAATTTTATTGGCAATAATTTGCTATATTTTAAAATGCCAATTGTCAGTATTAAGCAATTTATTTTGGATTGTTTATCAAATGAATACCTAAACATTAGAGAGAAAATAAAGCTCAATATTAATCCTTGTGATTATTTTTCTTATTACCTCCGATTTCCGCTAAGCTTGTTACTGGCAGTGTTGGACATGGTCCGGTTGCTAGATCGGACTGAATTTCGCAAAAAACTACCGGATCAGGTGTTGATCCAAACTGCGTCGATCACTGCAGTCAAATGTTTAATCTGATTTTTTTCCGGATATAAACCGGATTCGATCAAATATTTGGACAGTATTACCGGATTAGGATCGGACTGGATTACACCATGGATGTATTAGAATGGATTAGGATCACAAAAGTATCCGGTCCGTCCGACTCTAGTTGCTGGTACGGAATTGTGCTTGGAACTGAAATATCACTTCCAGTTTTAAGTTATGAATCAAAAGGAATGATTTCGCAGTCAAGAATCAGAGACTGTCTCCAGAACAGAAGATTTATCTTTCCTACTAAGGAGACATGCTTATTTCCATTGAAGCAGATCTTTTTACAACTGTCAAACTTTGAAAAAACGAAAAAGTAGGCCTATCGAAAAAATGAATTGCGAAAAACATGGAGTTTCCGAAAATCTATTTTGCCAAACACATTGCTGTTTAATATTTTTTTGCCGAAAATTTGCCATGAACTGGACAAACACACATTCCTTGTCAAGCATCTGGCAGCCCTGCATTGGTGGCGAGTTAATGACAGCACCGCTGCCTGAACTGTTCCCTTGAACCCACCTATCAACGCCGAGCACGAGGCTGGACATGCCGCAAGTACTGTTTGCAAGTCTTAAATATGACCCGACCGGGAATCGAACCCAGCCTGCCAGGTTTGGTGGCGCGTGTTCAATCAGTTGTGTACCACTTGGCGGTTTATAACTTCCTTCACAATTTTCGTGGTTTATAACTTGCTTATTGCAATTCCAAACTAGGTCGTAGAACAGGGGTGGGCAAAGATTTTCTACGGTGTGCCACTTTGAAAACTTTATTGCTACCGAGGGTCGCATGTACTACATCTATAATTGCTCTAAAAACTTAAGCAGGCTTTTCCATTCGCCAGCACAGAATGAAGGTACAATAGTCACTTCCGGTTGAGTAAAAATGCGGTTTCGAATGAAATGTGTGGAATAAAATCTCGAGAATTCTAATCTAACCGATAGAATTACGTCGACGTAGACTCGAAATATGTACCATATATGGGCCAGTGGCCGTCCTGTGGGCCGCTCAAAATGCCCTCGCGGGCGGCCGTACTTTGCCCACCCCTGTTATAATAGAAGTTATAATAGAATAATGATTTGCATTGAAACACGATCTGAAATACTGATGTTGGATTTTGACGGAATGTTAAGTTTCAAGTTTATCTTCAAATATAAAGTTTTGTCAGGAAAAATATTTCAGATCGTTGCTAACTGTTGACGTCATTGCTTGTGGTGATACATCATCACGCACATCCTCCTAGAATGACAGTATCCACTCTCCCTTACTTTGCCAGGCTTTGTTACGACATAATCCCTCCATTCCCATGAATTCCACGCTCCAGTGAAGCGACCCTCATATACGTCACAGTCTTTGAATGTGACGCGACAATCGCAGGTCACATGAGTTTGGTGCAGGTTATTATTTCCTTTCAGTGATTCCAAACTATTTGTTTTTCAGGAGCTTCCTGCATCGGATTCCCGAAATTCCAATTCTGCGTTCGCGATGGGGCGATGAATAGCACGACGATACAATCGATGACGTGCATGAAATAGATTCAAAGTGAACCGGTAGATACTTTCCACCAACATTGTAAAATGGACATCAGTGTTTTGTTGCTAAGGAATTTCCAAATCTTGTGATTTCTCCATCATTTCTGAACCTCTGCAAAAACTTTGTTTATTGATGACAGGGGGGAGGGGTTGATTTTCGAAAACTACAAATACCTCAATCGTTGAACTCGCCAGATTTCGAATCGTTAACGAAATAATACATTCCTGCTTTGTATTCATCCGCAGAAAATCATCCTGGTGCGATGAAGTTTGAAACATGTCAGTCCAGGAATGGACCCTTGTTACTTTTCAGTGTTGGAACTCCGAATATGTTTCATTCACCATCTATTGTCAGTTGATGACGTTGCAACCTATCGGTTGACGCGGCGTTTAATGTGCTATTCACCACAAACAGGAAGTGCGCGGAGAATAACACTCATATACTGATGGAGCGAACAAGCAATAATAGAGTGATCATGGCATGTAATTTCTATTGTTACTTGCTGCCACAGTGCGAAGCTTTTCGCACAAGCCGCTCGGGATTTTCGATCGCAACAAAATCTTCTTGTCTCAACTTTATATGAAGCGCCTACCGCAGTACCTCCTGTCATACCACTCGATGTATTTGTAATGTCTTGTTGATTTTGAGCGGAAGACAAATGTGAAGTGGTGTTACCTGTTTTCGTGATTTCATCCTGTTCTTCTGTGCCCACAAATTTCCGTATTATCTAATCCCGTAATACGTGTGGTTAGGACCTAAACCTGCACTCTTCTGCTTTCCACTGCTGTTTTTTGTTTAAGCAATCTCGGTGTTGCGTTTTTGATTTCCAATACTTAATTTTTTTGATTTCCAACACTTCACTTTTATGATTTGCAACACTTCGTTTTTGCGCACACAGTGCCTGTTTCTACTTTGGCCCAAAACTTACGGAAAATCTTGTTGTTAGTTGATTTCCAGCATACTTGCATGCAATTACATATTATGAAATGTTTTTGATGAAACACTGGCTTTCAGGCAAGTTTGAAGTGCAGCGTGGAGCAACTCGTGATCGAGACTTTGTGGGTTCGCGGCTCAGACCCAATACTGTGGATGCTCGCAGTTATTACATTGGACCGGATAAAGGGTACAGCAGACCGCCTTAGGCTGTTTACTGGAGAAGGGCCTGTGTTTTTGCAAACTAAGCTACCAAAAGTAATAGAAATACATACATGAAAAAATGAAATTATTTGCTGCTTAATTCTGTGGTTACTTGTGGTAAAAATATAAAAAATTAGGGCCGAATTTTTCCAAGGCTGTGACCTAATGGTTATTCCGGCATTGCTACTGCGTTGCTACCCCATGAGTGATAAAAGTGAGGGGGCATTGAACCATGAACTTTCCGGGTATGGAGAGACAGAAACGACTTCATCAAATATGAACTTTTTCATAGATTTGTCTTTTTTCTTATAAAGCTGCAAAACACCTAGAATTTCACTCAACATTAACAAACCAGAGAAAGTGCAGAACCTGTCCAAGGCCATCGTCCAATGCTGGATGATGCTTTTTAAAACTACAACAAGGTTTTTCTTTGCTTTCTTATTAATAAGGCATCAGTGATAAAGTGTGAAACAGTTAACGTCTGAACATGTATTTATGTCGTTTTTTATAATAATTTTGAAACAGTTTTCGCTCGAAGTCTACTCTGAACAACTGGTTATCCCCTGGAACTGATTTTCTCGAGATTTTTTGCAAAGATATGAGGAATAACCAGGTCGTCGTGAAAAATCCATCGACGGAATCGCCTTCAGACGCCTCAACGGTTTGGTCCTTTTCTTTGGAACCTGTTGCACAGGTGAGTGATTATCATGTTTTATTTCAGACACATGGTCCATATCACAGTCACAATCAAACAACGCAGGAGCACAGGAAAGGATGGTCAGCTGATGATGTTGGTTGAAACAAACTTGACCGAATAAACGAATGCGATGATGTTGTGCATCAAGAATCATTCTGTGAACATCACGAAAAATATTCAAAATCAAATGGAAGAGCATGTGTTTAAAGAAAATTTGCGAAGTCTGATAATGGTGGGAGAATAAGTGATTTTCGATTGAAACACCTATTTGCCCAGTGGTTCGCTAGGACTGGACCACAGTTACTTGTCTAGAGCAGTAGGTTGTTTACTCTGGGGTTGATTTTTGTCAATGGAGGCAACTGCTACGTTTGTGAAATTGATAAACTGTAAATGTTTGACAACTATCGGTACGTTGTCTCTGTCTTTAAGGAAGGTGATTCATGACATTTACTTGTCACGGCCTGGTTGTGGTAGCGACATATGTCATCTGTTGGTGACGTACTTTGTGTGGTGGTAATACGTGATGCATGTTTATGGTGTGTCAGATTACGTCAAGTTTCATCAGGTCCACAACCAGCTTGGGACACCAGGAGGGGCGAAGAGTTTTCCGAGAGAGGTCCGAACTTTTTGAACTGTGACCAGTAATTTCAAACGATGTCCAATACATTTTTCCAGGGGGGGCAAGCCCCCTCTGAGCCGCCCTGGTTGCGGGCCTAAGTTTCAGAAGCGTCCAATCACGTTTCCATTGACGATCATATGAGGAGACTGCATAGCAATGTCAAGTTTCATTGTGCTTGTGTCAGGGCTGCATATTTTTTCCAAGTTGAGAACTTTTTCTGCTCTGCTGTTGAAATTCTGACCCTCAAAACATGTGCAGGGAGTGCAGACAACAAAAATTACCCGACTGGCAGGAAATAAGACTTTAGACAACTCACGTTTGAACTTTTTTGGCATTATCGTCCAATTTTAATGAAGCCAGCGTTATCAGACGCGCTCAACACCGAGATCGCCAGAAAGCAAGCGATGAAGTTGCCGCTCTGTTGAAGAGTCCATTCCTTTCACATCAGGAAACAGATCATATCCTTTTTCATTCATGCAACGTCACAATGCTCTGCAACAAACGAATGTTTCTTAGAACTGCACCAATTTCTGAGAAACCAACATGATCTCTGTCGCTTTGCTCAACGCGCCTTTTTATTAATTTGCAAAACCTGATCATCTTTCCACATGATCTCCATTGAATTCAAGTAATTTGCCTCCGCAAAGATGACGCAACCGGATCTATCAGCAAATTTCTTTGTCAGGAAATCGATCTCACGAAAATGTTCCTCCCCAGCTTTGAAGTCTAATTCGAACAGAATCTTTTAAAGAAATTGCTGGTTTTAAAAATTTATATTCTGCTGAAAAATTCGACTGCGTTACCTTTGCGGAGGCTGCTTGATTACAGGTACAGGATGCGCAAGTTTGAATCATAGCAAAGTCACAAAAGCAGACCCCAGCCGGCTGAGCTCTGGAAAGCTTACAGCAAAACGTCGAGCTTTTAGCCACTCACGGCTTCGCGTCGCAGTAGATAACACCCATCAAAATTACTTGTTCACCTTGCTGTTATATAATATAGGTCTTGAACGTGTTTTCTGTGGTGATGTTATACATGTCTCAGCGATTATGTGACGTTGCCTGTCACAGTCACACTACTGTAAGATTGAAGTATCGCTTGCTTGTCTGCTGTTGTGGAGTGCATCTCCTGGACGATGGTAAAGAGGGCCTTGATCTTAAAGACCGGGTGTTCAAAGACACTAATCTAGCACCTCTGTGTTCCAGTTCTTGACCACGGGGGGGTTTGGTGGATTTAGCCACCCCGAACAAAGCACTCCCGAATTGAAATATGGAACGCTATAAATCAATGGGGCTTTCNTCAAATTTTCAATATCAAATCCCTCTGCACAAACATAAAGCCGCCTATTGAAGACTTTCTGGCGTCGGATCTTCTGTGNTCATCTGCAGTGAGTTGTACTTTTCGATAGCACTTGCTGGAGTGCTGCCGCGCTCTGAAAAGGGGTTTTCCCTCAACAGCCTGCNCTGATCCTGTCCAATAAGACTGATGGTAGCAGTGACTGGCTTTTGNTAAGCTTTGTTTCGCACAGGATTCTGCCAAAGGGGAGAGCCGCGTTAAAGCGTTTGTCTCCTTTGCCTGCAATACATTTTACTTCAATTTACTGTATAACCGCATTACCCATATTACATTTTATAACCAGAGCAAAAGACTTTTACTAACTATTAT